>Ga0207419_1002221_pt1 | contig 13086 bp, 10 predicted proteins | sample ElkSloMetagenome_4_FD_184723 | JGI IMG/M metagenome (GOLD analysis project Ga0207419, IMG submission 184723) | Hot spring microbial communities from Elkhorn Slough, Monterey Bay, USA - MD2A (version 2) | ecosystem: Environmental > Aquatic > Marine > Intertidal zone > Estuary: Microbial mat ... | reverse complement strand
GCGATCAAGGCGCATGTCGACAACTGGCGGTGGAAAGGCGTGCCCTTCTACCTGCGCACCGGCAAGCGCCTGCCCGAGCGCGTGACCGAAATCCTCGTCCAGTTTCGCTGCGTCCCCCATTCGATCTTCGAGGGCGCAGGAGGGCCGAGCCCGGTCGCGACCCATCCCAACCACCTCCTCATCGGTATCCAGCCCGAAGAGAACATCACCCTTGCCCTCATGGCGAAAGTCCCGGGTCTCGACGAGAACGGGGTCAGCCTGCGCGAAGTCCCGCTGGAGATCGCCATGCCCGACGCCTTTGTCGGCCAGTACCGCCGGATCGCCTACGAACGGCTGCTGCTCGACCTGATCAAGGGCGATCAGACCCTGTTCGTCCGCCGCGACGAGGTCGAGGCGCAATGGCACTGGATCGACGCGATCCGGGCCGAATGGAAGGCGGGCAACATGACCCCGCGCACCTACACCGCCGGAAGCTGGGGGCCGAGCGCGGCGATCGGTCTCATCGAACGCGACGGAGTGAGCTGGCATGAGTAAGCTCGACGACACAATCCACCGCGTCACGCAGCGCGTGATCGCGAATTCGAAGGACAGCCGCAGCGCCTATCTCGACCTGATGCGGCGCGAAGCCGACCGGCGGCCCGAACACAAGGACATCGCCTGTTCCAACCTCGCCCATGCCTTCGCCGGAGCGATGGAGGACCAGGAGGCGATGAAGAACCGCCGCGGGCCCAATATCGGCGTCGTCACCGCCTATAACGACATGCTTTCGGCCCACGCGCCCTATTACCGCTATCCCGAACGGCTCAAGCTCCATGCCCGCGAAGTCGGCGCGACGGCGCAGGTGGCGGGCGGGACGCCGGCGATGTGCGACGGCGTGACGCAGGGCGAAGACGGGATGGAGCTCTCGCTGTTCAGCCGCGACACAATCGCGCTGGCGACCGGGGTGGCGCTGTCGCACCAGATGTTCGACGGGGTCGCCTGCCTTGGCATCTGCGACAAGATCGTGCCGGGCCTGATGATCGGGGCGCTGCGTTTCGGCCACCTGCCGACGGTGTTCGTGCCCGGCGGCCCGATGCCCTCGGGCATCTCGAACGCTCAGAAGCAGGAAACGCGCCAGAAATATGCGAGCGGAGAGATCGGCCGCGACGAATTGCTCGAAAGCGAGCTCGGCAGCTATCATTCGCCCGGCACCTGCACCTTTTACGGCACGGCCAATTCGAACCAGATGATGATGGAGATGATGGGCCTCCACATCCCCGGTGCCGCTTTCGTCCAGCCGGGGACGAAGCTGCGCCAGGCGTTCGACCGGGCGGCGATCCACCGCCTTGCCGCGCTTTCGGGGACCACGCAGCGCACCCTCGCACAGGTCGTAGATGAAAAGGCGATCGTCAACGCGGTGATCGGCCTCCTCGCCACCGGCGGATCGACCAATCACGCGATCCACATTCCCGCCATGGCGCGTGCTGCGGGTATTCGAATCGACTGGAACGACATGGCCGAGATCAGCCGCGTCGTGCCGCTCGTCGCGCGGGTCTATCCCAATGGCTCGGGCGACGTGAACCAGTTCCACGCAGCGGGCGGGATGGCCTATGTCGTGGGCGAACTGCTTGATGCGGGGCTCGCCCATGCAGACATCCTCACCGTGTGGGACGAAGGCTTTGCCGCCTATGCAAAGGAGCCGGTGCTGGAAGACGGCGCGCTCGGCTGGGCGGCAGTCGAGACGAGCCGCGACGAGACCATGCTGCGCCCCGTTTCCGACCCGTTCCAGAGCGATGGCGGGATGCGGCTCCTCACCGGCAATCTCGGACGGGCCTGCTTCAAGAGCTCGGCGGTGGAGCGCGAGCGCTGGACCATCGAGGCGCCTGCACGCGTGTTCGAGGACCAGTCCGACGTTCTCGCCGCGTTCAAGGCCGGAGAACTCAACCGCGACGTGGTGGTGGTGGTGCGGTTCCAGGGCCCGCGCGCCAACGGAATGCCCGAACTCCACGCGCTCACCCCCTCGCTCGCGGTGCTCCAGAACAGGGGCCACCGCGTCGCGCTCGTCACCGACGGGCGCATGTCGGGGGCGAGCGGCAAGGTCCCCGCCGCGATCCACCTGACGCCCGAGGCGAAGGGCGGCGGTCCGCTTTCGAAAGTGCGCGACGGGGATGTGATCAAGGTCTGCGCCGAGACGGGAGAACTCTCGGTCGACGCCGATCTCGAGGCGCGGGAACCGGCGCCCGACCGCGAGGCCGAATGGGGCGTCGGGCGCGAGCTTTTCCGGATGATGCAGACCCATGCCGACGGGGCCGAGCAGGGTGCCTCGGCGATGCTCGCCAGCGCCGGGCTGTGATCGCGCCCGTTCCCGAAATCGCAGTCGCCGATATCGGCGGGACCCATGCCCGCTTCGCCCGCGCGCGCGCGGACCAGGCTGGCAGGCTCGCCCTTGGCGAAGCGGTCGTGCTGCGCACCGGGGACTATCCCGATCTTCCCTCGGCATGGCGCGCCTTTCTCGAACGCGAGCCCGGCTTCGCGCCCGCCGGGGCTAGCTTTGCGCTCGCCGGGCCCGTGGGCGAAGGCCCCTTCAAGCTGACGAATGCCGACTGGAGCTTCGATCCGGACGCGCTGCCGCGCGAACTCGACGTTGAAGACGTCACCCTGCTCAACGATTTCGCCGCCATCGCCCATGCAGTCGCGGGATCGGGGCGCGAGGATCTGGCCCATCTCGCTGGGCCGGAAGAGCCTCTTCCCGATCACGGCACCGTGACCGTCATCGGCCCGGGCACCGGGCTCGGCATCGCCCATTTCCGCTGGCACGAAGGCCGCGCTCTGGTCCAGGCGACCGAGGGATCGCACATCGATTTCGCCCCCGTCTGCCCGCTCGACGACGCTATCCTCTCGGACCTGCGCACGAGGTTCGATCGGGTCTCGGTCGAGCGGATCGTATCGGGCGCAGGGATCGCCCATATACAGGCCGCCATCGCCGCAAGTGAGGGCCGCGCGCGCGCCCTCGACGATGACCTCGCGATCTGGAAGGCGGGCATGGCGGGCGAGGACGAACTCGCCGAGCGGGCCGTCGACCATTTCGTTGCCACGCTCGGCCGGATCGCGGGGGATTACGCACTCGCCCATGGCGCAAGCGCGGTGGTGATCGCCGGCGGGCTCGGCCAGCGCCTCCAACAGCACCTGTGCGCCCCGGCCTTTCACGAGGCCTTCATCGCCAAGGGACGCTATACCAAGTTGATGAAAGCCATTCCCCTTTCCCTCGTGCAGCATCCGCAGCCGGGACTGCTCGGAGCCGCCTTTGCGCACCTTGCAGGAAAGCCTGTAGGAAAAGCTTTAGGAAAGCGCCGTTAGGAACCCCCCGGGCGCCGTCCCTTCAGGGGACGCAACCTCGTTAGCCTCTGGCGGGTTCGCGGCTAACCCGACATAATGCATCCATGACCGAGCCTGCCGCCGCGCGCGTTTTTCGCCTTGCCATCGCCCTCGGCCTAGCCGCTCTCGCGATCGGTGCGGGCCTTGCCGGCGCGCAGGAGGGGGGCACGCAAGAAGCCGCCGACCGCGCGGCCGAGACCGCGAGCGACGTTCGCGACGCGCCCGGGAATATCCGCGCGATCGACCCCGACACGCTGGGCGAACCGCGCGCTCCCTCGCCGGCCAGCGCCGCAGCGAATCCGGGCGCCGCGCTCGCTCCGGGTGAAGTGCCCGAGGCGGACCTCCCGCCGCTTCCGGTCGGCGCGCAGATCGCCGGCATGGCAGAACGCGGGGCTGCAGCGCGCCTGACCGCGAACCCAGTCATTCAGGCCATCCCAGCCCCGCAACCCGCCCCCGACCAGACCAGCGCCGGCGCCGGCTCCGACGATCCGTTCGTCATCAAGAGCATCCTGCCGATCGAGGGCTCGATCCGGTATGGGGAGTGGTTCTGGGACGAAAGCGCGGCGCCCGACAAGGGCACGCTCGTCATCACCGTCGATCTCGACGCGCGCGTCATCAGCGCTTTTCGAGACGGACACGAGATCGGCACCGCGGTTGCCCTGCTCGGCACGAGACGGCATCCGACCCCGATCGGCACGTTCCCGATCCTGACCAAGGAGAAGGACAACATCTCCGAGAAATACAACAACGCGCCGATGCCCTGGACGCTGCGGCTGACCTGGGACGGGATCGCGATCCACGGTTCGCCGGTCATCAACGGCTATGCCAGCCACGGCTGCATCGGCGTGCCCGATCCGTTCGCGAAGAAGCTGTTCGAAGCGGCAAGGCGCGGCGACAAAGTGGTGATCACGCGCGGGCGCTATATCGGCGTCGGGGACCGGATCCTGTTGTAGCTGGCCGGTGTGCCGGTCGGGTCGTCACGCGCCGCAGACCGCCCGCCCTGTCAGGCGACGGACAGGCCGGGACAAGACGTGGGGATCAGTCAATGCACCCTGCGCGCAGGCTCGGGGCGGAAGCGCCAGACCCGCATCTCGACACCGATCTTCTCGACCCGCTCGATCCCCGGCACGACCAGCACACCGCCAAGTGACGCATTCTCGCCCCGCCACAGCCGGTCGGCGGCGCGGCCCGCTTCGCTGCGGGTCACCTGCCCGCCCAGCTCTGCGACGATCCGGCGCACAGTCTCGACCTGGATAACGCGCGGGACATTGGCGTAATAGCGCCACACCGGACCATCCGGCCCTTCTCCCTCGCACAGCACCATCTCTTCCCAGTCGATTTGCGCATACCATTCGATCGCGCGCCATGCCTCGGCAAGGTGGCCCGCGCTCGCCGCGAGCGCATCAGGCGCGAGCCAATCGTTCTCCGCCAGATGGCGGCGCACCCGTGCACGGTCGAAAGCGAGGTCTTCATTGGTCGGGTCGCGCGCCGCTTCGAGCCCGCAGGCCTCCACGATCCCCTCGAGATCGGCCTTGCGCCAGCCGAGCAGCGGGCGAACGAGCGGGATGTCGGTGCCGGGAACCGTGCCATAGGCGCGCACGCCGGCAAGGCCCGAAAGCCCGCTCCCGCGCGCGAGGCGCATCAGCAGCGTTTCCGCCTGGTCGTCGGCATGATGCGCGGTGGCAAGCGCGCCGCAGCCGATGTCGCGCGCCCAGCGGGAAAGCGCAGCATAGCGCGCCTCGCGCGCGCGGGCCTGGAGATTGCCGCGCGGCACCGCGACCGCGAGCGGGCTGAACGGGATGCCGCGTTCCCGGCAGGCCGCCTCGACCAGCGCGACTTCGCCCGGCGCCTCGGCGCGCAGGCCATGATCGACGCTCGCCGCGGCGATCCCTCCCGGCAGCGCTTCATGCGCGAGCAGCAGCAGGGCGAGACTGTCCGGCCCGCCCGAAACCGCGAGGCCAAGCGGCCCTTCTCGGTCCTCCTCGGGCCAGAGCCGCGCGAGTTCCTCGTCGAAGCGAGCGATCAGATCGGGTGCGATGGTCCCGGCAATAGGCGCCTCCCCGCGGCCGGACGCCCGGCCGCTATTCGCAGGTCACCTTGCGGCGATTGCTTTCGTACTGGTCGGCCAGCCGCCCGCTCGCGATGGCGGGATAGGTCTCGCCGAATTCGGCGAGCGCGATGCATGCGCGGCGATCATCGCCCATCTCGATCATGCTCTGGGCAAGGTAGAGCAGGCTGTCGGGCGCGCGCCGGGCTGTGCGGTCGGCCTGGTAATTGCGCAGGAACCATCGTGCGGCCTCTTCGGCCATGCCATCGTCGAGGAACGCCCGGCCCAGCAGGTTGCGCCCAAAAGTGGTCAGAGGGTGATCGGGATAGGCTTCGACGAAGCTCGACAATTGCTGGCGCGCCTCGGGATAGAAGCCAGCATCCCACAGCCGGAAGCCATAGGTGTATTCGTCCTCGCCCGCATCGCCGGTATCGGGCTTGGTGATCGCCTGGACCGCGGCGAGCCGCTCGGGGCTGGGACCTGCGGTTTGGGGATTTGCCGTCTGCGGGCCTGCGGTTTGGGCGCCAGAGGTCCGGGTGCGGGCGGCGACGGACGTGCCCTCGGTGAGAGCTTCCGGCTCGATCCGCCGCTCGCGCGCACCCGCGTCGCCGTTCGTGCCTTGCGTGCGGCCGGTCATCGCCGCGAGATTGCTGTCGGTGGCCGCGTCCTCCGGCTGTGCTTCAACGCTCGACGCGGTCTCGAGCGCGGTGATGCGTTCATCGAGGCGAGAGAGCACATTGGTGTTCTCCTCGGTCAGGGAAGTGAGCCGCTGGAGCTGCAATTCGAGCGCATCGAGCCGGGCGAGGATATCGGTCAGCGCGCTGGTCGTCGCGCGGTCGGGCTGGCTCGGGGCCTGCTGTCCGCCGGTAATCTGCGGCTCGAAAAAGCGACCGTCGCCGCCGGGAAATACATTGCGCTGGAGCGCGCGGATCTCGGCCTCGATCTTGCGCAGGCGGGCTTCTTCCCCGGCGTCCTGCGCAAAGGAGGCGGCAGGCGTGGTCGCGAGCACGGCGGTCGCGGCGAAGGCGCCGATAAGGCGCCCGGACAGCCGGCCTGGTCGGCGGGTGAAGGGGACGGTTTTCATCGGCTGGCGGGCCTCCTTCTCTGGTTCTTTCCTCGCGCGGCCTGCGATTGCCGGGCGGGCCGCGGGCTTGCACCCCCATGCGGGAGCGTTCCTGAATACACGCCGAATCTGTGCCTGCTGGATGGCTCCAAGTCGAGGGGCGACTCCAGCGAAACGGTGGGAAATCGGCCCGGTCGCCGCGCGATCAGTTGGCCGAGGGGCCTTCGTTTTCGCCCCGTGCAAGCAGGGCTCTTGCCGAAACCGGTTCGCCGCCCATCGTCTGCGGCCCCTCGGCGAGCGGGGGAACCTCGCGGCCGCCGATCGTTATCGCGAGCGCATCGGGGCGACCGGTATTGATGAGAGGTTCCTGCGCGCCCGCGGGCACCGTGAAGCTCTCGCCGCTTTCCATCTGCGCCTCGTAAAGCCGTTCGCCGCCGCGTTCGTAGAAGCGCACCCAGACCCCGTCCTCGAGCGCGGTGAAGACGACTTCGCCGGAAGGATCGGCAGGCGCCACGGCCGCAGCCGATCCCTCCTGCGCCGCGGCGAGTTCCGGCGCGGGATCGGCCGGCGGGGTGGGCGCGGCGGGCGCGCTGTCCTCGCGGGTGAGCGCGGGAAGATCCGCGCCCTGGCCGAAATAGGAGCTGGAGAAGGCGATCACGCCGACGATGAGCACGATCGCGGCGAGCGCGCCGAACCAGGTGAGCGCGGAGGAAGGCAGCTTAGCCGGGTCGCCGGGCTCCATCGCGCCTGCGCCGTGATGGCGCCGGTCCCTCTCGTCGGAAAGTTCGGAGCGGACCGCATCCGCGATCGCGCCTTCGTCGAGCCCGACGACGCGGGCGTAATTGCGGGCAAAGCCGATCGCATAGGTGCGCGAGGGCAGGGCTTCGAATTCGCCCGCCTCGATCACTTCGAGATGGTGCATCGGGATGCGGGTTTCGGCCGCGATATGCGAAAGGTCGAGCCGCTGACGCTCGCGAGCGGCACGCAGGGTCGGACCCGCCCCGGCGGGCTCGCCGCCGAAATCGGGCTCGGCATCGTCGGCGCGCGTATCGTCGCCGAACTCGCCGGTCTGTGTGTCGCTGGTCATGACCCGGTCCACGTCTTTGCGGTGTTATTGTCGAAAATGGTTCTTTTACCCTTCCAATCGGTCCTGCGCCCTGCTGTCAAGGATTCGCCACCCGCCAATCGCGCAGGCTGCCGCAGGCGCGCGGCAGACTGCCGAAAGCCGGCTCAATCGGTCTCGATTTCGCGCGCCGCGGCCCAGGCGGACAGCTCGGTTCGGATGTCGACCGCGGGATCGGCGAGCCAGCCATTGATCGCGGCGGACAGCTCGTCGAGGTCGATCTTGCGCACCAGTTCCTTGATCGGGCCGACGGCGGCCGGCGTGATCGAAAGGCGGCGAAAACCGATCCCGAGCAATGCCAGCGCTTCCAGCCTGCGCCCGCCCATTTCGCCGCACACGCCGACATCGACCCCGCTCCCTACGCTCGACTGGATGACGCGCCTGAGGAACCGCAGGATCGACGGGGACAACCAGTCATAGCGCTGGGCAAGCTTGGGATTGGCGCGGTCGGCGGCGAACAGGAACTGCGTGAGGTCGTTGGTGCCGACCGACAGGAAACTCAGTTTCGGCAGCAGCAGGTCGAGCACTTCGGCCAAGGCCGGCACTTCGAGCATGGCTCCGAAATGGATGCGTTCGGGCATCAGCTTCTTCTTGGCGCGCAGGAAGGCGAGCTGTTCGTCGAACACCGCCCTGGCCGCGTCGAATTCCCACACTTCGGAAACCATCGGGAACATGACGTAGAGCGCCCTTCCTCCCGCCGCTTCGAGCAGGGCGCGGGCCTGCGCCTTCATCAGGCCTTCGCGCTCTAGGGCAAGGCGCAGCGCGCGCCAGCCCATCGCCGGGTTCTCGTCGTTGCGGGCGATGTCGGAAGCGAGATAGGGCACCGACTTGTCCCCGCCGATATCGACCGTGCGGAAGATCACCGGCCTGTCGCCCGCCGCATCGAGCACGTCGCGGTAAAGCCGCGTCTGCCGCTCGCGCTGGGGCAGGGTGGCGGAGACGAGGAACTGGAATTCGGTGCGGAACAGCCCGACCCCGTCGGCACCCGTCATGGCGAGATTGCTCATGTCGTCGCGCAGGCCTGCATTCATCATCACCTGGATGCGCGTCCCGCAGCGGGTGAAAGGCTCGACATCGCGCAGGCTCGCATAGGCGGCCTGGCGTTCCTTCGACCGGGTGAAGCGCGCATGGAAGGCATCGGCGACCTGATTGAGCGGGCGCACGATCGCATTGCCGGCACTGGCGTCCAGAAGCACCTCGTCGCCTTCGCGGATCACGCCGCGCACGCTTTGCGCGCGGCCCAGCACCGGCACGCCCATCGCCCGCGCGACGATCACGACATGCGCAGTGAGCGAGCCTTCCTCGAGGATCACGCCCTTCAGCCGCCGCTTGTCGTACTCGAGCAGTTCGGCCGGCCCCAGATTGCGCGCAATCAGGATCGTGTCGCGCCGCAGCCCCTGCGAGGCCGCCGTCCCGAGCTGACCCGAAACGATCCGGATCAGCCGGTTGGCGAGGTCCTCCAGATCGTGCATCCGGTCGGCGAGCAGCGGATCGTCGATCTCGCGCATGCGCATGCGGGTGTGCTGCTGCACCCGCTCGATCGCGGCCTCCGCCGTCAGGCCTGAATCGATCGCCTCGTTGATGCGGCGCGACCAGCCTTCGTCATAGGCGAACATCTTGTAGGTCTCGAGCACCTCCTCGTGCTCGCCCCCGACGCCGAATTCTGCCTGGCCGGCGAGGTTGTCGATCTGCTCGCGCATCTTGTCGAAGGCGCGGTAGACCCGCTGACGCTCGGCCTCGATGTCCTCGGCCATGACCTGCGTGATCTGGACGCGCGGCTGGTGATAGACCGCCTGCCCCGCGCCCAGCCCCTTGACCATGGGAAGGCCGATGATCGTGGCGGGCGCGGTCTGTTCCTCGGTCAGGCCGCGCGCTTCCTCCTCGTCGACCAGTTCGGCATTGGCGATCAGTTCGGACAGGACCATGGCCGTCGTCTGCAGCGCCTCGATCTCGACGTCCTCGTAACGGCGCGGATCGACATGCTGGACGCACAGCACGCCGACCGCGCGCTCGCGATAGACGATCGGGACCCCGGCGAAGGAATGGAATTTGTCCTCGCCCGTTTCCGGGCGATAGAGAAAGTCGGGATGCGCCTTGGCCTCGGCGAGGTTGAGCGTTTCGATATTCGCCGCGATCGTGCCGGTCAGCCCCTCGCCCACCGCCATGCGGGTGACATGGACCGCGCTCTTGTTGAGGCCGCGCGTGGCGAAGAGTTCGAGCATGCCTTCGCGCAGCAGATAGATCGAGCAGACCTCGCTCGTCAGGCATTCGCCGATGATCTCGACCACGGCATCGAGCTTGCCCTGCGCGTGCATGCGCGAGGCCATGACCTCGGTCAGGCGAGTCAGGATCTGGCGGGCGGATGCGGCGGCTGTCATGGGCTTCACGCCCACGTCTACTGCGGAGCGGGCGCAAAAGCAAAGCGCCCGATCACGCGCCGCGCCGCGCCGGGCATGACGGCATGCGCAACGCGGCGCGGACAGCGCCGGGGCCGGGCGAACGCGCGCGAACTAGCGCGCGCGCCCGACCGGATCGGCCGGGTCAGCCGACAATCGTCGCGTCAACCGCGCGCGATTTCCTCCTTCAATCGGAGCTTTCGTTTCTTGAGGTCCTGGACTTTCGCAGCATCGGGCGCAGGCCGGGCCATCTCGTCGCGCAGGCGGGCTTCGAGGCCAGCATGCTTGGACTGGAGTGCCTGGACGTGCGAAGTGGAAGCTGCAGTTGCCATAGTCGATACCTCCTTCAAGTCGGGGGGCTGCCCCCGGGGAAGCGACTCGGACATTTGCGGCCGAGCCGCAGGTTTGAAGCAAACCACACCAAAGCTATCTTGCAAAGTCATCAGAATGCGTGAATCGGTGGCTCCGTGGCCCCGCGCGACAGATCGTTAATGCGATGCGCGCGATTTTGCGGGCCGACGGGGAAACGCTCCGGTGCGGCAGCGGGTTTTAAACAGGCGGACAGGCGGAATGAACGAGGCGGAGCTGCGCAAGAGGCTCGAATTGCTGCGCACCGAACATCGCGATCTCGACGCGGCCATCGCCGCGCTGACCGAGGCTGGGGAGCGCACCGGCAGCGCCGACCAGCTCCAGATCGCGCGCCTGAAGAAGCGCAAGCTGCGCCTCAAGGACCAGATCGCGATCATCGAGGACGAATTGCTGCCCGATATCATCGCGTGATTTTTGCGCAGCCCATCCGGGCTGCGATTTCCTCGGCCCTGGCGGGCCTGCGGGCGGACGGTCGCCCTCGCGGACCTTAGGGCCGGACCAGCACGGCACACCCATTTTGTGCCAGGACTGAACCGGCGAGAACCAGCTGGTCGGCGGCGCAGCCGCCGCAAGGCCGGCTGGCCGCCAAGAAAAATGTCCCGCGCCGGGACACATCGATCTTTTACCGGGAAAGTAACCATAGGCTTGTGGAGCTTCGCACATGGGCGTTCTAGCTCGTTGGGACTCATGGCCCGCACGACCGATCTCTCCCGCCCCATCATCGAGGCTCTTTACACCGAGGCGCTCGTCCTTGCCGACGAGGTCCGCGCGGTCTTCTCCGCCGGCACCCGCCCGGTCGAGCCCGCCGACCCCCTGAGCGGGGAAGGCGCAATGATCCGGCTCGCGCTTTCGACCGAGGGACTGAAGACGACGACACGCATGATGCATGTCCTCGCCTGGCTGCTCAATCAGCGCGCCTTTTTCTCGGGCGAACTCAGCGCTAGCCAGGTGCGCCGCCACGGAACGCTGCCGCCCGACCGCGATTCCGACGAACAAGCGCTCGCGCGGCTCGAACCGGAAACCCGTGCTCTGATCGAAGACACGGTCCTGCTCCACCGCCGCATCGCGCGCCTCGACGAGGCGTGGCGACAGGATTTCGCGGTTCAATCGCCCGCGCGCGCATTCCAGCAGCGCATCGGGCGCGAACTGGGCTGAAGCCCGGCTTTCAGGCCGCCGCCAGCGCCTTGCGCCAGCGGGCCAGCCGTTCCTCGCGCACTTCGTCGACCATGACCGGTTCGAAACGGGTGAGATCGCCCTGCATCGCCGCGGCCGCGCCTGCGAGGTCGGGATAGAGTCCCGCCCCCATCGCCGCCAGCATCGCCGCGCCGAGCGCGGTGGTCTCGACGAAGCCGGGACGCTCGACCGGCATCGCCAGCATGTCGGCGAGGTCCTGCGCCATCCAGTCGTTCGCCGCCATGCCGCCATCGATGCGCAGGCCTGCCCAGGCGGTCCCGTCGGCGGCGAAGGCCTGCGCGAGGTCCCAGGTCTGGTGCGCCATCGCCTCAAGGGCGGCCCGGGCAAGCTCGGCCTTGCCGCTCGCGAAGCTCAGCCCGGCGATCACGCCCCGCGCATCGGCCCGCCAGTGCGGCGCGCCGAGCCCGGCGAGCGCGGGCACGATCGTCACCCCGCCGCTGTCGGGGATCGAGCGGGCGAGCGCCTCGGTCTCCTCGGCCACATCGACGATGCCGAGCGAATCGCGCAGCCACTGGACGAGGCTCCCCGCGACAAAGACAGAGCCTTCGATGGCATAGGTGCGCTGCCCGAGGATCTGGGTCAGCACCGTCGACAAAAGGCGGTGCGTCGAACGCGGCACCTCGCTGCCCTGGTTGGTCAGGATGAAGGCGCCGGTGCCATACGTCGCCTTGGTCTGGCCAGGCGAAAGGCAGGCCTGCCCGATCGTCGCCGCCTGCTGGTCGCCCGCGCAGCCGGTGATCGCGATGGGCCCGCCGAACAGGCGCGGATCCGTGCGGCCAAGTTCGCCCGCCATGTCGATCACCTGCGGCAGCGCGGCGTGGGGCACGCCGAATAGATCGCACAGCCCTTCGTCGAATTGCGGCGCGTCGAGCTCCATCAGCAATGTGCGGCTGGCATTGCTCGCATCGGTGACGTGCCGCGCGCCGCCGGTAAGCTTGAACAAAAGCCAGCTGTCGACCGTGCCGAATGCGAGCGTTCCGGCCTCGGCGGCGGCTCTCACCTCGGCCACGTTGTCGAGCATCCAGCGCATCTTCGTGCCTGAGAAATAGGGGTCGAGCACGAGCCCGGTGCGGCGCTGCACCTCCTGCTCGCGGCCCGCCTCGCGCAGTTCCATGCAAAGCGGTTCGGTCCGCCGGTCCTGCCACACGATGGCGCGGGTCAGCGGCTCGCCCGTCTCGCGGTCCCAGGCCACGACCGTCTCGCGCTGGTTGGTGATGCCCAGCCCGGCGATCATCGCCGCGCCGCCCGCATGGGGGATGACCTCGCGCGCGCAGGCAAGCGTCCTGTCCCAGATTTCACCAGCATCGTGTTCGACCCAGCCGCCTTTCGGGTAATGCTGGGTCAGTTCGGCCTGGGAACTCGCCACCAGCACGCCGTCGCTTGCGAACAGCATGGCGCGCGTCGATGTAGTTCCTTCGTCGAGCACGAGGATATAGTCGCTCATCGTCTCCCCTTCCGGCGCTTGCCCGCCACTCCCTAACGCTCGCCCCGCCTGCAAGTCGAGAGGCCGCGCGCCGCTGCTCCACCGCCGCTCCCCCTC
>Ga0207419_1002220_pt1 | contig 13090 bp, 9 predicted proteins | sample ElkSloMetagenome_4_FD_184723 | JGI IMG/M metagenome (GOLD analysis project Ga0207419, IMG submission 184723) | Hot spring microbial communities from Elkhorn Slough, Monterey Bay, USA - MD2A (version 2) | ecosystem: Environmental > Aquatic > Marine > Intertidal zone > Estuary: Microbial mat ... | reverse complement strand
GAGCCGCGGCGTAATGTCTTGATAGGCGCCGCTTAGGACCTCGGTGATGATCTGCTCGCGCTTTTGCGGATGCTTCCCCTGGCGGGCCAGCAGGGCGTTGATCTGCTCAATGATGCGCCGGGATTCCGCCGCGCCGCTTGGACCCGTGGATGCTGTGCCGATCTCCGTCAGCAGGGAATCGACTGGCACCCAACCGTCGTCGCTTTGCGCGAAGCTGACGCTGCCATAGACATAAACCCGGTCGCCAGCGTTGTTGCCGTGCTGCTCCAGCCCGGTGATGCCCCGTTGGGTAGCGCCGAGCAGGTTCGAAAACGCCGCGACGTTGAGCCTGTCCCAGGACGCAAAGTCCAGGTCGCGGACAAAGGTCAGCACCGCGTTGTAGTAGACGATGCGCCGTGGCTTGCCGTGTGCCCCGGCATCCAACGGACCGCTGCCGAGGCGTCTCAGGCTGCTCAGCTCCATGGTATCGGCACCGAGGGCCTGGTCAGGCGCTGCTCCAGGATCTGGGTGACTCGTGCCTCATCGGGGGCCTCAGCGCAGCCGGTGGTGAGCAATCCAAGCGCGGTGACAATGAGGACAAATGCGATACGGGTGAGGTTGATCATGCTTAGAACCCAAACCAGGGTAACGCCAAGAAGCCCTGGATGACCAGCGCGTTACAGATATCGATCAGGAAGGCACCGATGATCGGCACCAGCAAGAAGGCCATCGGCGAGACGCCGTGGCGGCTTGTCACCGCCTGCATGTTGGCGATGGCAGTCGGCGTCGCGCCGAGCTGGAAGCCGCATTGGCCGGCGGCGATGACGGCCGCGTTGTAGTTGCGCCCCATGATCTGAAAGGTGAGGAACACCACCAGTAACACGGCCAACGCGGCTTGGGCGGCGAGAATGACCAGGATCGGCAGGGCCAGATTGACCAGTTCCCAGAGGCGCAGCGACATCAAGGCCATGGCCAGGAACAGCGATAGGCTGACGGTCCCCATCAACTCGATGGTGGGGCCGTCGACGCGGTAGAGCCCGCTCAGTCCGAGGGCGTTGCGCACGACAATACCAACCAATAGGCACCAAACAAAGGTTGGCAGGGTGATGCCTGGGATGCTCAGATGCTCCGCCAGCAGCCCGCCAGCGCCGAGGCAGAACATCAGAATCAGGAGGGTTTCAATAAAAGATTCCGGGCTCAGCGCTCGACGCTCGTCCTTTGGCACTGTGCCGGGGCCAAGCACCGCTGGCGTTTGCGCAATCGGCTGCAAGCGGTGGCGGCGGATCAGCCATTGCGCCACCGGCCCACCGAGCACGCCGCCCAGGATCAGGCCGAAGGTGGCGCAGGCCATGGCCACCTCAACGGCACCCTGAAGACCGTTGACCTCGCCGAACAACTGGCCGTAAGCAGCGCCCGTGCCATGTCCGCCGGCCAGGGTCGCCGAGCCGCCCAGCAGGCCCATCAGCGGGTTGAGGTCGAGCCCGATCGCGATCGCCACGCCAACCAGGTTCTGCAACACCAGCGCAACCACGACCACCGCCAGCAAGACCAACAGCTTGCGCCCGCCCTGGCCGAGGGTCCGCAGGTCGGCACCGAGACCGACCGTGGAGAAGAATAACAGCAGCAGCGGCGATTGCAGCCCCATGTCGAACGACAGCTCGGCGCCGGTTCCGATGCGCACCAGCGTGAAGCCGACGGCCACAATCAGACCGCCGACTACCGGCTCTGGGATGCTGTAGTACGCCAGAAAGCTGATGCGCCCGATCAGCCATCGGCCAATCAACAAGACCATAATGGCCGAGACCACCGTCAGGGGAAGCGGTACTTCAATGTCCATGGCGTTTGGTTCCTCGGGGTGGTTAGGCGAGGTAGTGTTGCTTGCTTCAGGTCTGAACCTAACGCAGAAACCAGCGTGACGCCAACATCCGATTGCATCAGGACCCCTCTGCCATCACGCTTGCAAATCGCTCGTCTGCCTATGGGTTCGATCCGCAGGGCGCGAGCCTCTCGGAGGCATCGGGGATAGGCTCGAGGTTCGCGCGCTGGATGCGATGCCGCCGGGCGTCGTGCTCGCCAGGCTGACGCTCCGCTATGCCGTGCTGGAGCAGAGGTGAGCGCCGCGGCTCAGTGCGCTCGAGAAGATGCTCACCCCGCCAACTGGCCAATCACCGTCTCTATTTGTGCGATACGCTTGCTGGGCTCGGTCATGTCCATGTTGAATCGCAGCGCGCCGGCGGCTTGGTCGAGCTTGTAATCCTTGGGGCGGGTCTGGATGAGCTTGATCAGGCGCATGGGGTCGATGTTGGGCTGTTCGGCGAACAGGACGCGTCCGCCGCGGGGGCCGGCCTCTATCTTGCGGATGCCGAGCGGCCGCACCTTGAGCTTGAGGCCGGTGACGGCGAACAGGTTCTTGGTTGGCTCGGGCAGCAGGCCGAAGCGGTCGATCATTTCCACCTGCAGGTCTTTCAGTTCGGCGGCGTCGGCGGCGCTGGCGATGCGTTTGTAGGTGACCAGGCGGGTTTGCACGTCGGGAAGGTAGTCGCTCGGCAGCAGCGCGGGCAGGCCCAGGTCGATCTCGGCGCCGTGGTCGAGTGGGCGGTCGAGTTCCGGGGTGCGGCCGGCCTTGAGCGCCTGGACGGCGCGCTCAAGCAGATCCATGTAGAGGGTGAAGCCGATCTCGTGGATCTGGCCGGATTGCTCGTCGCCGAGCAGTTCGCCAGCGCCGCGGATCTCTAGATCGTGCGTGGCTAACGTGAAGCCGGCGCCGAGGTCTTCCAGCGATTCGATGGCCTCCAGGCGTTTTTTGGCGTCTTCGGTCATGGCCTTGGGCGGCGGTGTGATCAGGTAGGCGTAGGCGCGGTGGTGGGAGCGCCCGACGCGCCCGCGCAACTGGTGCAACTGGGCCAGGCCGAGCTTATCGGCGCGGTTGATGACGATGGTGTTGGCGCTGGGTACGTCGATGCCGCTCTCGACGATGGTGGTGCAGACCAGTAGGTTGAAGCGGCGGTGGTAGAAGTCGCGCATGACGCGTTCCAGGTCGCGCTCGCGCATCTGGCCATGGGCGTAGTCGACGCGCGCGCTGGGGACCAGCGCCTCGATCTTCTGTGCCATGTTCTCGATGGTCTCGACCTCGTTGTGCAGCAGGTAGATCTGCCCGCCGCGGTTGATCTCGCGCTGGCAGGCCTCTTGAATCAGGGCGTCGTTCCAGGGCGAGACGAAGGTCTTGATCGGGTGGCGCTCGACCGGTGGCGTGGCGATGATGGAAAGATCGCGCATGCCGGACATGGCCATGTTTAGCGTGCGCGGGATCGGCGTGGCGGTGAGTGTCAGCACGTCGACCTCGCTGCGCAGGCTCTTCAGCTGCTCCTTGTGGCGCACGCCGAAGCGGTGCTCCTCGTCGATGACGGCAAGCCCCAGGTTCTTGAAGCGGATCGACGGCTGCAACAGCTTGTGGGTGCCGACGACGATGTCGACGGTGCCGTCGGCCAGCCCGTCGATGACGCCCTTGACCTCCTTGGTGCTACGAAAGCGCGACAGGCTCTCGATCTTAATGGGCCAGTCGGCGAAACGGTCGGACAGGTTCTGATAGTGCTGTTGGGCCAGCAAGGTGGTGGGGACCAGCACGGCGACTTGTCGGCCGCCGTTGACGGCGACGAAGGCGGCGCGCATGGCGACCTCAGTCTTACCGAAGCCGACATCGCCGCAGACCACGCGGTCCATGGGCTTGGGGTCGGCCATGTCGCTGAGGATGGCCTCAATGGCGCGCTGTTGGTCGGGCGTCTCCTCGAAGTCGAAGGCCTCGGCAAAGGCGGCATAGTCGGTACCGGGGTCCGGGAAGGCGATGCCCTGACGCGCGGCGCGGCGGGCGTAGATGTCGAGCAGTTCGGCGGCCACGTCGTGGGCCTTTTGCGCGGCCTTTTTCTTGAGGCGATCCCATTGGTCACCGCCAAGGCGGTGCAGCGGTGCGTTTTCCTCGGCGCCGCCGGTGTAGCGGGAGATCAGGTGCAAGGAGCTGACCGGCACGTAGAGCTTGTCGCCGCGGGCGTATTCCAGCGCCAGGAACTCGGTGGCGTTGCCGCCGACATCGAGCGTCTGCAGGCCAAGAAAACGGCCGACGCCGTGATCCTCGTGGACCACCGGCGCGCCCTGGTGCAGTTCCGTGAGGTTACGCACCACCGCCTCGCCGTCGCGCTCGCGGGTCTTGCGCCGGCGTTCTTGGCGGATCTTCTCGCCGTAGAGCTGGGTCTCGGTGATTAGCGCGATGCGCTCGCGCTCCAGCAACAGCGGCTGGTCCAGCGGTGCGACCGTGACGCCCAGCGGCAGCTCGCTGTCGGCGAAGGCGTGCCAGCCGTCCACGGCCGTGGGAGCAACGCGGAAGCCTTGCAGGTTGTCGATCAGCATCTCGCGCCGACCGGTGCTCTCGGCGACGAAAAGGGTGCGGCAACCGGCCTGGTCGTCGAGTCGCGCAAGGAAGGCCTTCAGGGCCGCGGCGGGATCGGCGGCGCGCGCCTGAATGGTCAGCGCCGGTGGCCGGCTGCTGGCGAAGTTGCAGACCGCGCTGTAGCCCTTGCGCCGCTGCGCGACCTCGGCGGATTGCCAGCAGACGCCGGGCATGGCGTTCAAGCGGCCAGCGAGTTCGTCCGTTGTTAGGTACAGGGTATGCGGTGACAGCAGCGGACGTTCGGGGTCGTGCCGGCGTTGTTCGTGGCGGGCCTTGATGGCATCGACGGCGGACTGAGCGGCATCGCGGGCGTCGGCGGATTCAAAAGCCAGGGTCTCGTCCGGCAGATAGTCGAACAAGGTCGCGGTCTGCTGGAAGAACAGCGGCAGATAATACTCGATACCGCCCGGCATGCGCCCGTCGGACACCTCGCGGTAGATCAGGCTGGCCTTGGGGTCGGCGTCGATGGTCGCGCGCCAGCGTTGGCGGAAGCCGCTGATGGCCTCGTCGGTGAATGGGAATTCGCGCGCCGGCAGCATGCGCACCCGTTGCAGCTTGTCGATCGAGCGCTGGCTGTCGGCATCGAAGGTGCGAATGGACTCGATTTCGTCATCGAATAGGTCGATGCGCAACGGCTGCGCGCTGCCCATCGGGAAGATGTCCAGCAGCTCGCCGCGCACCGCGAACTCGCCGTGGGCGATGACCTGCGACACGCACTGATAGCCGGAGCGCTCCAGGCGCTGGCGGGTGCGGTCGAGGTCGAGCCGGTCGCCGACCGCAAGCACCAGCGCATGGCCGTCGACATAGTCGCGCGGCGGCAGCCGCTGCAACAGTGTGCTGACCGGGAGCACGAGTATGCCGCGGGTCAGCATTGGCAGGCGATGCAGCGTCAGTAGTCGTTCTGAGACCAGTTCCGGCAGCGGCGAGAAGACGTCGTAGGGGAGGGTTTCCCAGTCCGGGAAGGTCAGTACCGGCAGATCGTCGTCGCGGAGAAAAAAGCCGAGTTCGGCGCGCAATGCTGTTGCCGATGGCATGTCCGCGACGACGGCGACGATGGGTCTTTGCGCCTCGCGTGCGGCCGAGGCAATGGCCAGCGCCCCGGCGGCACCGTAAAGACGGCCCCACAGCAAACGTTCGCCTGGGCGCTGGGGTAGCGGCGGATGCAGCGGCGAGAGGTCCGCGGCAGCGGCTTCTGGGCGGGGCTCTAACCCCGCAGCCGATGAAGTCAGGGTCTCGCCGTCGGCTTGGACCTGGGGCTCGGCCTGATTCTCGAATAGGGGCTGGGGCGGTGTTGGTCGGCAAGGGGACTGCATGGACGGAGCGCGATCGGGCGGTTCAAGTAGATCGCGTATGTTCGCACATGCGCTGTCCGCGCGCAGCGTTGCCGCTGCGCGGGCTTACTTTGGCGATAGGCGAATCTCAATCCGGCGTCATCTGGTATGAGAATCTCCAGCAATCGCCTAAGCCCCCGCAACCGCGTCGGCTCAGGCGGCGTTGGCCCGATCTGACGGTGCACCGGTTGTGCTGGCGCCGCCGCCGAGCGCACCAGTGCGTTGATGGAGTGTGTCGAGCAACTCTTGCGGGCGTGCAATCGGTGTGGCTGCTGTGGCGAAGTCGCCGTCGTTCAGAGTCAAGATCATTTCCATCCGTTGCAGGTCCGCGGTCTGCATGGTGATGGCGTCGTCGAAATAGACGCGGTCTATGCGCTGCATTTGCCCTAAGGCGGCGTCCAGCACCTCGGCCGTGGTGGTGGCGACTGCAAGATAGTGGCGGGCGTTCTTGACCCATTGCGTGGTTGAGTCCCGTCCAAGCTCTTTGCCGAGTTCTTCGATGATCCGGCCGAGGGCATGGCCGCAGATGTGGGCCCTGATCTGGCCCTGCTCGGCCATGGATAGGACGATGCGACAGGCGTCCCTTTCGGTGCTGGGGGCAAGGTGGGCGCTGAGGAGGATGGTGCTGTCGAGCAAGACTTTGGGTGCATGTTCCATTGTTATCTCCGCTGTGCGTTGGTGGCTGTTTATGGGCCGTTTTTAAAAGGCCGGGGTTTATTGATGCAGGGGCGCCGGCGCGGCTGCGCCGGCCGGTGACCGCTGTTCCGATCGCGAATGACCCGTTGATGGCCATCTCATGATGCAACAGGGTCCGAATTTCTTATTCACGACTGCCTTGTCATAACCGGACTGGATCACCGGATTGGATCACGATCGAAATGCCTGCCGACTTGTCCAGGCGCCGGCAACGATGTCGCTCGAGTGACGCTTTTCGTCCGATCCAGGCCGCTCGAGCTTGCAAATGTCCGCCCGTGAGCATCGGTGATAGGTCGAGTCGGTGGAAGTGGCCTTAGTTTTTCTGCGACAAACACCTCAACCTTGTCACGACATATTCGAAAATTGTGTCAACTATGCCGCCGCTCCGCTGTGCACTGAGTCACAGTCCGGCGCGACGCTATGTGGTAGCGACCTGGTCATACCCTGATTCAGGTTCTTAACGCTGCTGCAACATCGTTGCGCGACACGCGCCTGCTGCAGCGACGTCATTCGTAACCAAAAATTCACCTAAGCCGTAACCAAAAATTCACCTAAGCGCCGATGCGACTGGTCAAAATAGGCCGCGCATACAGACTCGGAGTTGACTCCGAATCCTCACGACCAATGGAGTTCGCAGAGCAATGATGTATTCCAATTTTCTCAAGTCGGTTGCCGTCGCCGGCTGTCTTTCTACCCTCGCGCTCGCGCCGGCCGCGCAGGCCGATGTCAAGCTGAACGGTTCGGGCGCCAGCTTCCCGTTTCCGATCTACGCCAAGTGGTTCAAGGACTTTTCCAAAGAGCACAAAGACATCCGCGTCGATTACCAGGCCAAGGGCTCTGGCGCAGGTATCCAAGACCTGATCAACGAAGTGGTCGACTTCGCCGCCTCCGACGCGGCCATGAAGGACGATGAGATGGCCCAAGTGGAGCAGGGCGTGGTGCTGCTGCCGATGACGGCCGGTGAGGTTGTGCTTGCCTTTAACTTGGACGGCATTAAGGAGCTAAAGCTGCCCCGCGACGTCTATCCGGAGATTTTCCTCGGTAAAATCACCAAATGGAATGATCCTAAGATTGCGGCCGCCAATCCCGATGTCGACCTGCCGGACGAGGACATCACCGTCGTTGTGCGCTCGGATTCCTCCGGCACGACCTATGTCTTCACCGGTCACCTGAGCTACATCGACGAGGCCTTCAAGGCCGAGGTCGGCCAGGCCAAGGCCCCCAACTGGCCCGATAGCGATACCTTCATCAAGGCGCCGAAGAACGATGGCGTGACCGCCCAGATCAAGCAGATCCCGGGCTCCATCGGCTATATCGAGTACGGCTACGCCAAGCTGACCAATCAGCCCACCGCGATGCTTGAGAACAAGGCAGGCAAGTTCGTCGCTCCGGGGCCGGAGTCTGGCGCCGCCGCGCTCGCCAGTGCCGAATTCCCTGGGGGCACCCTACCGAACAGCGACGTGCCAAACCTGATCGCCTGGGTCTGGGACCCGGCCGGTGAGGATGCCTACCCGATCGCCACCATGACCTGGCTGCTGCTGTATCAGGAACAGGACGACGACAAGGCCGCCGCGCTGCGCAAGCTGGTCGAGTACTGCACCAGTGAAGAGGCGCAGGGTCAGGCCGATGGCCTAGGTTACATCCCGCTGCCGCCCGAGGTGATCGAGAAGGTTCGCGCCGCCGCTGAATTCGTCCAATAGGCGCGTCGTCGAAGAGGGCGTTCGTCCAATTGGGCGCTCGCCCCTCAGGTCTCCGCAAGTAGCGTTCGGGGTAGGTCTCGGTCGCTGCTTGCGGTTTATCCTTTCTGTGTACCCGACCGCTTGGCGGTCTATTGCCGCGGCTCCCAGGGGACGCCGCGCGCGGATCTCACGCAGAGGGATCAGCCGCGGTGCGATGATCGCTCGACCTCGGCCCTGCCCTCTGGATCGCGCGTCATAGTCACAGTTGGCCCCGTTGCACATCAGCAGGAATCGATTCATGGCCAAAAATCCATTTGCACAAGCGGGATCATCCACTTCGATTACTCGGCCGCCCTCTTCCGCCGAGTTCACAATAGACAGCCTGTTCCGGGCCGTTGCGTATGTCTGCGCGTTGCTCATTATTGTGCTGGTGGCCTTTATCCTGTGGGAGGTTGGCAAGAAGGCCTTCCCGGCGGTGCAGGACTTTGGCCTCGGCTTCTGGATCGGCACGACCTGGGATGTCAACAAGGGCATCTTTGGTGTTCTGCCGGAGATCTGGGGGACCCTCTACAGTTCCTTGCTGGCGCTGTTTCTCGGTGGCCTGTTCGGCGTCTTTATCGCCATTTTTCTGACCCAAGACTTTATTCACCACCGCATGGCACTGGTGTTTCGCACCATTGTCGAGTTGCTGGCCGCGATTCCGTCGGTGGTCTATGGTCTCTGGGGCATCTACGTGCTGATCCCGATGATCCGCCCCGGCGCGGAATGGCTGCATCAGCACTTCGCTTGGTTTCCGTTGTTCGGGACTGACCTCAGCGGCCCCGGTATGGCACCGGCCGCGCTGGTGCTGGCGATCATGATCCTGCCGACCGTGGCGGCGATCTCGGTGGACGCCTTCCGGCGCATTCCTTACAAGGTCAAGGAGGCCGCCTATGGCATGGGCACCACCAAGTGGGAGGCCATCCTCAAGGTCATGTTGCCGACCGCCTCCAGCGGCATACTCGCGGCGCTGGTGCTGGGCTTCGGTCGCGCGCTGGGCGAGACCATGGCCTTGGCCATGTTGATCGGCAACAGCAACCAGATCAGCCTGTCGTTGTTCTCCCCGGCCAACACCTTGGCCTCGCTGTTGGCGTCGAGCTTTCCCGAGGCCGGCCCCGTTGAGGTGCAGGCGCTGATGTACGCGGCCCTGGTATTGCTGCTGATCACATTCATCGTCAACGTGCTCGGCCTGGGTATCCAGCAGTACACCATGCGCAAGTTCGAGGGTAAGTGATGAGCGACATCGATCTGACCATAGCGCCCGATCAGGCCTTCGTCCGGCCCAACCTTGAGCGTCGTCTGCTTGAGAGGCGCGCGATCAAGAACAATATCCTCACGGGGCTCACCTGGCTTGCCGCGATCCTGGCCTCTATCCCGCTGCTGTCGGTGCTCTACATGCTGCTGGTGCGAGGCGGCACGCGGCTGTTCGGCGCCGATTTCATTGAGGTGCTCACCGAGCTGCCGCCAGCGGGTTTCGAGATGGGCGGCGGCATCGGCCCGGCCATCGTCGGCACCCTGGTCATGGTTGGCATCGCCACCCTGATCAGCGTGCCCTTCGGCATCCTCACGGCCATCCACCTGGCCATGCTCGACCCAGACAGCAAGGTTGCCACGACCTCGCGTTTTTTGGCCAAGGTGCTGACCGGTTTTCCTTCTATCCTAGCGGGCGTCTTTGTCTATGCGGTGCTGGTGATCAACTTCGGCTACTCGGCGCTGGCCGGTGGTGTTGCGCTGGCGGTGCTGATGTTGCCGACCGTGGTGTTGGCGGCGGAAGAGGCCATCAAGCAGGTGCCGCAGCGGATGAAGGATGCCGCCTACGGCATGGGTTGCACCCGGACTCAGGTGATTACCAAAGTGGTCCTGCCGACCGGCCTGCCGGGCATCCTGACCGGCGTCATGCTGGCCATTGCCGGGGCGGCCGGCGAGTCGGCGCCGCTGTTGTTCACGGCCCTGTTCAGCAACTACTACATCAGCGAACTGATGGAACCGACCGCGTCGCTGTCCATCCTGATCTACAACTTCTCCGGTATGCCGTTTGAGAATCAGATAGAGCTGGCCTGGACCGCGTCGCTGGTGCTGGTGCTGATCGTCCTGGTGTTTAACATCCTTGCCCGGCTATTCGGCCAACCAAAGATCTAACCTACTGGGCTGCTCCATCGGGCCGGCTCTGTAAGACCTACTTTGGCGGACCCGCTCTGGCGGGCGGGCCGCCCGAGGGCGCTCATCGCATCAGCCGCCGGGGGCATCTCGGAACTTACCGCATTCGAGGTTTTCGATAATGAACACTAGACAAGAATCGACCTTTGTCGCCGAGCGCTTCACGCCCGACGGAGACACCGTCATCGACTGTAACGTGGAGAAGATCTTCTACGGGGATTTTCTCGCCGTGCGCGATAGCTTCGTGCCGATTGAAAAGAACAAGATCACCGCCTTCATCGGCCCGTCCGGCTGCGGCAAGTCTACCGTGCTGCGCAGCCTCAACCGCATGAACGACCTGATCAACGTGTTTCGCTTTGAGGGATCGGTGATGTACCACGGCCAGGACATCTATGCCAAGCAGGTCGATCCGGTGGTCGTGCGTCGCTACATCGGCATGGTTTTTCAACAGCCCAATCCGTTCTCGATGAGCATCTACGACAATGTCGCTTTCGGTCTGCGCCTGAACCGGTTTAAGGGGGACTACAACGAAAAGGTACAAAAGGCGCTGGAGCGCGCCGCACTATGGAAGGAGGTCAAGGACAAGCTCAAGAACAGCGGCCTGTCGTTATCCGGTGGTCAGCAGCAGCGTTTGTGCATCGCCCGCGCCATTGCTACCGACCCCGATGTCTTGCTGATGGACGAACCCTGCTCGGCGCTCGACCCGATTGCGACGCGCCAAGTCGAGGAGTTGATGCTGGAACTCCGGGACCGCTTTTCGGTGGCATTAGTGACCCATAACATGCAGCAGGCAACCCGAGTCGGCGACACCACGGCGTTCTTCTCGGTGGATATCTCCCACGGTGGTCGCACCGGCTACCTGGTTGAGATGGGTCCGACCAAGCAGGTGTTCGAGGCCCCGCGCGAGCGTCTCACCAAGGAATATGTGGCCGGCGAATTCAGTTGATCGCGGCCTGTCTTGAGCATTGTCGGAGTGAGGTAAGGTCATGATCAACAGCTTCCAGTTGGCGCGTGTAGCCAGTGCTGTATTGCTCGGGTGCTCGCTTGTCGCCTGCTCGGGAGAGGACCCGCAGGCCATGGCCCAGGGCATGGGTCAGCGTCAGGGAGCCTCGGGCGCCGCGACGGTACTGGTCGAAGGCGCCGGGGCGACCTTTCCGAAGCCTTTGTATGAGCGCTGGATGCAGGCGTACGCGGATGTGCAACCCGAGGTCGCCTTTAGTTACGAGGGCGTTGGTAGTGGTGAGGGCATCAAGCGCTTCCTGGCGGAAGCCGTCGACTTTGCTGCCAGCGATGCGGCCATGAGCGACGCCGACCTGGCCAAGGTCGGCGATCGCGGTGCGGTGATGGTGCCGATGACCGCTGGCATGGTCGTGCTGGCCTACAACCTGCCCGGCGTGGATACGCTGAACCTCAGGCGCGAAGCCGTCACCGGCATCTTCAGCGGTGAGATTCGCAGTTGGGATGACGCTCGCATACAGGTGTCGAACCCCGGCGTTGCGTTGCCGAATAAGACCATCGCGCCGGTGGTTCGCCGCGACAGCAGCGGCACCACATTCATTTTCACCAACCATTTGAGTGCGACCAGCGACTGGTGGGGCAACCAGGGACCCGGTGCCGCCAAGCGTATCGATTGGCCGGGTGCGAACATGGAGGTCAACTACAACGAGGGCGTCGCTCAGCGGGTCAAGATTAGCGACGGCAGTATCGGCTACATGGAGTACCAATTTGCCGAACGCCTCGGCCTGCCGTTCGCGACGCTCGAGAACAAGGCCGGGCGGATGGTCGTGCCCAGCCCTGCCGCCGGCACCGCCGCGCTGGCGTCGGCGCCGGAGGTCCCAGAAAACCTGCGCGTATTCGTGCCCGACCCCCCCGGTGCCGATGCCTATCCCATCGTCAGCTACACCTGGTTGCTGCTCTACGGCATCTATCCAGATGCCGATAAGGGCGCGGCGCTCAAGCGCGCCGTGACCTGGGGCCTGACCGAGGGGCAGCCGATCGCCGAGCAGATGGGATACATCCCGCTGCCGGGAGCGATGGTCGAACTGGCGAAGGCCAAGGTTCAGACGATCCATTGACTGCGATGACAGGCTGAGCAAGACCCTTCCCACCGCCTTGAGCCGCTTGCAACGCATACCCGCTTGCCATCCTGGTGGCGGGCGTCGATTTCACGCCCGGCTCCATTGCCGAGCCTAGGGCGCGGAGTTGGCCCAGGCGCCCGGAGCGAGCCCCCTGGCGACGACAGAGGAGCCGTGTATGGGCCATGCCCGACGCTTGAACCTGGGCGCGATCGAGACGTCGTTGCGCGGCGTGCAGGCGCAGTTCGCCGACATCAACAAGACCTTGTCAACACAGAGAGACCCGCTGAGCGACTTCGTGTTGGAGCGCTTATTGCTGGGCTATCGGCGCGTGGACGCGTTGCTTGATGCCGGTCTGGACCCCTTCGCGCCCGGCAGCTCCGCGCAGGTTCTCGAGCTCAATTTGCTGGTGCTTTGCGGCGCTGATCGGCGCCAACGCGAGGAGTGCACACAGCTCGTCGAGGCGACTAGCCAGCGCTTCTACGCACTCGGTGATGGCGGGTTCGATTCCCTTGTGAACTGGGTGCGGTCGATGAATGGAGCGTCGATCTGGCGCCGTGCCGCGAGCGCCTACATCCACCAGCTGAGTCAACCGCAGTTGTTCATTGAAGGCAACCATCGCACCGGCGCGCTGATCATGAGCTGGATGTTGGTGAGTGCAGGCAAGCCGCCGTTCGTGCTCTCGGTCGACAA
>Ga0207419_1002219_pt1 | contig 13094 bp, 9 predicted proteins | sample ElkSloMetagenome_4_FD_184723 | JGI IMG/M metagenome (GOLD analysis project Ga0207419, IMG submission 184723) | Hot spring microbial communities from Elkhorn Slough, Monterey Bay, USA - MD2A (version 2) | ecosystem: Environmental > Aquatic > Marine > Intertidal zone > Estuary: Microbial mat ... | reverse complement strand
TTAGAAAATAGCCTGCCCCGATAAACGGGGTAGCTTTTCACTGAATAGGTGAGATGAAAAGCTTACCTTTACTTAAACGATTGAGCGTAATCGCTCAATGTGGGTTTATTTCAACCATATATAAACAAATTGTAAGTTACCATTAAATTCGTGGTAGAACCATTTTTCTTTAAAGAGCTGGCAGGCAATCTGAAAAATATTCCGGTTATATCATTACTGTTTCTCCTCCTTTTTTATCGAACTTAAATATTCACCGAGTGTGGCTTTCATGTCTTTGTGTAACCATAAAATTCCAAACAGGTTGGGGAGGGTCATGAAGGCAATAGTTATTCCTGAGAATATCCAGATAATGGTAGTGTCTGTAAACGACGCAAAAAAGAAAGCTATTACATATATAATATGATAAGGAAGCACATATTTTGCCCCGAACAGGTAATTAATGGCTCTGTCCCCGTAATACGACCATGAAATTGCTGTGGAAAAGGCAAATAACAATAAGCCGATAGACACAATGTACTGGCCATATTTCCCCAGGTAACTGGATGTAAACGCTTCTGCTGTAAGCGGAGCGCTGTGTAGTAGTGATTTACCGCTTATTTTCACATCTGTTGGTAACTGAGAAAAATTACCTTTTTCTACTTCCAGTATACCATTATATAGTTCTCCCTCTCTGAATATTTTAACATCTTCTGCCAGTGACCGGCTGTTTACCACAGTTATATTTTCCTGGATAATGCCGTTTTCTATAGTTACTTTGCCGGAGTATAAGGCATCATTTCTTTCCCCTTCTATGGTTGAAATAATAGTCTGCTGATCATCCATATCCTCTTCTGAATAGGTCCCTTCAAGGATATACATGTCGGCCTGGTGAAAGTCGTTGGTGTATTTTTCGGTCCATACTCCTGAGCTTAAGATAACTAAGCCTGTAAGGGTGCAAATGAGAATAGTATCAATAAAAGGCTCCAGGATTGCGACCATACCCTCAGAGACCGGCTCATGAGCACGGGCTGCGGCATGTGCAATTGGTGCTGACCCCTGTCCGGCTTCATTGGAAAAAAGACCCCGGTTAACACCCCGGTTAAAGGCATACATTACACTGGCACCTAAAAAACCTCCCGTAGCTGCTGTGCCACTGAATACATCGGTAAATATTGAGAGGAAAGAAGGGATAATATTTTCATAATTAAAGGCCAGTACAGCAAGCGATCCCAGCACATAAATTAGAGCCATGCCCGGCACAAGGCGGGCAGTTACACTGGCAATACGTTTAATTCCGCCTATAATTACAAAAGCAAGCAGAACTGCAAGCACAGCCCCGGTAATGATGTGGTTAATGCCAAAAGTTGCAAATATTGAATTTGATATACTGTTAATCTGAGGCAGGTTTCCTGTACCAAAAGATGACAAAACAGTGGCCAGGGCGAAAATTACTGCAAGCCACCGCATTTTTAGTTTGTTCTTCATATAATACATGGGGCCTCCGGCAATACTGCCGTCAGAGGCATGTTCGCGGTACTTATGACTAAGGGTCACTTCAACAAATTTAGTTGTCATTCCCAAGAAGGCCGTTACCAGCATCCAAAAAAGAGCAGCAGGGCCTCCTAAATGCAGAGCCAGGGCAACACCAGCAATGTTTCCGGTTCCCACTGTTCCTGAAAGTGCAGTGGTAAGTGCCTGAAAATGGGAGGTATCGCCTTTGTCTCCTTTTCTGTCAAATTTTCCGGATACAATTTTTACCGCCCTCCCGAAAAAGCGTATCTGTGGAAATTTCAGATAAAGCGTAAAGAACAGGCCTGTACCCAGCAATACATAAACAAACCATTGGGCTCCACCAATGTGGCTGTCCAAATAGGTTAAGAAATCATTTACCCTTTGCATAATTAGCTGTTTTTACAGGCAAATGTAAGTTTTTTTCATTAGTGTAAAAGAATCAGGTTTGCGGATTATCCTGAAATTTAAAAAAATTTACCTCTATATATGGTATACCTGGACGTTATGATTTGGTATCCTCCTCTGTGTCTTGTTCTTTTTCACGGCCTTTAAGTTTATCATCCATGGTGACACCATCAAGTATTTCTATGTTAATGCCGTCTGATAATCCTGTTTTAATGTACCGTTTTTCAAATACCTGGGGATCAGTTTCCACTTCCACATAAGCGGAATCACCTTCGAATTTCATCAGGCTTTCCTCAATTACCATCACACTGTCGCGCTTTTCGAGCACAATATCGGCATTGGCACTGTAGCCGGCACGGATAAAAACATTTTCCCGGAGATTTACATCGGCCTTTATTTCAAACTGAATGGCTCCGTTATCTTCTACTCCTTTTGGCGAAATGTATTCCAGAATGGCATCAAAATTTTCCTTTTCAATGGCGCCAATGGAAAGGATCAGGTGCATGCCTGGTTGAACTTTACCTACCTCAGTTTCATCCAATTTTCCTTCAAAAATCATTTCACCCATATCAGCAATGGATGCAATGGTGGTACCGTCGTTAAAAGTATTGCTTTCAATAACAGAATTGCCCACCTCTACAGGTACATCCAGGACCATTCCGGTAATGGTTGAGCGAACCAAAGTATTTGAGGTTTGCCCGGTTGATTTGGTTACTCCTTCTTTTATCAGCTGCAGATTATTCTCGGCGGCTTCCAGGGCTTCTCTTGATTTTTCATAAGTCATTTCATATTGCTGAAAATCGGCCTTTGGAATTACCCCTTCATCATAGATCTGTTTTTGTCGCTGATAATCCAGGGTGGCATTCTCAAAATCAATTTTGGCACGTTTTAAGCGCGATTCGGCCTCATTTAAACTGATCATATTTGGGATAACCTTTACTTTTGCAATTAAATCGCCTGTGTTAACCTTATCGCCGGGTTCCACGTAAAGCTTATCGATTATTCCGGATACCTGAGGTTTAATCTCAATCTCCTTTCTTGGGACCACTGATCCTGTCGCTACGGTTTTCTTAACTACATTTCCAATAAAGGGTTGCCTGGTTTCAAACACTACAGGATCTTTTTTTGATTTACCATAGAGGTATACGATGGTCCATCCGAAAGCTGCCAGTAGAATAACAAGAATTGAAATCTTTAATACTTTTCTCATTTTTTAGAAATATTTTTTATATGATAATTGAAACTGAACATTCATATTTTTTTATTCTGCACGCAATGCATCTATAGGTTTAATTTTTATGGCTCTTTTTGCAGGAATCATACCGGCCAAAGCGCCACAAATAACAAGTATCAGGAGCGCTGTTACGGCAATCTGAAAATCAACTTCAGGATTTTTAAACATGCCGGTTTCACCACCTGAGTTTTGCAGCATTTTGTTAATCAGCTCAATAATGACTACTCCTGCCACAAGTCCGAAATATCCTGCAAAAGAGGTTAATACAATGGATTCGGTAATGATTTGATTAATTATTTTTATAGGTTTTGCTCCAAGCGCCCGCTGAATTCCTATTTCTTTGGTCCGTTCCCTGATAATTACGAGCATAATATTACTGACGCCAATTACACCGGCAATTAATGTTCCGATGCCTACAACCCAAATGAGGGAGGAGATGCCCATGAACAGACCCTGCATTTGGTTAAATTGTTTTTCAACATTAAAATGGCCAAATGCCTGCTTATCATCCGGATGCACCTTGTGTCGCCGGGCAAGTAAAGCCATGGCTTCTTCCTCCACGAGTGAAGCGGGTATGCCGGGCTTTGCGGTAACAGAAAAATAGTGCACCTGATCCCCAAAATTGTAAGCCTTTTGTAAACTGGTAAAAGGCAGAAATATGGTTTTTTCTTTATCGCCACCAAAACTAATGGCCTGCGATGCCGGAGTAAAAACCCCCACAACCTGAAAATAGACACCTTTTATACGAATATATTCTCCTATGGGATCCTCTCCGGGCTCAAAAAGTATTTCATAAACTTTGTTCCCGATTACTGCAACTTTGCGTGCCTCCTGTATATCAATTTCATTAATGAATCTTCCCTGGCTCATTACATTCGGATCTATTTTATTAATGGCCGGGTAGTCTCCGTGAATAGTGAAAGCGCCACTTTTTGTGCCGCGTATCACATTGTTTCCATCTGCGCCCCACCCTTCCAGACGGGGTGCAAGCAGCGCCACTTCGGGGATATTTTCTTTGATGGCTTTCATGTCTTCATTTGTCAGGTCGAACCTTCTACCACGAGGTAACCCCTTATAAGGCATGGTTGTAGATTGGGTCCATATAAACGCACTGTTCGTGGCAAAATCTCCCATGCCATCGGTGACACCATTCTCTAGTCCATTGCCGGAACCCAGCATGATGATGAGCATAAAAATACCCCAAAATACCCCAAACGCTGTCATGATTGTCCGGGTTTTATTTTTCCTGAGCGAATGGTAAATCTCCTGCCACTTATCGAAGTCAATCATAATTTTCTTTTATTCATCGCGCAAAGCGATAACAGGTTTTACATTGGCTGCACGCCTGGCCGGAACCAGACCAGCGAGAGTGCCGGCGAAAATGAGCAATATTGTTGCACTAATGGCAATGGAGAAATCAGCAGAAGGATTTACGAAAAAAGGATTATCGGGCACAAACTGTGCAACCAACTCCAAAAGACCTACTCCCAAAACCAGGCCGATGTATCCGGAAAAACCAGTGATGAGAATGGATTCCATTATGATTAATCCAATTACTGACCATGGACTGGCTCCAATGGCCTTACGTATGCCAATTTCTTTGGTTCTCTCATTTACCACTATCATCATGATGTTACTTACGCCTACAATTCCTGCAATGATAGTTCCTATACCGATGATCCAGACAAAAATTCTGATGCCCAGGAATAAATTCTGGAATTGATGATAATTTTCTGTAGCATTCCACATGTGCAGCGCACGTTCATCATCAACATTGAATTTATGCCGTTTGGCTATGTCAGCTTTAATAGTATTTTCAATTGCCTGGCTTTCGTCAAGCGAAGCATCTCCGGTGGTTACCACCAGGTTATGAATTCTATTACCTCCAATAAATATCTTTTGGGCGGTGGTAATGGGTAAATATACGGTGCGTTGATTTCTATCGCGATTATCCTCGTCACTGTAAATGCCGGTTACCTTAAAAGGAATGTTGTTTATTTTAATGTATTTGCCGATGGGATTTTCCTCTTTAAATAAGGCATCCTTAACATCAGTGCTTATAATGGCAATTTTTCGTTGCTCCTCAATATCGGTTTTGTTTATATACCTTCCCTCAACCATGGTAATTTTTTCTATGGCCTGATAATCAGGATGCACGCTACGAATGTCAAAGTTGCCGTATTCTTTTTTATAAGTTATCTGGCCATCACCCCTGATGTGAAAACGCGAGGATATATTGTCAATCCCATTTATTTTAATCGTTGCATCATAATCCTTATTAGTAAACTGAATGTTTCTGCCGGGTTTCATGCCCTCGTGAGCCATGCTGGTTTGGCCGCTCCATATCCAGATGGCATTGGTTGCAGAGGAGCTAAACTCTCTTTTTACGCCATTTTCCAGTCCGTTCCCCGACCCTAAAAGAATAATAAGCATAAAAATCCCCCAGGCTACGCTAAAACCTGTGAGAAAGGTACGGAGCTTATTTTTCTCAATAGTGCTGAGAATTTCCTGCCATTTATCAATGTCAAACATAGGCGTTTTGTTCTTTATTAATGTGATCTTTTTCGATAATGCCATCTTTCAGGTGGATCACACGTTTTGTCATAGCGGCGATGTCGTGTTCGTGTGTAACAATGATAATGGTTATGCCGGTTTGATTGATTTCTTTAAACAGGTCCATGACTTCTAACGATGTAGTAGAATCCAATGCACCTGTTGGTTCATCTGCTAAAATAACTTTGGGTTGTGAAATAAGAGAACGTGCTATGGCTACCCGCTGCTTTTGTCCGCCGGATAATTCATTCGGGTGGTGATGTGCCCACTCAGCCAACCCAACCCTTTCCAGGTATTCCATGGCCAGCTTATTGCGTTTTTTTCGGCTTACTTTTTGGTAGTATAGTGGTAATGCCACATTTTCCATGGCATTCTTAAAAGAGATAAGGTTAAATGACTGAAAAACAAAGCCAATTAGCTGATTCCTGTAATGGGCAGATTTAGTTTCATTTAAATTCTTAATCAGCGTATTGTCCAGGTGGTAGTCTCCTTCATCATAATTATCAAGTATTCCAAGAATATTAAGCAATGTACTTTTGCCTGATCCGGACGAACCCATGATGGAAACCATTTCTCCTTCCTGAATATGAAGGTCGATTCCACGCAATACGTGTAGTTTGTTTTTTCCGGTAATGTAAGATTTATGAACCCCTTGTAATCGTATCATTATTTTTTATTAAGGTGTGAACCAAGTAATGTGCCGAAAGGTGTTTCGCTTTGTTAGCCAGTGATATATATCTTAACGCGCGACGATGAATGTAAAAAAAATGAACATTTTCCTGACGAGTTTGCACAAAAACGGACATCAATTATCATTGAATAATTACTAATAATAATGGTGCACAATGCGGTAATCATCAGTAGTTCATTTTGATATAAATGATAACAGTATTAATTAAGTTTTATTAGTTGATCATTTTTTTTGTAAAAATAGAATTTATTTCCAGATATTATTTAACATGGGTAATTTATTTTTTCACAAAACAATATCCGTATTCTTTTCACAGTTCTTTGAATAAAGTTTTACCTTTATAGGCTTATTTGTACAGGTTACTGACTTATGATTAAATTATTACGTCGATGCATTTTTCTGTTGCTGATTTCCCTGGCACATGAAATACAGGTTTACGGACAGTTTTACAACGGGCATCAAATGACCTTTGGTAAAAACCGTGTGCAGTATAATGATTTTTATTGGCAGTATTACCGCTTTGATAATTTTGACACATACTTTAATCAATTTGGTAAAGAACTGGCACAGTTTACTGCACTGGTTGCTGAAAATCAGCTATACAAAACCGAACGGTATTTCGATTATAAACTCGAAAAGCGTATCATCTTTATTATTTACAATAAACTTTCTGATTACAGGCAAAGCAACATCGGTTTGGTCACCGGGAAAGATGAGTACAATATTGGGGGTGTTACCCGCATCATTGACAATAAAGTGTTTATTTACTACGATGGCACCCATGATGACCTTCAGCAACAAATAAGTGCCTCCATAGCCGAGGTAGTGATTAATGAAATGCTTTATGGTTCGGCTTTGCGCCAGAATGTTGCCAACTCAACACTTATTGCCACCCCCGAATGGTATCTGAGGGGTTTAATTTCATACATATCGCGCGATTGGACCACTGAAGTTGATAATCATGTCCGCGATGGCATTTTAACCAGGCGCTATGAGAAATTTAATCATCTTACGGGCCGTGAGGCTGTATTTGCAGGGCATTCCTTCTGGCGGTACATAGCAGAAACCTATGGCCAAACCATTATCCCCAATATCATATACCTTACCCGGATAAATAAAAATGTGAACAATGGTTTTTTTGATGTGCTTGGCATCCCTATGGATGCACTTGCAACAGATTGGATTGGCTATTATCAGGCCCTTTATAATGAAGAAACCGGAAATTCTGTAACTAAAGAGAATTTGTTGATTGAAAAACCCCGCCGCCGTCGGGTATATTCTGAATTTGATATAAATCCAAACGGCCAGTTTACTGCTTTTGTGAGTAATGAAATGGGGCTTGCAAAAATTTGGATTTATAACAGCCTTACGGAAAAAAAGGATAAAATATTCCGTCTTGGGCACAGGCTTGATCAGGAAACAGATTACTCTTATCCCATCATTTCATGGCATCCTTCCGGGCGCATCCTTACATTTATAATAGAGGAGCAAGGCGACATACGGCTGTATTTTTATACCCTGGCTACGGGTGAACTTTCCCGAAGGAATATTCTGTTTTTTGATAAAATTCTCGACTACGCTTTTTCTGATGATGGCGCTAAACTTGTAATATCAGGCGTTAAAGAAGGTTTTACCGATATTTATGTGCATACCCTGGCTTCCGGAACAAATGAAAAAATAACGCAGGATCTTGCGGATGATATTCAGCCAAGGTTTGTAAATAATTCTGAATCAATTATTTTCAGCTCTAACCGGACCTCAGATACACTATCAACGGATAAAAAGGTGATTGACCCACTATTGCTGAGCACTACTTATGGTTTGTATATCTACGACTACAAGAACAAGACTCCTACATTAGTAAATCTTACTGAAAACAACCTGGCTAATTATTCCAATCCAGAAGGGTTTGGTAGAAATGAATTCACGTATTTGAGTGATGAGTCAGGGATTGTAAACCGGTATTTTGCCCGCTTTGACAGTACCATCAGCTACGTGGATACCACTACCCATTACCGGTATTATACACGCTCGTTCCCGGTAACTAATTATCCAAGAAATATACTTGAACAGGATTTGCGGATATCGCCTTCAGGTGCAGGTGATATCTTTTATAAAGACCGGAGACACTATTTGTTGCAAAAGCCTTTTGACCCTTCTTTCGACAGGATAGAAGGTGGACTTGAGCCCACTGCAACTGCCGCCATTATGAAAAACATAAGAGAGCAAAAAGAAGAAGAGCGTTTGGAAGCCTTGAAAGATGCTGGTGTTATTTCGGATACTGCAGAGGTGGTTACCCTTAGGGAAGTGCTTTATCAGGATACCACCTTTAGGAGTAAGCCTGGCTTTATTGATATCAACAATTATGTATTTGAGCAGGAAAAGTTTGATTATTATAATGACCTGTACGATGATAAACGTATTATCCGTGATGAAGATACCATAAAGAAAACCTGGCCAAAAATCCGCATCTATCAAACAGCATTTTATACAAATTACCTGGTAAACCAGATTGATTTTTCATTCCTTAACGCATCATATCAGGCATTTACCGGTGGGGCTGTTTATTATAATCCTGGTTTTAATCTTTCATTTAAACTTGGTGCGAATGATCTCTTCGAGGATTATAAAATTGTAGGAGGCCTCAGACTTTCCGGCGATTTTGACAGCAACGAATACCTTCTTAGCTTTGAAAATCTGAAGCCCCGTATTGACAGGCAAATTATCGGCCACCGGCAGGCATTTAAAAACTTCACACAGGAAGGTGAATACATCAAAACCACCACACATGAACTCATGTACTCGCTTACTTACCCTTTTAATCAGGTGGCTGCCGTTAAAGGAACAGCCAGCATGCGGCATGACCGGACCGTGTTTCTTTCCACCAGCCTAAGTTCTCTCCAGGCTGATGACATACATAAGCTTTGGGGAGGGATTAAAATGGAGTACATCTTTGATAATACACGCAATTTGGGTATTAATCTATATAGTGGTACCCGATTCAAAATTTTTGGAGAATTTTACAAACAGGTAAATGCCGGAAAAACAGATTTGTGGGTGGTAGGGGCAGATTTCAGACATTATACAAGGCTGCACCGCACACTTATCTGGGCCAACAGGTTTGCCACCAGCACATCTTTCGGTAAAAGCCGGTTGGTTTATTACCTGGGTAGTGTAGATAACTGGATAAATATATTTCCTACGCGTGTACAGACATTTGACCGCTCTATTCCCATTAAAGAGAGTGAGAATTATGCCTATCAAACCCTTGCCACAAATATGAGAGGTTTTACGCAAAATATTCGCAATGGAAATAATTTTGCCGTTTTTAATTCTGAAATACGTTTCCCAGTATTTAAGTATCTTATAAATCGTCCGATGAGTTCAAAGCTACTGGAAACATTCCAGGTAGTAGGGTTTTTTGATGTTGGGTCAGCCTGGATAGGATTAACCCCATATTCCGGAAAAAATGCTTATGATGAAATACGCATACCTCAAGAGGGGCGAGGGAACCCAATTACAATTATTTTGGACTCAAACCGCGACCCTATTGTAGCTGGTTATGGATTTGGTGTTCGTTCGCAGGTTTTTGGTTATTTTGTAAGGCTGGATTGGGCCTGGGGCATTGAAAATAATATAATTTTACCAAGGATATTTTACCTGTCACTCAACCTTGATTTTTAATTGCAGATAAAAATAAAAAGTAATTTCTTTTGTTTGATAAACCGAAAAAACCAATGACCTTGAGTTTGTTGATCTTACTTATCATTACAGGCCTGCTGGCCGGCCTGGTTGGGGGTGCGCTGGGCGTTGGAGGGGGAATAATAATTGTGCCTGCCCTGATCTTTATCATGGGGTTTACCCAACACCAGGCCCAGGGAACAAGCCTGGCTGTGTTGCTTTTTCCTGTTGGTATACTTGCGGTGATTAATTACACCCGAGAAGGATTTGTGAATTACCGCTATGCAATGGTGTTGATTGTTGCTTTTGTGGTGGGAAGTTATTTTGGTTCCCTGCTATCAATTCATATGCCTGCACAATCATTACGGAAAATTTTTGGTTTGTTAATGCTCATTGTCGGATTGAAGATGATATTTGGAAAATAAGGTCTACATGGATATAAAAAAATTAATAAAAAAAGCTGCTGAAGATTACTACAAAGAACTGGTGAGCATCAGACGACAGCTGCACAAATACCCTGAGCTTTCTTTCAAGGAATTTAAAACCTCAGATTTTATTGCTGAAAAACTCGAAGAGGCAGGCATAAAACATACCAGAGGATTTGTGAAGACAGGTATTTTGGGTGAAATTGACGGAACAGGAGAGGGGCCGGTAGTTGGCATCAGGGCAGATATGGATGCCCTTCCCATTAACGAAGAAAACGAAATTGAATTTAAATCGCAAAATGAAGGTGTGATGCATGCCTGTGGCCATGATGTGCATACTACATGCTTATTGGGCGCGGCAAAGGTATTAAATGATTTACGTCAGCATTTCCCAGGAAAAGTATTGCTGATTTTTCAACCCGGAGAAGAATTACTGCCCGGGGGAGCAAAATTGATGATGGATGAAGGACTTTTTAATCAAACAAAACCTGATTTGATCATCGCACAGCATGTATTGCCCACACTTGAATCCGGTAAAACCGGTTTCAAACCCGGAATGTACATGGCTTCAACTGATGAAATATACCTGACTGTAAAAGGGAATGGCGGACATGCAGCTATGCCCCATAACCTGGTAGACCCGGTGCTTATCACCTCACACATTATTGTTGCTTTGCAGCAGGTGGTAAGCCGTAATGGAAATGTTGCCATACCATCTGTATTAAGCTTTGGAAAAGTTACCGCCAATGGTGCCACCAATGTAATACCGCCAAAAGTTGATATTGCCGGCACTTTTCGCACCATGGATGAAACCTGGCGCAGCACTGCCCATGAAAAGATACAAAAAATTGCCACCGGAATTGCTGAAGGGATGGGCGGGAGCTGTGAGATCAACATTGCAAAAGGTTATCCGGTTTTATTCAACGATGAAGAAGTGACAATCAAGGCAAAAGAATTTGCTGTGGAATTGCATGGTCCAGAACAGGTTATTGATCTGGATTTGCGCATGACAGCAGAAGATTTTGCCTATTTTAGCCAGCAATATCCGGCTACCATGTTCCGGTTGGGCGTGGCTGGTGATTTTCCTTTGGCACAGCTGCATAATCCCAGGTTTATGGTGGACGAAAAAGCAATTAAAACCGGAGTGGAAACGCTCTCATGGCTAACGTATAAGTTCCTTACACAATGAGACGTTTTTATTTTGCGTTATTTATTTAAACTTTATTAAAATAGAGTTCTTTATGTGCAAATATTTGTATTAATTAAACTTTTGCATATACCTTTGTGTCAGATTTAATCTCGAGTTTTTTAATTTAAAATTGTATAAAATGGCTTATGTAATTAATGACGATTGTACTGCATGTGGCACCTGTATTGATGAATGTCCCGTAGAAGCAATCTCTGAAGGAGATATTTATAAAATTGATCCTGAAACTTGTACCGATTGTGGCGCTTGCGCTGATGTATGTCCAGTTGAGGCCATTTCACCAGAATAGTTCGTTGCTGCACAGGAACAAAAGATGACAACCAAGGCCCGTGAGGAAAATTCCGCACGGGCTTTTTTTTGTTAACCCACAGATTTACCTGCTACCCATCCGGTGGACCAGGCTATTTGCAGGTTATAACCGCCGGTTTCTCCATCCAGATCGATAATTTCTCCTGCAAAGAATAACCCTTTCACAATTTTCGATTCCATTGTTTCCGCTTTAATCTCAGTTGTGCTAACGCCACCGGCAGTTACAATAGCTTCCTTAAATGAGCGGGAGCCCTTGATACGGAAGGGAAATCGCTTCATAAGAAGCTTTATTTGTTTTCTCTCTTTCCCTGTTACCTGGTGTCCTTCTTTTTCCGGATCCAGACTCAGTTTTTCCAAAAATACAGGGATTAATTTTGCAGGTAGCCATAGCTTGAAAATATTGCGTAAATTTTTTTTCCCGTGCGTGTCCAGATCCCTTAGCAGTCTGTTGTCAAGCTTCTGTTCATCAAGTGCGGGCTTTAGGTCCAAGGATATTTCGATCTTTTTGTCTTTGTTGGCCGGATCAGTTACCAGTCTGCTAAGTGTTAGGATAACGGGTCCCGAAAGGCCAAAGTGGGTGAAGATTAATTCGCCAAATGCCTCACTTACTTTTTTTTCATTAACCCAAATTGTGGCGGTAACATTTTTTAGCGTTAGCCCCTGCAGCCTTTGGGCTGTATTGCCACTTGTTTCCAGTGGAACAAGTGATGGGCGTGGAGGGATAATGGTATGTCCGGCTGATTGGGTCAATGCGTATCCGTCGCCGGCAGACCCCGTGGCAGGATAAGATTTACCACCCATAGCCAGGATAACATTTGGTGCATTATAACAAGTTTTGTTGGCAATAACACCATTAACCACACCATTATCGATCAGTAATTTTTCCACATGGCTGTTGCATAAAATCTCTACGTTGCAGCTTATTGCTTTATTTTTTAGTGCATTCAGTATGTCAGCGGCTTTATCGCTTGCGGGAAAGTACCGTCCGCCTCTCTCAAGCTTTGTTTCAACACCTGATTCATTGAGAAAAGAAATCATTTCCTGTGAAAAATACTGGGAAAAAACTTTTCTCAGGAATTTTCCTTTGGGATGGATGTG
>Ga0207419_1002218_pt1 | contig 13098 bp, 13 predicted proteins | sample ElkSloMetagenome_4_FD_184723 | JGI IMG/M metagenome (GOLD analysis project Ga0207419, IMG submission 184723) | Hot spring microbial communities from Elkhorn Slough, Monterey Bay, USA - MD2A (version 2) | ecosystem: Environmental > Aquatic > Marine > Intertidal zone > Estuary: Microbial mat ... | reverse complement strand
GTGTAGGCACTCCTTACTCCTTACTTCAAAAAAAAGGCGCTACCTTCCGATACCGCCTTCTTAGAATCTTGACTTCTAAAATCCGTTGCCCTGAGCTTGCGCCGCACTGAGCGACGTCGAAGTGTCGAAGGGTTGGAACCTATCTATTTCGTGATGACCAATTTCTTGATCGAATCACCATATCTCACGAAATAGATACCTGCATCCCAATCGTTCACGCTGATGACCTGTTCAGTGGTTTTTTTCCTGCTCTCAAAGATCACTTGTCCTTGCATGCTAAGAATCTGCATACGTTGATTCAATAGCAAACGATCGACCTTAAAAATAAAGTTGTTTTTGGTCGGGTTTGGGTAAATGATCAATGCCGTCTCCGCCTCTTGAAAAACAGCTAGGCCAGTCGAAAAAGAGGTATCTCGAAATACACGCACATGACCTGCATTAGTAAAACTTCCATCATTTTCCGTAGCTCCAGCGCAAACAATATTGGCCTCAGGCATATGCACCGACTCTCCAAATCGATCGCCGGCAGATTCGGCGTCAAGATCCATACCTTTCTGAGTCCAACTACTATTGTTCCACGAAAATACTCTAACATGACCAGCATCAATACCATTACCTTGATTAAAAAAGGCTCCAATGGCAATGGTATTTGAATCCGGCATTGACAAAGCTTTTCCAGAATAATCTCCAGACGCCTCTCCATCTATATCTAAGCCTTTTTGCAGCCAGTTTGTCCCATTCCACCTAAATACCCTTGCATGACCCGATGCCGGACCATTTCCATCATTTACAGCAGCACCGATTGCCAGAGTATTCGAATCCGGCATGGAAATGGATTCTCCAGAAAAATCACTGCTTGCTTCTCCAAAAATACTTGCTCCTTTCTGAACCCAACTAATCCCTGACCAGCTAAAAATCTTTACTTCTCCACAGTCATTTTTGTTTGCTCCGTCTGCAAAAGGAGCGCTAACTGCCAATGTATTGGAGTCCGGCATACTTACGCTCCAGCCCAATTGGTCGCCTGTGCTATCTCCAGATATCAGATTCCCTCTTTGAAGCCAACTATTACCATCCCATCTGAATACCTTGACTTGACCTGTTTTAGAACTCCCAAAACTATTTCGGTCACTGATTCCAACGGCAATGGTGTTCGAATCAGGCATGCATACTAAAGCACCAAACGGTCCCGATACAGAATCTCCTAACAGATCAATACCTTTTTGAACCCATGAACTACCATTCCAATTGAATATTTTGACTTGACCCTTATTCATATAGGATGGGGCTGAAACGGCCAAGGTATTCGAGTCAGGCATACTAACAGAAGTTCCAAAATTATTCGCTGGTGCTGATCCAAAGAGAGGGGTTCCTTTTAATGACCAGCTGTTACCATTCCATCTATGTACACTGACTTTTCCGGCCTGAAATCCATTCACTAGACTTGAAGATTTGGCACCAACTGCAAGGGTGAAAGGATCAGGCATATCGACAGCATTGCCGATTTTCTCGTTATTAAATTGACCATCAATATCTAATCCCTGTTGAGCCCATTGGGCGTTAATGGTGATGGCAATTAGTAAAAAGGAAAGCAATAGAATTGGCTTCATGGTCTGTAAACTTTTAATACGATAAAGCTATAAGATAATAAAAAAGGCGCTACCTTCCGATACCGCCTTCTTAGAATCTTGACTTCTAAAATCCGTTGCCCTGAGTTTGCGCCGCACTGAGCGACGTCGAAGTGTCGAAGGGTTAGAACCTATCTATTTCGTGATGACCAATTTCTTGATCGAATCACCATATCTCACGAAATAGATACCTGCATCCCAATCGTTCACGCTGATGACCTCTTCCGGATTATCAATTCTCCTTTCCAACACTACTCTTCCATCCATGGTATGGATTTGCATGCGCTCATTCACTCGCGAACGATCTACTTTGAATGTGAAATGATCTTTAGTAGGATTCGGCGCTAGATTGAAACTGATCTTATCCAATTCGCGGTCTTGCAATCCAATAATGATCACTTCTTGACAAGCTGAGGTGTCGGAACAAAGTCCGTTATCCACGATCACAGAAAAGAAGCCACTGGTGTCCGGACGATAACCTCTTCTCGTGGCGCCACTCACGATGCTATTATCGACACAATCATACCACTGATAAGTTGCATTCTCTGCGAAGGCAAAAAGCGAATCTCCTACATTGATCACATTGAGGTCTAAAGGTCTGATTTCGAGATCCAGCGTAATGGTAGAGTCACAACCTGCGTCGTTCGTCACCACATCAATGTATGAACCTGAGGTAGTGTATGTCTGATTATTTTGAGCCCAAGTGTAAGAGAAGCAAGCTGAATCAGATTGTGTGCTTGCTGAAGAGCTGTTGACGGTGAGATTCAATGTAATCGTAGAATCACAACCTACCCCATTTGGCAATACGAAGGTAGCCGAATCATTGTCGCTGAAATAGGTATTTCCATCGATCCATACCAAAGAATCGCACACTACAATGGTATCAGTTGATGCACTTCCGGCTAAAATGGTGATGTCTAAACTACCGTAGACCGAGTCACAGCCAAACTGGTTTTGCACCGTATCCAAATAGGTGCCGCTCATCGTGTAGCTTAGACCGTTTAAGGGCCACACAAATGAATTACAGGCGGTATCTACAATGCTCTCCATTGCCGCCATATTGGTATCGGAAATGGTCACGGTAAATTGCATGCTGTCCACGTTTCCATTTTCATCTCTTGCGTAAAAAAATGCATTATTGGTGCCTGTATCAGCACAGCTGAACAATTGATTACTTAGCCACAGACTATCAATTCCACAATTGTCGGTAGTCCCATTATCGACACTATCCGCTATTATGCTCACAAATCGGCTAGGTCCCAAGAAAATAGTGAGGTCCTGGGTAATAATCATCGGTCCGCTAGTGTCTACCACACCAATGGTTACGCTAACCGTATCTGCGCAAGACAGAGAATCAGTAACCGTAACTGTGTAGGTTCCAGAGTTAAGATTCGTAATAGTGGCCGTAGTGTCCATATTACTCCACATGTAAGCATAAGGTGTGGTTCCTCCAGTAGCTGTTACGGTAGCCTGACCAGCTCCGCCTGCCTGACAAGTATCATTAGTAAAAGAAGAAATGCTAGCTGAAAAGCCAGCACACTGCGAATAGGCTTGGGTAGCAGCAAAGCATAAAAACAAAGTAGCGAGTAGAATTTTTTTCATAATGTGCATTAAATAGAACTTAAGCTGCCAAATATAAGAGGAAAATGGGAGTTTTGGATAATGGGTTATTAAGTTCCAAGTACTTGAAATACTTGAAGTACTTGAAGTGGGTCTTTGAGAAGAGATTTAAATTCATACTCAATCTATACTTCCAATAAAAAAGGCAATACCAACTGATACCACCTTCTCAGAATCTTGACTTCTTAAAATCCGTTGCCCTGAACTCTATCAAAGGGTTAGAATCTCTACCGTGTGATCACCAACTTCTTGGTTATAACGCCATAGCGAATGAAATAGATGCCATCAGCTAATCCTGTTAGATCAAGATTGTTTCGGCTCTTATTTAACTGAAACTCTTGGATAAGTTTTCCACTTAGATCTAGGATTTGAAGAGGCATGTTGGTGTATTCAATAAGTTCTATAGATAGCTCACCATTGCTAGGGTTGGGATAAATAGAGAAAGCCGAAATATTCTTTGTTTCCTTAATTGAAGTGATATTACCAAACTTAAATACTCTAACATGACCTGAACTATTACCGCCCCCATCGTTTAAGGTTGCTCCGATTGCAACGGTGTTTGAGTCAGGCATACTCACTGACCCTCCAGATTCATCTTCAAGAAACTCACCATCAATATCCAAGCCTTTTTGTCTCCAAGTAGTTCCATCCCAACGATAAATACGTGTATGTCCTGATTTATTCCCATTGCCATCATTTAATCTTGCTCCGATAGCCAGGTGATTCTTATCATACAAGTCTACGGAAATTCCCGACTCATCAAAATTTGCTTCTCCATCAATATCCATCCCCTTTTGTAACCATGAAGACCCATTCCAGCCAAATACTCGAACATGGCCGACATTTCCACTATTGACTCCATTATTTCCATTGGCTCCTGCAGCTAAGGTATTGGAATCTGCCATACTTACCGATGTCCCAAAGTAATCCCCGAAAGCCTCACCGTCAAAGTCACCTCCTTTTTGAATCCATGCTGCACCGTCCCATCTATAAACTCGCACATGTCCCGACAAGCTTGCAGTTCCATCATTTAGCCTGGCTCCTATCGCAACGGTATTCGAGTCAGGCATAGAAACGTCGTATCCTGATTCATCACCAGCTGCCTCACCATCAATATCGGTACCTCTTTGAACCCATGCCACTCCATTCCACTTGTAAATACGAACATGACCTGATCTTAAACCGTTTCCTTGATTCCAAGTTGCTCCAATAGCTACCATATCAGAGTTTGGCATACTCACAGCCCAACCAGAGCGGTCACCAGGAGCCTCACCATCAATGTCGTTACCTTTTTGAACCCAAGAAGAACCATTCCAACGGTAAACCTTCACATGTCCAGCATCTAACCCATTACCATCATTAGAATACGCTCCTACTGCCAAGGTATTTGAATCCGGCATGCTCACAGAGAAGCCAGAAAAATCACCCGCTGATTCGCCATCAATGTCTATTCCTTTTTGAACCCAAGTAGTGCCAGACCATTCATAAATGCGCACATGACCTGCGGCTATACCATTGTCGTCATTAGCCAGTGCTCCAATTGCGACTGTATTTGCATCTGGCATGCTAACGGACTGGCCAGATAGATCAACTGCTGCTTCTCCGTCAATATCCAAACCCAGCTGAGTCCACTGGGCGAAAAGAGCCTGAGGGCTGTTTAGGAAAAACAAGGCAAGTAAAAAGTAAAAGGTTGAAGATTTAATAGTTGGAACGTATGTAGCCGAGAGAATGGTAGGAGGTCTCATTTTTAGTTGGTATTGAAGTAGGGATTAAATGTACAAAAAGATATAGGAGTTCTGAGTTCTGGCACCTTGACTCCGCTCGGTGTGACAGTTCTGGGTTATTGAGTTAAGAATACTTGAAATACTTGAATTGGGTTTTTGAGAAGAGATTTGAATTCATACTCAATCTATACTTTCAATAAAAAAAGGCAATACCAACCGATACCGCCTTCTTAGAATCTTAACTTCTTAAAATCCGTTGTCCTGAGCTCTGTCGAAGGGTTAGAATCTCTACCGTGTGATCACCAATTTCTTCGTCACTTCACCATACCTCGCAAAATAGATGCCTTCAGCCAATTCGGTTAGGTCTAAATTGGTTTGTGTTGTATTCAAATTAAATTCTTGAACCACTTTTCCGCTTAGATCGAGAATTTGCAATGGCAAATTGCTGTATTCGTCAAGCTCAATTGAGATCAAACCATCAGTAGGATTAGGATGGATGAATAGCTTGCTTTGTAGTTTGCTTTCTGGGAGACTTGTTATCCCTCCAAATTCATATACTCTAACATGTCCAGAGTTATTGCCATTTCCATCATTCCAATAAGCCCCTATCGCAAGGGTATTCGTATCCACCATGCTTACCGATTGGCCCGATAGATCACCGGCAGCTTCGCCATCGATGTCTGCTCCTTTTTGAACCCAGGCGGTTCCACTCCATTCGTAGATTCGAACGTGACCCCACCATTGCCATTTCCATCGTTACCTATGGCCCCTATCGCCAGGGTATTCCTATCCACCATGCTTACCGAGATGCCCGATAGATCACCGGCAGCTTCGCCATCGATGTCTGCTCTTTTTTGAACCCAGGCGGTTCCACTCCATTCGTAGACTCGAACGTGACCCGCATTAAAATTAACGCCATTTCCATCGTTATCTGTAGCCCCTATCGCAAGGGTATTCGCATCCGCCATGCTTACCGAGAGGCCCGATCCATCAGCGGAAGCTTCGCCATCGATGTCTGCTCCTTTTTGAACCCAGGCGGTTCCACTCCATTCGTAGATTCGAACGTGACCCGCACCAGCGACATTTCCATCGTTACCATTAGCCCCTATCGCTAAGGTATTCGCATCCGCCATGCTTACCGAGACGCCCGATTGATCGCCGGCAGCTTCGCCATCGATGTCTGCTCCTTTTTGAACCCAGGCGGTTCCATTCCATTCGTAGATTCGAACGTGACCAGCAAAAATGCCATTTCCACCGTTACCTATAGCCCCTATCGCCAGGGTATTCGCATCCGCCATGCTTACCGAAAAGCCCGATTGGTTAATAGCAGCTTCGCCATCTATGTCTATGCCTTTTTGTACCCATTGGGCGGATAATATAGTTGATAATTGTAAAACAAGAAGGGTAAGAAGTAATTTCATAGGTCCTAAAGTAAGAAGGAATTGGGGTTCTGAGTTCTGAGTTCTGAATTCTAGATTCTGGGTTTTTGGCTTGGTTCCTGAACTTGCCAAAGGACTAGGCTCTAGCTTCCAACTCCCTATTCACCTCCTTCATCAACTTCTTCGCTTCCTTCGGCTCCAGATCCAAGCCAAAAGGAATCACTTTCCCATTAGCGGTTAGCGCCAAAGTCTCTGAACCACCGATCACCCAATAAGAACTGGCGAAGGCTTTTATAAAATTGTTGCCTTCATCACTAAAATCGCGAACTGCATTGATGAGGTCTTTGCGATAGGGCTTTAAGAATCCCCGGTTGAAGTAGGTACGCCCGTAATGCAGTTCTTCTTCATTGACAAATAGTTGTTCCTCTCCCCCTCTTCGCCATCGCCAGGCTTTCACCGCCACATATTCAAAATAAGCCCAAAATGCCCCGAAAATGAGAATCATCTTGCGCATCTCATTGTCTTCCAAGAAAAAAACCTGAGAAAAAATGGCTAGGCCGGATAGGGTCCAAGCCAATAACCAAACATCAAACATCTTTTGCTTGTCTTGATCGTAGTAGGCGCTAATCTTGAATAACTTACCACCTTCTTTTTCCTCAATTTGAATACGTTTCATAATTAATATTTGGTGCAAAGATAAAGGGCTTGGATTGCTCGTGGTATGGAATTTGTATTTTTGAAGGCATTGAATCTAAAAACAGACCGATATACTATGAAAAAGTTCATCCTTAGTTTACTTTCCGCTTGTCTCGTCCTTAGCGTCTCCGCCCAACCTTCTGATAAGAAGATTGGCAAGATCGCTTTCGAAATGGTAGATGGGGAATACGAAGATGCCGCCTTTAGAGCTGAAAAACTACTGGACGACTCCGACTATCGTAAAAATGGATGGGCCTATTATTACCTTGCTCAAGCTTATTATGAGATCGCCAAGAAACCGGAATTATCAGAAGATTACCCGAAGGCGCTAAAAGATGCCTTAAAAGCGACTTATAAACTTTCCAAATACCGCGATGAAGATGATGAGAACATGAGGGTATATCGAGAAAGCGAAGAGTTTAGAACAGAACTAAAAGACAGTGTGATCACCGTATCAGAAATTTACTACGACAACGACAATCCCAGAAAAGCGGCCTATTACTTGAAGAAGATCGTTAAATTCGACGAAGACGATTACGCCTTATGGCTGATGAAAGGGGTTTATGAGATCAAATCCAGGAATATCGGCGCCGGTGTTAAAAGCATTATCCTTGCCATGGACAGTATTGATGAAAGCTACGTGCCCGAAGAAGTTTCTGCACAAACCATGGTAGATGCACTAGAAGAATATGCCTTGATCCTGCAAAGCGGCGAGTATGAAAAATACTTTAGCGCCTACAGATTTGAACCTACTCAAGCCGACATCGACGAAGCCCTCGCCATGAAAGAGGAATACAAGAAATATATCAAGGGACCGGTGGTTGACAAAGAAGACCGCAAGAAGGAATCTGAAACCATCTTCAAGACCTTCCGCTCTGAGCCGGATGAGGAAGAGGATGAAGAATAAAGCTGCGCTTTATTCTTCAAAATGCTAAGATTAGAAGATTTTAAGAGGTTAAGAACTTTGTTCCTAGCCTCTTTTTTTTTGTATTAATGCTTGCGCCTAGAATTTTTAGGAGTTCGAAAACTCTTGGGTCTAAATCCTCTTTCTCTTGAAGACTCATTTGTTGGGAGTCATATAATAGAGATATCCAATACCTTGATTCCCTAGCCTCTTTATATGAAATAGAAAGTTTATGTAGCAAATCTTTCTGTGATTGCCGTCTTAGGACTTCTTGAAGATTTACCCCAACAGAAGTTCCCGATCTGATCAATTGCTTTGTAAGTATGTACTCTTTCTTTTTCTCTCGGATCTCTTGGCATACCAATACTACCCTAAAAGCAAAATCATAGCTCTTAGATTGTGCATTTTCTTTAGCATGAAATTTCATACTAAGAAGTTACAACAATAATCGCTTTGTGCAATGAGATGTATATTGCAAAGACTCTTTAAATCTTAGAATCTTGTATTCTTAGAATCTTGTATTCTTAGAATCTTGTATTCAGAGCTCAAATATCAAGAAGTTATTGGTAGGTATATCAAAGTTCCTTATGAGCTCTGATGTTAGATCATCTCCCAACAGCATCATCAACTCCAGCATGCTTTCGCTTCGCTCTTGTAGCTTACCATTTGGAAATAATTGCGCGTGAAGAGCTTCGAGCTTTTTCACTGAAGTCGACGATTTTCTTCTTTGCGATCTAATCAATTTATCGCTCAATCGCTCCAACCAATTCTGTAACTTTTGTTCTTCTGCAGCGATGAATTCCTCTAATCCGGGATCTTCCTTTAAGCTCTTTCGCTTTAGGGCATCCCAAAGCTGATGGATCTGTTGTTTTTCTACTTCCAACAGCTTACCCTCATTATCCTGATCAATCACCCATTGCTTAGTCAGCTCACCCAAACGCATGAACAGCTCTTCTTGGGAAAGACCCAGCTCCTCTTTTAACTTCACGGCCTTCTGATCCAGATATAAGGCTGAATTCCGTAAGATCAGGATGGGGAAATCCACCCCAAAGGCCTCAAAGCTTTGCTTTAGCTGAAACCAGTAAGCCAACTCTCCCCCTCCACCGATATAGGCCAAATTGGGTAATACTATTTCTTGATAAAGCGGCCTGAGCAATACGTTCGGACTGAACTTTTCGGGATACTGATCGAGCTCTTGCATTAGTTCAGTCTTGCTGAACTGCTCCTCACTTTCCACAAGCTTAAAGCCTTTATCTGTGGCCTCGATTCGCTCTCTGCTTGACTCTTTCAAATAAAAGAGATTGATCTTTCTGGGATTGACCTGTAGTTTATAGTGCTTATCCAAGCCTTCGCTTTGTTCGGATACCGCCTTATGAGTTAGCGTTTCCTCTAGTTCACGTTTTACATAAGGGGCAAAGCGTTGCTTCAGTTGGCTATCATCTCCATCCAAAATAAGCAGACCTTCCTCTGAGAATAGCGTATGGACCAACACTCTAGTGGCAGCTGCCAAATTCTTGCTCTGCAGATAGGCTTTTTCGAATAGTTGGAGAATTTTGCTGGCGTGCGAGCTGAACTCGGCCAGATCTTTCTCCAGCTCTTGATAAACGGCTTCCAGTCCTTCAGTGCCCATTCTTCCTACTGCCCCCTCAGCCTCTCTCTTCCACTGGTATTGCTTGCCGCGAAATTGAAAATGGTCGATCTCCTCAAAATCGTGGTCTTCGGAAGCCATCCAAAATATCGGCACAAAGTGTTTGTCGTTATATGCATGATTCAAGTCCCTGCAAAGGGAAATGATGGCCGCAATCTTGTAGATAAAGTAAAGTGGTCCGCCCATCAAACAGAGTTGATGACCGGTAGTAATGGTAAAGGAATCCTCCTGCTTTAAGCTTTCGATCTGTGAATGAGTGATGGAGTTGGCCTTAAGTTTTATCTCATCTTGGGCATACTGCGCATGCAGTCGCTCTGCCAGCAACCTTCTATCTTTTTGATCAAATGTTCGTTGATCGGCTGCTTTACCGAGATTTTCAATGGAAGGGTAAAGTCGATGGAACGACTTAAGTTGATCGCTCTCAGACAAATAGTCGAGCACCAACTTGGAAAAAGAACGGGTCTGATGGAATGGGAGCTTATTCGCCTTCATTGGAATCGTCCACAATTTCGCCAAAAAGATCGAAATGCTCCGCGCGATTGATCTTCACATTTGCAAAATCGCCCAGACGGACGTAGGCGTCATCCGGAACCAATACCTCATTGTCGACTTCCGGTGAATCGAACTCGGTTCTGCCTACCCAATATCCATTCTCCTTGCGATCAAAAAGTACCTTGAAGGTCTTACCCACCTTTTCCTGATTCAACTGGAATGAGATATCCGACTGGATTTCCATGATGCGATCTGCACGCTCTTGTTTTACCTCCTCGGGCACATCATCGTTCAGGCTGTGCGCATGCGTATTTTCCTCGTGTGAGTAGGTAAAAATTCCCAGACGATCGAAACGGGTGGATTGTACCCACTCTTCCATCTCTCTAAAATCTTCCTCGCTTTCTCCGGGATAACCTGCAATGAGCGTGGTCCTGATCGCCATGTTTGGAACCTTCTCTCTAAACTGTTCGATCAAAGCAATCGTTTTTTCCTTCGTCGTTCCTCTGCGCATCGATTTCAACATCGAAGTAGAAATGTGCTGCAAGGGAATGTCTAAATAATTACACACCTTGGGTTCGTGCTTGATCACGTCAAGTACATCCAAGGGGAAGCCGGTAGGAAAAGCATAGTGCAGACGGATCCATTCTATTCCATCCACTTTGACCAGTTCTTTAAGCAATGCCGCCAGTCGGCGCTCTTTATAAAGATCTAAGCCATAGTAAGTAAGGTCTTGCGCGATCAAGATCAACTCTTTTACCCCTTGGGCAGCCAATTGCTTGGCGTGAGCTACTAAGTCTTCGATCGGAGTGGATCTGTGTCCGCCACGCATCAGTGGGATGGCACAGAATGAACAGGGACGATCACAACCCTCGGCGATCTTGAAATAGGCATAATGGGCCGGGGTGGTGATCAAACGCTCTCCCACCAATTCTTTCTTGTAATCGGCCTTCAGGGTTTTAAGTAGTCGAGGCAACTCCCTAGTACCAAAGAATGCATCCACTTCGGTGATCTCAGCCTCCAGATCCTCCCGATAGCGCTCAGAAAGACAGCCGGTGACGTAAAGCTTATCCAGCTGACCATTTTTCTTGGCATTGGCAAAGTTGAGAATGGTATCTATCGATTCCTGCTTGGCATTATCGATGAAGCCGCAGGTGTTGACGATCACGATCTCAGAATCATCCTGCTTACTTTCATGCTCAACCTCAAATTGATTGGCTTTAAGTTGCGACATCATCAGTTCAGAATCGAATAGATTCTTAGAGCAACCTAGGGTTACCACATTGACTTTGTTCTTCTTTAGCGACTTGGTTTTCAAATTTCCTCCTTAACTTCCAAAAAGACTATCCACGAACTCTTTGCGATTGAACACCTGAAGGTCTTCCATGCCCTCACCAACCCCAATGTATTTCACCGGGATCTTGAATTGATCTGAAATGCCGATCACTACTCCCCCTTTGGCGGTGCCATCTAATTTAGTAAGGGCCAGGGCATTGACCTCAGTAGCGGCCGTAAATTGTTTGGCTTGTTCAAAGGCATTTTGACCGGTAGAGCCGTCCAGGACCAAAAGGATCTCATGCGGTGCATCCGGGATCACTTTTTGCATCACTTTCTTGATCTTACCAAGCTCATTCATCAAATTGACCTTATTGTGAAGTCTGCCCGCCGTATCGATCAAGACCACATCTGCATTCTTGGAAACGGCACTTTGCAAGGTATCAAAAGCCACTGAAGCCGGGTCGGCATTCATGCCCTGACTTACAATGGGTACCCCCACTCTTTCCGACCAGATGATCAATTGATCTACGGCTGCGGCTCGGAAAGTGTCTGCGGCACCTAAAACCACCGATTTGCCCATCTGCTTGAATTGGTGTGCCAATTTGCCGATGGTAGTAGTCTTCCCCACTCCATTTACGCCAACTACCATGATCACGTAAGGCTGTGTTTGATCGGGAATTTGAAGCTGAGCAAGGTCAGTGGTATTGTTCTCCTCCAAAAGCTCAGCAATCTCGTCTCTGAGGATCTGATTCAACTCAGAAGTATTCACGTATTTGTCACGAGCTACCCGTTCCTCTATCCGCTCAATGATCTTTAAGGTAGTATTTACCCCTACATCAGAGGTGATCAAGATCTCCTCCAGATCATCCAGCACGCTATCGTCTACCTTGCTCTTACCAACTACGGCGCGACTGAGTTTTCCGAATAAACTCTCTTTGGTCTTGCTTAAGCCCTCATCGAGTTTTTCTTTCTTGTCTTTCGAAAAAATATTAAATACGCCCATTTTACTGCATAAAAAAGGCTTCTCTCAAAATGAAAGAAGCCTTTAAAAAATCCTAATCGTCAATTACTTTTTATCGAAGAAATCCTTCACCTTTTCATTAGGTACCATTTCTTCTTTAAAAGCGTAAGATCCGGTTTTTTCAGACTTCACCATTTTGATCACTTTAGTGTATGATTTACCTGCACCGGTCTGTAAAGTTGCTACTGTCTTCTTAGCCATGTATTTTTATTTTACTTGATCTCTTTGTGTACGGTGTACTTCTTCAAGATCGGATTGTATTTTTTAAGCTCCATTCGATCTGGAGTATTCTTTCTGTTCTTGGTGGTGATATACCTAGATGTACCCGGCATGCCGCTGTCTTTGTGCTCAGTGCACTCTAATATCACTTGGATGCGGTTACCTTTTCCTTTTTTCGCCATTTTTCCACTCTTAAATTACGGGAGCGCAAATTTAGCTAAAATATCCCAATACAAAAACTACAAAAACCAAATTATTTTTAGGGTCTTTGCTGCATGTAGGCTTCGATCTCTTCGCTTTTTCTCGGCGAGCATACTGAGAGGTTTTCGGGTCCTTTTTCAGTGATCAAGATGTCGTCCTCGATCCGCACCCCAATGTTCCACCATTTGGGGTCGCAATCAGACCCTTCGGCAATATAGATTCCGGGTTCTACGGTAATGACCTGATTGGCTGCCAGAGGTAAATAAAGGCCAGCATCGTGCACATCCAGACCCA
>Ga0207419_1002216_pt1 | contig 13101 bp, 10 predicted proteins | sample ElkSloMetagenome_4_FD_184723 | JGI IMG/M metagenome (GOLD analysis project Ga0207419, IMG submission 184723) | Hot spring microbial communities from Elkhorn Slough, Monterey Bay, USA - MD2A (version 2) | ecosystem: Environmental > Aquatic > Marine > Intertidal zone > Estuary: Microbial mat ... | reverse complement strand
TCCGACGTCCCATGCATCCCTCCTGCTCACATATGTTGCACATTCCGTGCAACGTATCACCATACATTATATTTTGCAAGATTGATGCCAGATTGGTATGACATCCCATACTCGCACTGTCTGGTCGCTACTCGCTGTTGCCAGATACCGGCTATCGTGGCTGAACGATACGCCCCACACCATCACAGCGTGGTCTCGCAAGACACCAACACACTGCCATGTGTCAGTAGCCCATAGGCGAACCTGACCATCGGAATCACCGCTTGCCAGAAGCAAACCATTACGACTAAACTCGACGGATCTGATGCGATCATTGTGACCAGTGAGAGTAGAAATGAGTTGGATGCGGGGCCATTGCCAGATATGCAGTCCACCCACAGCATTGCCACTAGCGCATAAGGGCAGAGCAGGGTGACAATCCAGAGCAACTATCTTGGCACTGGAGGTGTCAATCATGTCGATAAGATGGCCTGATGTGACATTCCAAAGCCACAAGGAACCATCATCACGACTGCCAAGCAACGTCTCACCATCAGCCGAAAAAGCTGTGGCACGAGATCTTCCAGCGCCACGCTGTTCTTTAGTTGCTTGCCTTTGTCTCATCAGAAACCGTTGCGGTATCTGCTCGCTGTCAATATCCCACATGTGGATAGCCTCATCATTGCCACCCGCAGCAATATGCGAACCGGATGGGTGAATATCGAGAGACCAGGTATTGATAGCTGTGCCACGAACGATATGCGTACATTGCGCCTGGATTATATTCCATAGCCGCAACGTATCATCACGTCCTCCACTTGCCAGGGTGATACCATTTGGATGCACCGCAACTGTAGGCACATGGCTGGTATGACCGAGTAGCGTGTTCAAGCACGTTTCGGTCTCGCAATCCCAGATGCGGATAGTGCGATCATCACTACTACTCACCAGCCATCGGGGATCGGGACTGAAGGCAACTGTGCGCACGAAAGCAGCATGTCCTTTCAGTACACTGAAACAATCTCCTGTTGTACTATCCCAGATACGAATTGTTGCATCCTGACTGCCGCTGGCTAATCGGTTGCCTGGAGCATCAAATGCCAGGGTATCAACACCCCCACTATGTCCATGCAGGGTTCGCAAATACTGCCCAGTATCAGTATCGATAAGGTAAATGGCGGAGTCTGTCTGGCCCCCGATAGCAAGATGGCTTGTATCAGGTCGAAATGCAAGAGCGCGAATAAGATCACGTTCAGGATGCTGGAATACCTGCTGCCCAGAGTCCGCTTGCATGTCCCAGAGGCGCACCGTTGCATCACGACTACCACTGGCAATATGATTCTCCTGGCTACAAGCAACAACCACGACCTGGCCTGTGTGACCAGCAAATGTTTGTGCAATGCGCCCTGTTGGTGCATACCACACTTTTACCAGCCAATCATCGCCACCACTGATTATCCATTGTCCGTCGGGACTATAACACAACGACTGAACCCACCCGGTATGGGCTCGCCATTCCGAAAGTCCAGTCAGGCCAGGGAAAGACCACACTTGAATTAATCCATTGGACGTACCACCAGCAAGAAAACGCCCATCGGGACTGAATGCCATCGTTGCAATCCGGCTAAATGTATGTGTAAAGCGTGCCTGTTGGATATTCGCGTCCAGTAAATTCACATCACGTAGTTCCACACCTTGCAAATACGCTCCCCACACACTCAGCCCCGAAAAATCATACCCGGTCAGGTCAGCGCCCAGGTGGATCAACATGTTGAGGATGTTGCCTGCCGCGTAGCCCGGTTTCGGTGTCGTGTTCATCATACATCCTCCACCGCGCCGAGTGCCTTCAGGGTCTCGCGCTGAGCATCAGTCAGGCCGGTCGCACCAGTGATGTTCATGCCTTCGTAGGGGCGGGGGACGCGGAGTGTTTTCAGAAGTTCGCCCATATGGATGTTCCAGAGCTTGATCGTCCCATCCTCATTGCCGCTTACAAGCGTACATCCATCAGGGGCCAACGCGATATCCCAGGGATGGCTTCGTTGGTCCTCTATGGTACGCAGACATTGTCCGCTCTGTACATCCCAAACAGCTATCTGTTTGTCATTGCTAACGATGAGGAAAGTGCCATCCGGGTTGAACATGATAGGAGTTGTTATGCCAGCAGCATGAGTATGCAAGATCTGAATACATTGCCAGGTCTGAATATCCCACAGCCGTACATAGTGATCATCACCTCCACTGGCGAGCAATTGTCCATCCGGACTAAACGTAACCGACGTGCAGGGTACATGCTCATCCCCGACCGTCCATACCTGCTTCCCTGATGTGACATCCGCCGCTATTTTTTATTGTTCCGGCAACCAGCACCGTTCCATCAGGACTGAACGCGGCGGAGTAGAACGTTCCCGGTTTTTCGGCAAAACGCGCCCCGCGTATATCGGTGTGGGCAAACTGAGCATTATACAGGCGAGCATCACGGAGAAACGCCTGCCACATACTCAACCCCGAAACGTCATACCCCGTCAGGTCCGCGCCGAGGTGGACCAGCAGATTGAGGATGTTGCCGGCCGCATAGCCGGGTTTCGGGGTCATGGCGCCACCTCCTGCCGAGCCGCGGCCCGCAACTGGGCCAGGAGGTCCGTCAGCCGGGCCACGACCGCTGCGCGGTTCCCCAGCCGCTGCGCCAGCCGGGTCACGACCTCGTCCAGGATGAGCCGCACCTGGCTGTTGCGCACATATTCCTTGGCCTGGGCCTTCATCAACGCATGGCTATTCAACAGCCGGATCGACCCGCTGCTGATTTCGTCACATACTGCCTCAATCAGCCGCTCGGTGACATACTCCATCACCACGTTTTGCAGGGTCAGCCCCGCTTCATTGCGCTCAATCAGCGAACGCCGCCGCAGGTTGACCACCGCCTCCACCACCACCCGCCGCGACTGCGGCACCAGCAGCGTTTCGCGCAGGTCGTCGGTCGCGACGGGCTCGCGCTCAATCGCCAGCCAGTACATAATCTCTTCCTCGAACGGCGAGAGACGTGCAAACTGCTGGTCGAGCACGATGCGCACTTCGCCCATAATCGCCTCACCTTCTTTGAGGAAATCGGCAATTGCGCCGCCATACGCCTCGCGGATAAACTCCGAGGTCAGCTTGAGTGCCAGCGGATTACCCGAATACCGCGCCACCAGTGCCGTCCAATCCTGTTCGCTGCCGGCCAGCGCTTTGTCCTGTAGGATGACCTGCCCCTCGCTGCGGCTCACCCCGGCCAGCGGCAGCGTCCGCGCCACCCGCCCATCGAACCGTTCATAGCCATCGGGGAGTTCGCGGCTGGTGAGCAGCAGCAGACTCTGATGGGCCTGTTCCCCCACGCGCCGGATGAGTTCGCCGTAGCCTTCGTAGCCCTCGCGGTAGGCGCCTGCCGTCTGCCCGCCGCACAGGATGGTCTCCAGATTGTCGAGCACCAGCAGGCAACGCTGCCGCTGCAGATAGTCCATCAACAGGGAGATGGGTTCCGCCGTGCTCTCCGGCAGGTCGGTCTGCTGCTGGTTCGAGAGGAAGACAATCCACTGCGCCAGCAGATCGTCGAGGCGCGGGGCATTGCGCAGGGAGCGCCAGACCAGGTGAGAGAAGTCATCCTGGCACTGCTGCGCCATCACGGTCGCCAGCGCCGTTTTGCCCATCCCACCGATGCCCAGGATGCCGATCAGGCGGCAACGGTCGTTGGTCATCCAGTGCGCCAGGGTGGTCCGCTCGGCCACCCGCCCGTGGAACCTGCTGACATCCGGGGCTTCCCCCCAATCGCGGGGCAACGTGGGGGTGATGCTGCGTGGCGGCGCGAGCGTGGGGGCCGGGAGGTCAGTTGGGGTGGGAGGTGGGCCATAATAGATGTTCACCTGACCGTGGAACACCCCCTGGGCTCCCTGGTTCGAGGCCGGGTTGTCGATCTGCTGGTCGCTGGCAGGGGGCGTTGGCACGGCCACGTCGGCCACAGGATCGCCCTGCGCGGGGGCAACCGGGGGCATATCCGCCGGGCTGCCGCCCTGCATCTGCTGTTCCAGCGCATCCAATTGCTGCTCCAGCACATCACATTCCTGCTGCACCTGGGCGATCTGCTGCTGCAACGTGAAGCGTATCGATGGATCGCTCTGGATCACCTGCTCGGTTTTGAGGAAGCTCACCCGCTCCATGAGCTTTTCGTACTGCTGTTCAAGTGCGGCATATTTGATCTGCACGCGCCGGCTGGTCATAGGCTGCTCTCCCGGGTTATGCGTCCTGGTCGGCTTCAATCGCGCCCAGTTGTTTCAGCGTCATGCTTGCGTCATCGCACCAGGTGACGTGAGCGTTGCGGGCTACTCACCGTTATCGGACGGTTCAGGTGCGGTGTGCTGCGCTACCGCTTGCATAAATTCCTCCAACGACGCCGTTGTGATTGCCATGCGTGCCAGATCATCCAGGGTTGATATATCCAGAGATGCAAGCTGGGCTACTACCAGAGGTGGCACGACACCAAACCGCTGCTCCAGAATCTGCAGCAGTGTCCGCACCCGCTCTCGGTGCTCTCCTCTCCTGATGATCTCCTGATACCAGGGCGACTCTTCCAACACAATCATATCCCACCTCATAATCTGTTGAATAAGCTCACTCTTCAAGACGAAGCTGGCAAAGAAGGCCAGCAGCGACTCCAGGTCGCGCAACTGGGCATCCGCCCGCAGTTCGTGCAGCGCACGCCGCACCATCGCCTCGCTGCCCCCACCCTGCAAGACCGGCACGAATGGCAGCAGTGGCGGGATGGGCTGCGCAAACACGACCGCCACATCCACCTCCCAGAGGTTGATCACGCGATAGTCTCGGCGTGCCTGCATCCCCAGAAAGCTGCGCTCGTAGCGATCCGCCACCGTGACTGTGGCGGCGGGGGGCAGAATGTTGATCAGCACCGGGTAGACCGGCAGGTTGTAGTGCTCTTCGGCCAGGGCGGCATAGGCGGCGATGCGGCGCGGCATCGGCTGGGTATAGCGTAATTGTACCTCATTCACAATCACAAAGTCGTCCACATCCGGGGCGTGCGCCAGAATGACCGCATCACTGGCGCGACTGAGCCAGGTAAACTCGGAGCCGGCCACGACGCGCGCCACCACATCGGGGCGTTGCGTGACCCATTGCGCCCAGGCGTTCGGGGCCAGACTGATCAGTTTCTTGCTGCCGCGATCGGCGGGTTTGCTCATGTTGCTTCCTTACTCATGCTCGACTGCACCCAACTGCTTGAGGGTCTCACGCTGCGCAGCGGTCAGGCCGGTTGCACCGGTGATGTTCATCCCTTCGTAGGGACGGGGCGGGCGGAGGGTGCGGAGGCACTTGCCGGTGTGGATGTCCCAGAGTTTGATGGTGCCATCTTCGCTGCCGCTGGCAAGGGTGTCCCCGTCAGGGCTGAAAGCGAGTGATCGGACCCAGTCGGTATGCGCAGCCACCTCATACTGATGCTGTCCATCGACCGCATTCCAGATATGCACCATTCCATCATCACCACCACTGGCAAGGAGCGATCCATCGGGACTATAGATGGCCGTACGCACCGTACCGGTATGCTCCTGAAGCGTCCCAATTGATTGTCCAGCGCGAACATCCCACAGGGCTATTGGATAATCTCTACTCGTTGTTACCAGTACCTCGCCGTCTGGATGAAAAGCCACTGACCAGACCCGTCCGGCACCCTCACGTAGGGTCTGGACAGGCTCCCAGGTTTGGACCTCCCACACCCAGATCGTCTGATCCTCACTCCCACTTGCCAACCAGTTTCCCGTTGGGCTGAATGTCACCGAACGCACCACACTTTTATATCCTTGCAATGCCTGGATACACCTCCCGGTTGCTGGATCCCAGACTCGCGTCGTATAATCGGCACCGGCACTAGCAATCATGCGACCGTCAGGACTGATTGCCACCGACATGATCCAACTTTCATGACCTTGAAGGGTACGCAGACAACTCCCAGTGGTTAGATCCCAGAGCCGTACGGTATGGTCCTGCCCCCCACTGACGAGGATATTGTCGGTTGGCATAAACGCAACGGTTCTGACGGTACTGGTATGCCCGCGGAATATGCCGATACACTGCCCGCTCGTCACATTCCAGAGGCGTACATGCTGATCCAGATGGCAACTGGCAAGGAGATGTCCATCAGGGCTGAACACCACGCCACGCACCGGCTTGACATGGCCGCGCAGCACATGCAAGCACTGGCCTTTGTCTGCATCCCAGAGTCGCAGAGTCTGATCTTCGCTCCCGCTCACCAGGATATTTTGAGATGTCGTGGTCGGAACGTAGCCCAAAGACCGCACCGCATTAGTATGCCCACGAAGGGTTCTTATGCATACACCCGTCGCCATGTCCCACAATCGGATCGTAAGATCACGGCTACCGCTTACAAGGAATGTTCCATCAGGCCCAAAGGTGAGTGCCATGATGCCATCGCTGTGTCCCTGAAGTCGCCTACGCACCTGACCTGTCGTCAGACTCCAGACATCAACAGTTTGATCTTCGCCACTGCTCACAACGCTTTGCCCATCAAGGCTGAACAGAACGGACCATACCTTATCGGCATGCGTATGCACCATGATTTGTCGGGCCGTTGCAACATTCCAAATACGGACGGTTCGATCTTCACCGCCACTGGCAAGGAGCGATCCGTCAGGACTAAACGCGACGGCACGGATGCGATCCGTATGACCGACTAGCACAGAACAACAGTCACCGGTTTGGGTATCCCAGAGATCTATACTATGCTCTTTGGTTCCACTAGCGTAGCTTTTGTGCAACCAGCGGCAAGTTGAGCGAAACCCGGCCTTTTTGAAGTGCCGTCAGACCGGGGGCACCGGCGCTGTGGCCGACAGGACGGCCTGTCTCGCTCCAAATCGCTGCCTGCGGGCTATCTTCGTGCCAGTACAGTGCCGTGTGGAGCGACTTTGGCCCTGCATTACCGGAATGAACGCGCGCAGGTGCCCAACGTATCCAGTTCCGGTTGCTTCCGGCGCTCACAAAACGAGCGGGAAAGGTTACATGCGCCCTGGTTGCACAAAACTTACGCTAGCCAGAAGTCCTCCATCAGGGCGAAAAGCGATGCTATAGACTCGTCCAGAGGTGCTGACGAGTCTATTCACCACTGTTCCACTGGTCACATCCCACAACCAAATCGTCATATCGGGACCACCACCGACAAGCAATTGTCCATCTGGACTAAAAGCGACGGATCGAACCCATCCCGCCTGGCCTTTCAGGGTACGAACGGGGGTGAAATCAGTGGTCTGCCAAATACGGATATTACCATCACTTGTAGCGGCAGCCAGGAGGCTGCCATCGGGACTGCATGCAAGTGAACGGATGCGGCCGAACGTGTCCGTAAAGCGCACCCCGCTTATATCAGCACCTGCAATGTTTACGTCCCGTAGCTCCACCCCCTGCACATACGCCTGCCACACGCTCAACCCGGAGAAGTCATACCCGGTCAGGTCCGCGCCGAGCTGCACCAGCAGGTTGAGGATATTCCCGGCGGCATAGCCAGGTTTAGGGTTGGGGGTCATTGCTCATCCTCCACGGCACCTAATTGCTTGAGTGTTTCACGCTGGGCAGCGGTCAGGCCAGTGGCCCCGGTGATGTTCATGCCTTCGTAGGGGCGGGGTGGGCGCAGGGTGCGGAGGCACGCGCCTGTCTGGATGTCCCAGAGTTTGATGGTGCCATCCCAACTGCCGCTAGCAAGCACAGAGCCATCGGGACAAAAAACGACAGACACCACTTTTCCCTGGTGGCCGCAGAGTGTTCTGAGCCATTGTCCGGTATGCACATTCCATAGTCTGATGCAGTGATCCGCGCCTCCACTCGCAACGAGATGTCCATCCGGGCTGATACTCAGTGAAGCCACGGCAGTGGTTTCTTCGTGGAGTACCTGAAGACACTGTCCCGTGTGGACATCCCACACACATACAAACGGATCTTCACCGCCGCTGACCAGGACGTGATTATCAGAACTGTATGCAAGGGACCAGACGGGATACGTGTGTCCCCGAAGCGTCGTCATCACCTGTCTCGTCTGAACATTCCATAATTGCACGCTGGTGCTATCGCCACTTACGGCAAGTGTCTGACCGTCAGAGCTGAATGCAACGGCATAGACCCTGCGGTTGTCCGTTGATAACGTCGCCTGATGGTGCCCTGTTCTGGCATCCCATATCCATACGGTCGAGTCCATCCCGCCGCTTGCAAGCACTAATCCATCGGGACTGGCCGCCATGGTATAGATACGCGTGGGCCCATCCATCCGTCGTATCCGCTTCCTCGAACCAGTATGCCAGGAGCGTATACTTCGATCATGACTGCCACTCATCAGCGTGGTCGTATCCAGGTAGACGACCGTGCGTACAAGCCCCGTATGTTCTCGAAGCACGGCCTCACACTGCCCCGTATGCCGGTTCCAGAGACATACCAACTGATTACTATGACCACTCGCAAGATAGCAGCCATCAGGACTGAACGCGACCGACCAGACCGAACTGGTAGAGCCCTGCAACCGTGCAAGGCAGGCTTCTTGGTTACTATTCCATAGACGTACCGATTGATCATCGCTTCCAGTAGCGAGGAGAAGTCCATCAGGATGGAACGCAAGGGCACGGACAGCACTGGTGTGTCCTCGGAGTGTTTTGACACATTCGCCGGTTCGCACATTCCAGAGGTGGACGACGGGGTGCATACTGCTGCTGGCAACTCGCGTTCCATCACCACTGAACACGACAGCCGTCACACGCCCCATGGAGCCGCGAAGCAGGGTGTGGAGCTTTCTCCGCTGACTATCCCATAGGCGTATCGTCTGATCATCACTCCCGCTGGCAATGATGGTACCATCAGGACTAAACGCAACTACCGTCACGGCAGCGGTATGTCCATCCAACACCGCGAGACAGTGTCCGGTACTGGCGTTCCATAATCGGACGCTATGATCATCGCAGCCACCTGCGACAACGGTGCCATCAGGACTGAACGCCACCGAATGCACCCAGGTGTTAGGGGTGTTGATCTCGTGCTGGAATGACGCAGAGTCAACGTGCCAGAGTCGTACCGTTTGATCGCTGCTCCCACTGGCAAGGAGACCACTATCCGGTCGAAATGCAAGCGCATGCACGCGATTGGTATGTCCCTGGAACCAGTTCACGCAGCGTCCTGTCCTACGATCCCACAACCGGATGGTCTGATCGTCACTGGCACTGGCAATATAGCGTGTATTCGGACTGAATGCGACGGAACGCACCCATCCGGTATGTCCTTCGAGCGTGAATTTCACTTGCAGATCATGCACCTGCCATACACGAACATCATTCCTGGACGTTCCCGCAGCGAGGAATGTCCCATCTGAACTGAAAGCAATGGAATAAATCCTTCCGAACGTCTGGGTAAAAACAGCTCCTTTCAGTTCGGTGTCCAGCAGGCTTACTTCCTGCAATGCTACACCCTGCAAATACGCCTGCCACACGCACAGCCCCGAGAAGTCATACCCCGTCAGGTCAGCGCCGAGATGCACCAGCATATTCAGGATGTTGCCCGCCGCATAGCCCGGTTTCGGTGTCATTGTGTCACCTCCTCCCGCAATTGCGCCAACACCTCGGTCAGTCGGGCCATCACCGCTGCCCGGCTACCCAGTCGCTGCGCCAGTCGGGTCACAACCTCGTCCAGGATCAGCCACGCGCTGATGAAGGCACATACTCCTTCGCCTGTGCCTTCATCAGCGCGTGGCTGTTCAGCAGCCGGATGCGGCCCGTCTCGATCTCCTCCACCACCTGCTCCACCAGCCGCTCGGTCATATACTCCATCACCACATTCTGGAGTGTCAAGCCCGCCGGGCTCTGCTCCACCAGCGAGCGCCGCCGCAGGTCGCCGAGCGCCTCCAGGAAGGCCCGCTTGCCCACCGGGGCCACCAGCGACCCGCGCACCTCGTCGGCGCTGACCGGCTCGCGCTCAATCGCCAGCCAGTACATGATCTCCTGCTCCAGCGGGGCCAGCCGGTTGAACTGCTGGTCGAGTACTGCCAGCACGTCGCCGAAGATCGCGCCGCCCTCGCTCAGGAACTCGTTGATGTCCCCGGCGAAAATCTCGCGGATCGACTCGGCGGTCAGCTTGAGCGCCAGCGGATTGCCGGAGTAGATGCGCACCAGTTCCGACCAGTCAGTGTCGCTCCCTTCCAGCCCCTTGTCGTGCAGCAGCGCCTTGCCATCGTCCTGGCCCACCCCGGCGAGGTTCAGCGTGCGCACCGGCGAGGCGGCCCCCTCCAGGCGGCCAAACTCACGCGGCTTCTCGCGGCTGGTCACGATCAGCAGGCTCTGGTGCGCCGTTTCGCCCACCCGCAGGATCAGGTCGCCATAGCCTTCGTAGCCCTCACGGTAACGTCCAGCCTGATCGCCGCCGCGCAGGATCGTTTCGGCGTTGTCGAGAACGAGCAGGCAGCGCTGCTGCTGGAGATACTGCATCAGCAGCGTGATGCGCCGGTTGCTGTCGTCGGGCAGGTCGGTTTCGCGCTGATCGGAGAGGAACACGATACACTGACCGAGCAGGTCATTGAGCGGCGGCGCGTTGCGCAGCGAGCGCCACACCACATAGGCAAAGTCGGCGGCATGGTTGTGGGCCACCTTCGTGGCGAGGGTGGTCTTGCCCATCCCGCCAATCCCCAGGATGCTGAGCAGACGACAGCGATCGGTGGCGATCCACTGCGCCAGGGTGACCAGTTCATCCTGCCGCCCATAGAAGGTGCTCACGTCCGGTGCTTCGCCCCAGTCTTCGTGCCGCATTGGTGCGGCAGGCGGCGCAGGTGGCGTGGGGACTTCTGCCGGAACAGGCTCAGCAGGGGATGGGACGGGAGCGGCAAGCGTCTGATCGCGGTCGGCAATCTGGCGCTGGATGCGGGCGATCTCGGTGTGGATGGCCGCGGCATTGCTGGTCTGGCCGCGGGCCAGGGCGCGCTCCAGGTCCGCCAGCCGATCGCGCAGGGTCTGGAGTTCGCCGCGTGGGCTGCGCAGCCAGGTGAGCCGCAGCAGCAGCGCGGGCAGATCGATGCTATCCGCGTCGCTTATGGTGATAGGTCGGCGGCGGCGCAGCAATGGCGGCAGGGTCACCTCGCCAATGACCAGCGGCAGCAGCGGTTTGTCGTGCCGCAGCGCCAGCTTCCACTCGGTGTGGCGTGCGGGGTCGGTGATGCTGTAGGGCGAGGCGACAATCAGCACAGCCCAGCACGCCGGGATTGCCTGCTGCGTTGTGTCGTCCGCGCCCTCCCAGACGGGAAACCCCTCCTGCGGGAGGCGCTGCCGCAGGTGTGCGACCAGTGGCGCGTCAGCAGCGGTGTGGGAGATGAAAAGCGGCTCGCTCATCGGTGGTTCGTCCTCATACTTCAGGCGAATGGGTCGTCCCGCTCGTTCAGCAGCGTCGTCAGCAAGTCGTCGGCTGCGGCCTGCCCGTTATGTGCAGCCTGTCTACCAGTAAACTCCGCCAGACGGCGCTCCGGCGTCCAATGCGTCCCATCGGGCAGCGTCGTCTGGTCATCAAGCTGCGCATCCTCGAAACGTGCCCCCTGCAGCAGTGCCCCCTGCAAGTCCGCGCCGCACAAGTCAACCTGGCGTCCATAGACATCGCGCAGATCGGCCTGCTGGAGATTGGCCCCGCGCAAATCGGCGGTGCTCAGGACCGTCTGCCGCAGACTGGCACGGGACAGGCGAGCGTGGCTCAGGTCAGCCAGCACCAGTTCGGCCCCATCCAGATTGGCCTCGCGCAGGTCGGCCCCGCCGAGCTTCGCCCCGACCAGGCTGGCCCGCTGCAGATCGGCCGCCAGGAGATAGGCTCCCTGGAGCGTGGCCCCGTCGAGCGACGCCTCGGTCAGCACGGCGCGGCCCAGATCAGCCTGCGCCAGATTGGCATCGCTGAGGTTGGCCTCCGGCATGTGCGCATGCGCGAGCGGCGCGCCATGCAGGTCCGCAGTCATCAGGGAGGCACCGCGCAGAGAACCATCGGTCAGCCAGCCATGCCGCCGGAGATCTTCTGCCGCAGCTACCGCGAAGCTCGGTACATTGCTGCCCAGGCGCGCAATTAGATCGGCCTTTGAGCGCGCTGTCGCCCGTTCCGCGGTGGCCTGCTGTTCACGCCGCCGCAGCAACTGGTCAAGCAGGAAAAAGGTGATGGCCGCACCGATCAACTCGGTCCCCAGGTTAAGCCAGATGCCCGCCCAATCGTGGCTGAGCCATCCGCCCACCAGCGCCGCCAACCCACCCCCAACCAGCAAACCGGCCAGGATGAGCAGCCGGATCCGGGTCAGCGTCTCGTGCCGGCGCCACCAGCTTCGTGCTCGCTGCATCGTTGGTGCATCCTCCCGCACGCCGCGTAGCGTGTGCTATGTGTCGGTATTGGACGGTTCCGGTGCGGTGTGCTGCGCTACCGCTTGCAGCAATGCATCCAACGGCGACACCGTGATAGCCAGGTCGGTCACATCATCCAGCGTGGGCATATCGAGCCCGCACGACGACCCGGCAGATGTGGAAACCGCGTGTGCAGCATGCGGAGGAGTGTCCGTACCTGCGCCCGGTGCGCTCCTCGAGTAAATCCCACAACCGAATAGTCGGGCGTGGCGCTTCACCCGGAGAACGGCGGCCCCGTCGGGCAAACTGGTCAACGTCGGCTTGTAATCATTTCTGATGCTTCCAGAAGATGAGCGTATCACCTACCGGCACGCCGGAGCCAGACACCGACATGCGTGTTGGTGCAAAGTATAGCATAGCATGGCACGGGGTTCTTGCAATGTCCCGATCTGAAACCCAGGGACCGCCGGTGCGCCAACGGTCATCCCCTCAATAGCCCGTCGGCACCCGAAACCCCGCCAGATTCAGCAACCGGGTAGTGCAGCCCTCAAACCGCAGTGGCACCATCCCCAGCGGCCCATTCCGGTGCTTCGCCACATGGATCTCCGCAATCCCTTTTTTATCGGTCTCCTTGTCATACACCTCCTCGCGATAGATAAAGCAGACCACATCCGCATCCGCCTCAATCTGCCCCGACTCGCGCAGATCGGCCAGGGTCGGGATATGGCCGGCCCGCCCCTCCACC
>Ga0207419_1002215_pt1 | contig 13106 bp, 11 predicted proteins | sample ElkSloMetagenome_4_FD_184723 | JGI IMG/M metagenome (GOLD analysis project Ga0207419, IMG submission 184723) | Hot spring microbial communities from Elkhorn Slough, Monterey Bay, USA - MD2A (version 2) | ecosystem: Environmental > Aquatic > Marine > Intertidal zone > Estuary: Microbial mat ... | reverse complement strand
GGCGAATCCGGCTCGTTCCCGCGTTAAACCGCCTGGGCCAAGGGCAGAGAGGCGGCGTTTATGGGTTAATTCCGCGAGGGGATTGGTTTGGTCCATAAACTGGGACAATTGGGACGAGCCGAAGAACTCTTTAATGGCGGCGACGAGGGGTTTGGGGTTCACCAGGGACGCGGGGGTGAGGCTATCGGCTTCGGAGACGGTCATCCGTTCGCGAATAATCCGTTCTAAGCGGTTTAAACCGACCCGGACTTGGTTTTGTAATAATTCCCCGACTGAGCGCACGCGACGGTTGCCGAGGTGGTCGATGTCGTCGGTGTTGCCCACATCAAATTCAAGGTTGATCAGGTAGTCAACCGCCGAGAGGATGTCTTCGGGGGTGAGAACGCGCATGGTATCGGCCACGTTGAGGCGCAGTTTGCGATTGAGTTTGTAGCGACCGACTTTACCGAGGTCATAGCGTTTGTTGTCGAAAAAGCGCGATTCGAGTAGTTGTTTCCCGCCGTTGACGGTGGGGGGTTCGCCGGGACGCAGTTTGCGATACAACTCCAAGAGGGCTTCGTCTTCGGAGGGGTTGCCTTCTTTGTCGAGGGTTTTTTGGTAATAGTCTGGGTGACGCAGGGCATCGAGGATTTCGTTGTCAGACAAGCCCAAGGCTTTGAGCAGGACTTGGGCGCTGAGTTTACGGGTTTTGTCGATGCGAACCCAAACTAAATCGTTTTTGTCGGTTTCAAATTTGAGCCATGCGCCTCGGTTGGGGATGAGGGAGGCGGAGTAGGTACGGCGACCGTTTTTGTCGATTTCGGCTTTGTAATATACCCCTGGCGATCGCACAATCTGGTTGACAATAACTCGCTCGGCCCCGTTAATGATAAAGGTGCCGCGATCGGTCATTAAGGGCAAGTCCCCGATAAAGACTTCTTGCTCTTTAATTTCGCCTGTTTCTTTGTTCACCAGCCGCGTGGGAACGTACATCTGTACGGCGTAGCTGGCATCCCGGCGTTTGGCTTCGTCTACGTCATATTTGGGTTCGTGGAGTTTATAATTTTCGCCAATAAAGTGGAGTTCGAGTTTACCGGTATAGTCGGAAATGGGCGAAAAACTGTTGAGTTCTTCGATCAATCCTGTTTCTAAGAACCACCGGAAACTAGAACGTTGAATTTCGATCAAGTCTGGCAGCAGATTATAAGTGTTTCTAGACATAGAAAGTGTTTGGGTTTTTGAGTTGCTCTTGAGGGCAGATAGGGAACTAAAACGCCCTCTTTAGTTCAGATTGAGGTTAAAGAGGGTGCAGGCGTTTTCGGTGGTTTGAGCGGCGAGGGTTTCAAGGGAAATGCCCCGGAGTTGAGCGACTTTTTCGGCGACATGACGCACATAAGCGGGTTCATTGCGTTTACCCCGTTTGGGAACGGGGGCTAAAAAGGGGCAGTCGGTTTCGACTAACAGGCGATCGCTCGGTACCATTTGAGCAGAAGCTTGGATAGCCTCGGCTTTTTTGAAGGTGACAATGCCGCTAAAACTGATGTAAAAGCCTAAATCCAGAAACCATTGGGTTTCTTCAGGATTGCCAGCCCAACAGTGCATCACTCCCCGCAAATTGTTAAATTCGGCAAAGAGTTCGCGCAAGGGGGCGGCAGCATCGCGACAATGGACGATAATGGGTTTATTCAGTTGTTGCGCGATCGCCAGTTGCCCTCGACACACCTCCATTTGTTGTTGTTGGTTCTCGGCTTTGAAATAATCGAGTCCTAACTCGCCAATCGCTACAATCCGAGGGTCTGATTGAGCCAGGGTTAAGAGTTCCGCCGCCGAGGTGGGAGTCCATTTGGCGGCATCGAGGGGATGCAAACCAACGGCAAAGGACAATTCACTGAAGCAATCAGCTAAGGCTTGAATACTGGAAAATTCGCTGGGTTCGACGCAAGAATGAATGAGATGGACAACTCCCGCATCTTGCCAGCGCTGCTGTAAAGCTTTCAAGTCTTGCTGAAAAACGTCAAAGTTAATATGAACGTGCGTATCTATTAACTGCATTTTTGAGGAGTGGGCTGACGAAAGACCCCTCTGGGGGGGTGATAAGGGAGGCCACAAGGCAATCTCAGACCGCCTTATGAACCGGGTTGAAAAGACCGAAGACTGCGCCGTTAATTTTCTAGGAAGCTTCAGCCAGGGTTACTTTTTTCACCGCTTTGGCTAAACGGGCTTTTTTCCGTGCGCCGTTATTTTTGTGTAAGACACCCCGCTTTACGGCTTTGTCGATTTTGCTGTAAGCTGCCGCTAAAGCTTGGTCTACTTTGGTTTTCGCTTCTGGCGTTTGTTCGGCACTATAATCTTGTGCCGCGATCAAACACTTTTTCATTAAGGTTCTTACTGCTGATTTATAAAATTTGTTCTGGAGTCGATTTCGTTCAGCGATTTGAATACGTTTGAGCGCAGATTTAGAGTTAGCCACAGTCGTCCCTTCTAATTAAGTCTAAAAAAATCAAAAACTAATTTTTGCATTCTCAATAAAACAGAAACAGCAGACAAGGGGTCACCGTCTCGTTCAAGCTTGGCCTAGAAAAGTTTTGGGGCTTGCCAAAATCCCTTCAGACCCAAGCCAGGTTGAGTTAAGGTATGCTATTATAACACTTCTTAGCCTGACACTTCAGCCGGGGCAGCACAAATTTCCCCACCAGATTCTATCTTATAACATCTCTTGCTGAAGTTACGACGGAGGCGGAAAATCCACGTTAAGCTATAAGAGCTAAAGTCTTATAGTTTAGACCCGGCTCTGGTTCAACCGAGATCGGTGTTGAACGCAAGACTAGGTATCGGCCAATCGCAAGAATGGGCATCCAGACTTCAATGCTGCGAATCATCACTCAGGAAGCTGAGGCACAAGCGGAACTCAAACGGATTAGCGATCGCACCTTCGACGGCGAAACGCTACACAAAGAAGCGACGGTACGGGAAATCCTGCAAACCGTCCAGCGCCAGGGGGACAAAGCCCTGCTCGAATACACCGCCGAATTTGACCGGCAAACCCTGACCCTTGACCAACTGCGGGTAAGCGGTTCGGAACTCGACGCGGCGTATCAACAAGTTCCCCAAGACCTGCTCAATGCTATTGTTTTAGCGCGTCAACAAATCGAGGCGTTTCATCGCCAGCGCATTCCCAAATCCTGGGTGCAGTTTGGCGATTATGACATTGCTTTGGGGAAACGCTACACTCCGGTTGATAGTGCTGGCTTGTACGTTCCGGGGGGACGGGCGGCTTATCCGAGTACCGTGTTAATGAATGCGGTTCCGGCCCAAGTCGCGAATGTCTCTCGCATTGTGATGGTCACTCCCCCCAGTGACGGCGGTAAAATCAATCCGGCGGTGTTGGTCGCTGCCCAAGAAGCGGGTATTACTGAAATTTATCGCGTGGGGGGCGCACAGGCGATCGCGGCCTTGGCTTATGGTACCAAGACCATCCCCAAAGTAGACGTAATTACCGGGCCCGGCAACATCTACGTCACCCTCGCCAAAAAACTGGTGTATGGCGTTGTGGGCATTGACTCCCTCGCGGGCCCTTCTGAAGTTCTCATCATTGCCGACAAGCAAGCCAACCCCACCCATGTTGCGGCAGACCTCCTCGCCCAAGCCGAACACGACCCCCTCGCTGCCGCTATTCTCATTACCACCAATGCCGATTTAGCCAGCAAAGTGCAACGGGAAATCGAGCAGCAGTTACTCAACCATCCCCGCCGCTTGCTCACAGAAAAAGCCCTGGCTCATTACGGCGTAATTGTGGTAGTGGATAATCTCAGTACGGCTGCCCGTCTCTCAAACGTTTTCGCCCCGGAACACTTAGAACTCGAAATTGCCGAACCGTGGGACTTGCTGGAGCAAATTCGCCACGCTGGGGCAATCTTTTTGGGCAATTCCACCCCCGAAGCTGTAGGGGATTACCTTGCCGGGCCGAATCACACCCTGCCCACTTCTGGGGCGGCTCGTTATGCCTCGGCGTTGGGAGTCGAAACCTTTATGAAGCATTCGAGTTTGATTCAATATTCCCCCACTGCCCTCGATAAGATGTCTGGGGCGATTCAAACCCTAGCCAATGCCGAAGGACTGCATTCTCACGCCGAATCAGTAAGGTTGCGGACGGAAACGGCAGAAACCGAGGAAGATTAAGGGGTTGGCTGAATTTCGTCAGGTGCGTCAATAACGCCCTCTACTTAACTAAATTGGTGATTTCTTCCCGTTCGCCCCACTCTTGGGCGGGAAAACCCCGCCCCTACAGGCCTACTGCCCAGAACAATTCCAGCGATCCAAAATATCGCAAAACACCACTTCTTCGATCCAAGTTTTAGCAACAACAGTAAGCGGAAGTGCCAGCATGAGTCCCAGTATGCCAAAGGTTTTCACGAAAAAGATTTGGGCGGTGAGGGTGACGGCGGGCAGCAGGGAGACTTTGTTGGCCATGACGGTGGGGGAAAGCCAGTAACTTTCGACGTTTTGAATGGCGAAATAAAGAATTAAGACGGCGATAATTTTCCAGGGATCATCGAGGAGGGCAATGGTGACGGGAAAAATTGCACTGACTAAGGGGCCGATGTTGGGGATGAAGTTGAGGACTCCGGCTAAAAGGGCATGGACGAGGACTAGGGGGACGCGGAGTAACCATAATCCAATTCCACTGGCAATGCCGATAAATAAGCAGTTAATAACCATCCCGCTTAACCAATTACCGAGGGCGATTTCGGATTGGGTGAGGATGTAGTCGGCGCGACGGCGATAAAAGGATGGAAATAAGCGCAAAAACCCCCGACGATAGGGTTGTGGGGAAAAGAGCATCATCAGGGTTAAGACCAACACCAAGAGGATTTGCAGTAGGGTGTTGAAGGAAGTGGAAAAAAAGGTGAGAAAGTTCGCGAGAATGTTGGTGGTGATGGGGGGCAGTTGGGCAATGATTTCCGCGAGGTTGGGGGGTTGGGGTACAAAGTCAGGTAAGTTACCTTGCAAGTCGCTGATGTCGCGGCTGAGGCGACCCAAGGCCCGAGGGATGAGTTCGAGAAGGCGCTGAAACTGCTCGAAAAAGGGCGGGATGACCAGCCAGACGAACAAAATGGTAAATAACACGCAAAAGATAAGGGTCAGCCAGACGGCGCTAGAATGGCGGAGATTGCGGCGCTGCAACCAAGTGACAAGCCGGTTTAGGGCAGTGGCGAGAACCACGGCACAAAAGATGAGTAATAAAAGTTGCTTGAGTTGCCAAAGAACATAAAGGGCGATGATAAGCCCGATAAAACCAAGCCATTGAGCAAAGTTCACAATGATGTTCGTTCCCGCTAAAATTTTAAGAAGAAGCCCGGAGTTTCGTTCTGGGTAAGATACAATAGTAGACTGCTGTGTTTATTAGGATGTCACTCAAGTAGATATCATGTCTATTACCCAAGAGCGCAAACAAGAGTTAATTTCTGAATACCAAGTTCACGGAACCGACACCGGATCGTCGGATGTGCAAGTCGCGATTCTCAGCGATCGCATCAACAGTTTGACGCAACATCTCAAAGTCAATAAAAAAGATCATGCTTCTAGACTGGGTTTATTAAAACTCATTGGTCGTCGTCGTCGCTTGTTGACTTATATCCAAAAGCAAGATTACGAGCATTATCAACAGTTAATCCGCCGTCTCGGTATCCGTCGCTAAATTTTAAGACCTTTTATGGCTTCTCCTGACGAAAATAAACGGGAATCTTTGCCGTTTGAACCTCGGCAAAAAAAGAAGAAAAATCCCCCGAAAAAACCGAATTCTGCACCGCAGCCTCAAGCCAAAACCCCAAGAAACCCTAAAAGCGAAGCCAGTTTATCGGCAATTCCCGATGCGGTCAGCAAACGCATGATTCGCCGTATGGCAATATTATGCGGCATTCCGACGAGTTTAGGGGTGGTTAGTTTGTTGGCGTTTTACTGGATTGTCAGCCAAAAAATCTTGGTGATTCCGCCTTATGCTGCTGTTTTGGTGAGTTCTGGTTTTTTTGGTTTGGGCGTTTTAGGGTTAAGTTACGGCTTATTTTCGGCTTCCTGGGATGAGGAACGGATTGGGAATTTGCTCGGATTTGATGAATTTAAATTAAATTTTAGCCGTACTACAGCAGCTTGGCGGTCGGCGCGATCGCAAAAGGAATAAGCTTGTTTTAGTCCTTTGTCATTGGTCATTGGTTATGGGTTAGGGTCTATTCGTCCCAATTCAACGTTGGTTCCCCTAAAGAAGTCCGCCGATTAAAATAGGCAAGTTAATGCGATCGCGTTTGTGTCAAGCAGATGCGATCGCATAACAGTTGTTATGTGCGACATAACGCTTGTTATGTTTGCGGGTTTAGATGGGGATGTGTCGCTAAAACCTAAGATTGGACGGGGAAACCCCGCCCCTACAAAAAATTTGACAATCAAACCCCAACCTTAACTTGTCACAATGGGTAATGGGTAATTGTGCGATCGCTGAATTCGTTAAACTAAAATTGCGAATAACCCTTATATTGCAATCATTTAATATTTATCATGATCGTTGTTATGAAAGTCGGTTCACCCCAAACAGAAATCGACCGCCTTTGTCAAGAATTTGAAGCCTGGGGATTGTCCCCCGAAGCCATTATCGGTAAGCATAAAGTTGTGATTGGTTTGGTGGGGGAAACCGCAAGCCTTAACGAAGAACAAATCGAAGAAAATAGCGAGTGGATCGAGCAGGTTTTGCGGGTCGAACGTCCCTACAAACGGGCAAGTCGCGAGTTTCGTCACGGAGAAGCGGGGGAAGTATGGGTTAGTACCCCCGATGGTGATGTACCGTTTGGGGAAAGTCACCCGATTGTGGTGGTTGCGGGGCCTTGTTCGGTGGAAAACGAAGCCATGATTATCGAAACGGCCCAACGAGTCAAAGCCGCCGGGGCCAAGTTTTTGCGCGGGGGGGCGTATAAACCCCGGACTTCTCCTTATGCGTTTCAAGGTCACGGAGAAAGTGCGTTAGATTTGCTGGCCGCGGCCCGCGAAGCGTCGGGATTGGGGATTATTACGGAAGTGATGGATACCGCCGATGTGGAAAAAGTCGGAGAAGTGGCGGATGTGTTGCAAGTGGGGGCGCGAAATATGCACAATTTCGCGTTGTTGAAGAAGGTCGGCGCACAACCGAAGCCTGTTTTGCTGAAGCGGGGGATGTCGGCGACGATTGATGAGTGGTTGATGGCGGCAGAATATGTGTTAGCGGCGGGAAATCCCAATGTGATTTTATGCGAGCGGGGGATTCGCACGTTTGACCGTTCTCATGCCCGGAATACGCTGGATTTGGCGGTTTTACCTGTGTTGCGATCGCTCACCCATTTACCGATTATGATTGACCCCAGTCACGGGACAGGACGCTGGGAGTTTGTTCCTGCAATGGCCAAGGCGGCGATCGCGGGAGGGACGGATTCTTTGATGATTGAAGTTCACCCGAATCCGGCTAAGGCGTTATCGGACGGGCCGCAATCTCTGAATCCCGAACGGTTTGATGGTTTGATGCAGGAGTTGGCGGTGATTGGTAATGCGGTGAATCGCTGGCCAAAATCGGCGATGGCGATCGCGTAAATTTGTCATTGGTCATTGGTCATTTGTTGTTGGTTGTTTGTTATTGGTTATTGGTTATTGGTTATTAGTTATCCCGATTGCCGACTGTCCACTAGCCCAGAAATCCCACTCCCCCTACAGCAAAGCTGCCCACTGCCTAATGCCTAAAAGGGGACGGTTTCATCGTCGTCAGGATCGCTAATTTTGAGTTGGGTCGAGGTTTTGGTTTCTTGGCTAACGGGAAGTTTCTCGAAATCCTCTCCCAACTCTTTTTGTATGGCTTTGGTGAGGGTTATGGCTAGGTCGAGGTCAAGCCCTAATTCTTGGCTGGCTTGGGCTAAGTCTTTGAAGCTAATTTTAGTAGTGGTGCGATTCTGTTCTTTGAGGGTAAATCCTGCCTGAGTGGTGCGATTTTGGGCTTGCATGGCGGCGGTAAGGCGATTTTTGATATGTTTAACCTCGGTATCGTATTTGAGCCATTGTTGCTCGATTTGGCGATAGCGGTGAATTAATTGGTCGATGTTGTCGGTGTGGGGATCGACTTCGACCATTTGACGCAGTTGCAGCAAGCGGTGATGAACTTGTGCGAGGTACACGGTGTCCATTTTGGCATAGTTGAGGTGGCGATCGCTCAAAGGACGTTCCCCCCAGTCGCTACTTTGCAGGGATTTGTCAATAGGGGGAAAGTGACACAATTTCGTCGCTAGGGTTGCGAGTTGGTAGTTGTCGAGGGGGACGAGGTAATAGGGAATTTGTTTGACTAATTCGAGGGTACAGGTAATGTTTTTAGCTTTTTTATTCCCCAGTAAGCGCACATCATAAGACGCATTATGAAAGACTTTTTCAATGTCAGGATTGAGCATGATTTTGTCGATAAACTCAGTGATGAGTTCATCGCGGTCTAATACATCTAAAATGGTGACGCGATCGCCTTTCATATCCGTAGAATCCCTGAGAATTTGAATTAATGAAAGTCGGGGCTTTTTGGTGGTATAGTCTGCGACTTCGGTATCTAACCATAAGGTTTTGGCGTTGGAAAAGTGCGCGATCGCGTCTTGTATTTCAGAGGTTTCGGTTAAATAAATCATGCAGTTTTTTAATATTGATTTTTGGAGAGTATGTTAGAACCCCGGTTTATTCAAGAAACCGGGGTTCTATTGTATTGTATTATTTTGAACTCATTTTCTGAAATAACTTTCGTGGTAATTCCCCTAATGCTGCCTTTATTTGTTGGAATAAAAGCCGACCATTGGCACTTTTCCAAGGAGGCATAATAAATAAAGCTTTTAAGGCAATAACCAGACCTAAAACCCGCTGTCCGTTTTGCCAGTAGGCATTCCCAATCATAGATAATCCAGTAGCTTCAGTCTCTTTACGCTTGCTTTTTCGAGCTAATATAATTGCTTTTTTGGCATAAAAAATTGCTTTTTGGGTTTGTTCCAAGCAGCCATAACAGTACGAAATATTAGAATAAACAGTTGAGGTTATATAAAGATCGCTAAATTCTGGCGAGATCGCTAAACTTTCTCGGAAATACTCTAAACCTTTTTGATAATCTTTTAAATAATAAGCATGAATAATTCCTGCACTATTTAAAGCATGTTTTTTTTGATAGTAATAATTATGTTCATGACATAAAAGTAAAGATTTTTGGACACAAATTAAAGCCTTATCAGCTTTGCATTCTAAACTATAACAATTGGATGATATTGTTAAAATAAAACTTTCCATATAAGTATTTTTCGTATCCCTAAAAAAAGACAATTGCTGATTGAAAGAAGCTATTCTTTGTTCTATGTCACCTTGTGTTATGTTGATTGTATTGATATAAAACAATATTCTATGAAAATCATCTGAACTGTATTTACGAGCTATCAAAAGAGCTTTATTGAGGTAATAATATCTTTGCTTACGATTAGTGAAATGATCTTCGGCAAGCCCTAAACTCTCCAAAGCCATAATAATTGAAAATTTATCATCAACTAGATTAGCAAGTTCTAACTGCTTTTGATAATAAGTGATTGCTTGGGAAGTGTGATTAGATTTAGCCGCTATTGTACCTAACCTTCCCCAAGCCAAAGCTTCTAGACTTTTATCCCCGATTTGCTGTGCAAGATCGAGTTGTTTCTGAAAATATTGACGAGCCGTTTCCTTTTGACATAAATTGTAGTGAGCATGACCCATTTGGTAATATAAAATACAATCTGTTTTAGAATCAATTTTGCCAAATAGCTGCGGATAAATCTCGACTTGTTCGCGATAATAGCCCCAATCTCTAAACTGTTCGTAAAGCTTTTTTCCGGTAAATACAGGCATTTCTAAAACTTGCCAAGCGGCTGACCAAGCCGAGAGTTGACAAAAGTGGTGAAATGCCTCGATATAGCCACGAATTTGCTCAATAATACTCGCATCTTTGTCAGATTTATAAAGTCTTAGATAATAAAATGCCATACGCAAATGGGCTTTTTCTTGAATTGTCGGTGGCCGCAGATTGGGTGTGATTTCTGCGTTATTGGACGATGCAAAAACCAGTTGTCCTGCGGAGTCGTAGCAGATATTTTTGAGTTGTTCTTGGGATAGAGATTGTAAGTCTATGGGAGGTAGATTGTCACTCATGATGATTCGTTTTTAAAAGTTTCTGGGAGTCAAAACCCCGGTATCTTCAAGATATCGGGGTTTTAGAGTTTATCTTTTGAGAAAACCGAATACTTTATTAATTGTTTTTTTGACAATCAGCTTACCATTGGCACTGCGCCAAGGTGGTAACATTGTGGCAGCACGCAAAGCTAATAATATGCCTGAAATGCGTTTACCACTATGCCAATAAGCGTTTCCTATGACTGCTAGTGCAATGGCTTCGGCTTCTTTACTTTGAGATTTTCGTGCGAGTGCGATCGCTTTTTTGGCATAGCGAGTTGCTTTTGAAGTTTGTTTGAGACAGCCGTAACAGTAGGAAATATTGGAGAGTACAATTGACGATCTTCGTTGATTAGAAGACGTTTTATAGTAAGAGTAGCATTCTTGAAAAGAACAAACTGCTGCTTGATAGCTTTTTTGAAAATAAGCCTGGTTTATGCCTAAGTTATTAAAAGCTAATGACATATTCATATAATAATTTTCTTTCTTGCTAATTTGTATAGATTTTATTAAAAAGTCATCGCATTCTCGTAACCGATTCTGCAACATATAGACATGAGCTAAATGAAGATAAATATAACTCATTTCATAATAGCTTGAAGTAGTCTCAAAAAAAGAAAGTGCAGATTCTAAGTATTTGATTCCTTCTCTAGTTTTTCCAGAAAACATAGAATATTCTCCCAAACTGATTAAAGTCGAGTTAGTGAGAGTGAGATCGCCTTGTTGTTGGGCTAAATATAGCGCTTGTTCTAAATAATTAGTACACCTTTTGTAATCACACAAACGGCCATAATTAGCACCTAAACCTTGTAAAGCTTGAACTATTAAAATTGACTCGTTTCTAGATTTTGCAATTTCTATTACTTTCTTATAGTAAGAAATAGCTTTTTTCTCTAGGCCAAGTTGTCCAAGGATGAGTCCTAAGCCGTTTAAGGCTGAAGCTTCAAAATAAAGACTTTGAATTTGTTGTGCTAAATTGAGTTGTTGTTGATAGGTTTCGAGGGCTTTTTGGGATTGACCCAGGCTGTAGTAAGCGTGACCGAGATAATCGTATAAATTGCAGTCAGTTTCGGAGTTAATTTTGCCGAGAAGTGCAGGATAAATTTCGACTTGTTCGCGATAGTAACCCCATTGTTTGAATTGGTCGCAAAACTTCTTTCCTGTGGTTACCGGAAGTTGTAAAACTTGCCAAGCGACTGACCAAGCAGAGATTTGACAGAAGTGATAAAAGGCTTCGATGTAGCCGCGAACTTTCTCTAAGTTACTGGCGTTTTCGTCGGGTTTGTAGATTTTTAGATAATAGAAGGCGAGACGCAGATGCGCTTTTTCTTGTAAACTGGGTTTGCGGAAAGGAGAAACAATTTCAGCATCAATATTTGAGGCTAAAATAAGTTTTCCGGCGGCGTTGTAGCAGAGATGGGGTAGGTCTTGTTGGTCGAGGGATTGTAGGTCAAGGAAAGGGGCGGAATAGCTCACGATTGTAGGCAGAAAAAAATCATTTATTCTTCTTCCAGTTGGGGTAAATAGTCAAGAGCGACACAACGAATTAAACTATGAAGACGATAGCCTAGTCGCTGGTTTCCTATGATTTCTGGTTCGAGGAAAAAGCGACGTAGAAGGGTGTCGAAGGCTTTTTGTTGGTCTTCTTCGGGGGAGTCGAAGATGAGGGTTAGCCAGCCTTGGCGTTCGAGGGGATGACGAGATACCGCCCCCATGCACAAAAGGATACCAGCGAGGGGATAAGCTTGGTATAAGCGCTCAAAGGTGGTTTCGATACGTTTTTTGACCAAATCTCGCAATGTGAGGCTGTAGCGGTCAATTTTGGGCTGGTCGTCTCGGCCATCGGGGTCTGCGGCTTGTTTCATTTTTTCGACGGCTTCAATTTCTGCACCAAATTCCGACCAGTAGAGGGAAATGTTGCTATGGTAGGGAAAGGCGAGAATTTCCCCTGCGATCGCGCGTAACGCCAGAGGATGCCCTTCATAAACCGCGATCGCCCTCTCTAAGTATTGCTGTTCTATCTCAGAACGGGGGCTGACTTCCCATTTTTGGAACAGTTTGAGGGCATTAGATGGGTCGAGTCCCGATAAACGGCATTGATGCGATCGCGCCAAATACCGTCCTTCTGCTAAAACGGGAAGTTGATACTGAGACGTAATAATAATCCGACTCATCATGCCATTAGACCGCAGAAAACCCGTTAAAAACTGCTCAAAAATCGATTCTTTGAAGCGATGACCCCCTTCTCCATCGGGTTCGAGGAGGACTTCAACCATATCCAACACCAGCAAACAAGGCTTTTCTCGCAAGCGTGTAATCGCAGACCCCACCAACAAAGCCGGGTCTCTTTGCAATTCTTCCGTTTCGGCGGTTGTTTCAGACAGTAGCGATCGCGCTACCATAGCAAAACTAGGAGACTCGCAATCGAAATTTACCGCAATTTGTTCTCGAAGGGTTTGGGTTAACTGGGGTTCTACCATCAAACGGGCCGCGAGGGCAGTTTTGCCAATGCCCGAAATGCCCACCACAGACACCAAACGGCAATCGCCTTTTAATTGAGTCAAAAGGGTCGCGATCGCGCCTTCTCGTCCCACCCAACGCATTCCACTGCAATCTAAATCAGGAATAGCATCTAAAGCATTTGGGTCAATCTCTGGCATTTCAGCAATAACTTGCCAATCCACCCCCACCGCATCGCAAATTGAGATAAAACACTCGCGACGAATTGAGGTTGGTTTCCAAAAGCGGTTTAACGTCGCTTGACTCACATTGGCCTTATCCAGCCACACCGGAGACGTTTTATTCCACCCTAATCTACGTCGGGCGCGATCGATTAATTCTAAACCGTGGGGAGATGCTTTGAGTGTGTCTGCCATAGTCTCGGTGATGAACCATCTTCACTA
>Ga0207419_1002211_pt1 | contig 13110 bp, 14 predicted proteins | sample ElkSloMetagenome_4_FD_184723 | JGI IMG/M metagenome (GOLD analysis project Ga0207419, IMG submission 184723) | Hot spring microbial communities from Elkhorn Slough, Monterey Bay, USA - MD2A (version 2) | ecosystem: Environmental > Aquatic > Marine > Intertidal zone > Estuary: Microbial mat ... | reverse complement strand
TATTCATTATATACCCCTTATGTACTGTTTATTTCCTACCAAAATACAAATTCCCAACGGCTATGTCTTTTGGGTAAAGACCCTATTAAATCAGGTTTTATTCGTTGCTAAACGACTATAGCCGGGTATAACCGAGTAATAATCACAAGTTTTAAATATTAAACCAAGCTCCCTGGCTGAATGCCGGAAGCAGATAGCCGAAAGCCCGCAGCTTATTCCTAACTCCCCGATTTTCACTTTTACTAAAAAGCTGCAAGCCTAAAGCCGTTAGCTGATAGCCGGAAGCTGATAGCCAATTCCGAACCCCTCAATCAAATTCTACCCGAACAATATCAGATTCCTTCAAACCCAATAAATTGGTAGCTCCGCCGCCTGAACCTTCAACCCCTCGATTAATGGCAATTTCCAGATAACCCTCACTGGTAAAAAGTGCAACCACCTCCCCCTGGGCCACTTCACTGTAAGCTCTGGAAATACTCTGTACTTCAATTCCCCCGCGACGTAAAACGATGGTAAACCGATTATTCCCAACCACATCATCAAAGAGCTTTTGGGTAATATTCGTAATCACATTACCATAAGCATCCACGTAAATTACCATTCCGCGAATATTATGCGGCTCAACAACAGGATTAATGGAAGGTCGTACTTTATAGCCTTCTACCCGCTCTCCGATTTTCTTCGGTTTCTCTCCTGAAGCAAGTCTGGTTGCAACGGGTATCAAAATGCTCTTGGTAGGAAAACTAAGGTCTTCATCGCCTTTCAGCTTAATGGTGTAAACTGCGTCAGCTGGTTCGCCATTAAAGAGAAGTGAAAATACTCCGGTATCGGCACCGATAAAAAAATGTTTATCCTTTTCAACGACGGTATAAGGGGATTCAGCTTCCCAATTAGAGTCTACGCTGATAACATGAACAGTGCCATCAGGAAATTCATGCCATACATTTCTCAATACAAATGCAGCTTTTGAAATATTAAAAGGAGGTATGTGATGAGAAATATCTACCAACTGGCAATCGGGCATGCGCCTAAGCACCGTAGCCTTCAATGCGGCCAGGTAATAATCTTTTGTTCCGAGGTCTGAAATAAGGGTAATGACTGCCATTAAAAATTGAGCGCCTTGTAGAGAATTTTATCGGAGAATATTTCTTTAATTTCGAGCTCAAAAGTAATTAATTTCCAACACCTGTAGTCAGCCAAAAAGATGACTGCAAAGACTATAAAAATCAATATTGAGCGAAAGAGTATTATCCATTGAATCTGTAGATCCACGAGAGCTTTTTGGAGTAAATAACAAAAAGTTAAATTTTATAACCAGCCACTTTCCCAAACTCAAGATCATAGCCCGTGGAAATATGATAAAGGCCATCGGCGACGAAGAAGAGCTTGATCAGTTTGAAGGGAAGATGGATCTTTTTATGGATCATCTTTTAAAATACAACCGGCTCACGGAAAACAATATTGAAAATCTATTGAGCGAAGAAGGGAATAAGATGATTATTGATTCTGCCGGAGATGAAGTGCTTGTTCATGGAAATAGCGGACTGCAGGTTAAAGCCCGGACGGTAAACCAGCGCAAAATGGTAGAGCTGTCTAATACAAATGATATGGTATTTGCTGTGGGTCCGGCGGGGACGGGTAAAACCTATACTGCCGTCGCCATCGCTGTCAGGGCACTGAAAAGACGCGAAATTCGCAAGATTATTCTTACCCGACCAGCAGTTGAAGCGGGAGAAAATCTCGGTTTTTTGCCAGGCGATTTGAAAGACAAGCTTGATCCATATCTGCAACCCCTCTACGACGCGCTGAGAGAAATGATTCCTCCTGAGCGCTTACGCGATTATCTGGAAGCGGGAACCATTCAAATTGCTCCACTGGCTTATATGAGAGGTAGGACACTCGATAAAGCTTTTGTAATTTTAGACGAAGCACAAAATGCTACGGTGTCGCAGATCCGTATGTTTTTGACGAGAATGGGACAGTCGGCCAAATTTATGATCACCGGCGATTTAACCCAGGTAGATCTACCCAAAAAACAGAGCAGCGGATTGGCTTATTCTATCAATCACCTGAAACACATCAAGGGCATTGGCTTTGTGCACCTGAATGAAAAAGACGTGATCAGACACCGCCTGGTTAGGCGCATAATCCAGGCATTTGATAAAGACATTACAAATGACAACTGAAACAAAAGAATACAGTTTTCCGGGACAAACAGAAATCTATCACGGTAAGGTAAGAGATGTTTACTACATCGACCCCGATATACTGGTTATGGTAGCCAGCGACCGGATCTCGGCTTTTGATGTGATCCTTCCCAGACCCATTCCCTACAAAGGTGCTATTTTGAATAAAATTGCCGCTAAATTTTTAAAGGCAACTGAAGATATTTGTCCCAACTGGCTTCACTCTACTCCTGCTCCCAATATTGCGGTAGGACATAAATGTCGGCCTTTCAAAGTTGAGATGGTCATTCGCGGATACCTTACCGGCCATGCCTGGCGCACGTATAAGTCAGGTTCCAGAATATTATGCGGTGTTGAGCTTCCCGAAGGAATGAAGGAGCACGATAAATTCCCGGAACCGATTATTACGCCGGCTACGAAAGCTGATACGGGTCACGACGAAGACATTTCTCGTGAAGAAATTTTGGCCTTGGGAATCGTTCCTGAAGATGCCTACAACCAGATGGAAGAGTATACCCGACAGCTCTTCGCACGCGGCACTGAAATGGCAGCAGAAAAAGGCTTGATCCTGGTAGATACCAAATACGAATTTGGCTGGCGCGATAGCCAGGTAGTTCTGATGGACGAAATCCACACTCCAGATTCATCGCGTTATTTCTACGCCGATGGCTACGGCGAGCGCCAGGCTCGCGGGGAACAGCAAAAACAGCTATCCAAAGAATTCGTACGCGAGTGGTTGATAGAAAATGGTTTCCAGGGGAAAACCGGACAGGAAGTCCCCGAAATGACGGACGAAAAAGTAGAATCTATCAGCGAGCGCTATATTGAACTTTACGAAGGCATCACTGGCGAGACCTTTAATAAGTCTGCCAATAGCCTCCCCGAAGATCAGACCTACGAAGCTACCCTCAAAGCCCTGGAAGAATTGAATTAAATGCAATTCCTACCCGAGATTTGGGGTTGCATTTTACTTGTACAAGTTTAGTGGAATGGAGTATCCAGCCGTCTTAATACTTTGTACCTAATACCTTATACCGAGCAAGCCAATGCTTGCTTACAAAAAAAGCCACTTCCAAATTGAAGTGGCCTTAAATAATTCTGTAAAAGATTTACATTCTCGTGCCTTGCACGTTTATTCATCTTGAAGCTTGCGGCTAGCAGCTTGTGGCTCTCTCATCAATGCGACGCATGCTTCTCCTTCTCCTTCTTAACCAGGACTTTCAGGCGGTCAAATGCCTGTTGAGCTGCAGACACAAAAGAATCAGCTTCTTGTTTTACAAAAACATCCTTACCGGGAAGGAAAATGCGAACTTCTATCAATTTATCTTTTTTGGGAGTTTCTCTAAGCGATTTGAGGTAAATATCCGCAGAGATTATTCTATCATTGAATTTAACGAGCTTGTCAAATATTTCGCCGACGTGGGTAATAAGGTCCTGACTGGCGTTAAAATTTACAGGTTCTATGGTTTTGTCCATGTTTGTGTATTTTAATTTTCCTTTAAAACTATAACGAATATACTACAGCTAGGTTATTCAAACTTATGATAAAAATCACTAAAAATCTATGACTGATATTTTAGAGATGAACTTACCGGTAAGCGATAATCAAATGGAGATTATTCTGCGGCTGCACCGGCTCTTTTTAGACATCCCGGGCATTGAGTGCAAAAAGCGGTTTAAGATTCCCTTCTACTATCGCCACAGCTGGGTAGCCTATCTCAATCCCATAAAAAAGGATGGAATAGAGCTCTGCTTTTTAAAAGGACTGGAAATGAGCAATCACGACGGCAGGCTTCAATCAAAAGACAGGAAGATGGTAGCGGGGATTTCGATATATTCACCTGCCGAAATAGGTCAGGACTCAATCCTGGATCATTTTCACGAAGCACTGATTTTGGATGAGGAGAAGCTTTAAGCTTCTAGCCACAAGCTTCAAGCTTCAAGCTGTCCGTTGTCCGTCCCTGATATAGGTCGATCATCTCAATTTCTGGTTGTCGGCCAACAACTGGCGTACATAACACCGCTGCAAGCCATACGTCACTACATTCTATATATGAAGTGGCCTTGAAAAATTCTACAACTATTAGAGCATTTGGTATCCTGCAGTCTTAATACCTGCCTTGCCGGTTCACCTGCCGTAGGCATGGCAGGCAGGCTTTGTACCTAATACAACTGCAAGCTCTTCTTGCAGCACTACTTAAACCTTTCTTATCTTAGCCGATCCAAGAGTAAAAGATATGAAGAAGCTGCTTCTCTTTATACCGGTTTTATTGATTGCCTGCAATAGCGATGACGAAGAAACACCGGAACCGCTTAAATCGGATCAGGAAATAATAAGCGAACACCTAAACATATCGCTATCCAATATCCCGAATTACGAAACGGTTGACTATCCCATCCACTACGATCCGATAACGATAGACTTCAATAATATTCCAGATGATAATCCCATTACGAATAAGGGAGCGCAGCTAGGTAGGGTGCTTTTTTATGATGTGAAACTCAGCATGAACAACACCATCTCCTGTGCATCCTGCCACAAGCAAGATGTAGGCTTTTCAGATGAAGCTCAGTTCAGTACCGGCTTTGAAGGCGGGCTTACCGGAGTACACAGCATGCGCCTGCTCAATGCTCAATTCTTTGAACCGGGTCAGATGTTCTGGGATAAACGTGCCGCGACGTTGGAAGATCAGATTACTGGTCCCATTCAGGATCATATTGAAATGGGCTTTACAGAGGAAAACGGCGGTTTGGATGCTCTGGTTGAAAAGCTTGAAACGGTACCCTACTACCCTGTTTTATTTAAAGAGGCTTATGGAGATGAAGCGGTCACGGTTGAACGCTTACAGAAATCAGTAGCTCAGTTTGTGCGATCAATGGTATCTATTGATAGTAAATTTGATGAAGGCTTTGCCCAGGTATATAACCCACAGCAAAATGGCGGTGGCATTACCAATCCATTCCCTAATTTTTCAGGGGCTGAGAATCGAGGCAAGATTCTCTTTATGACAAGACCTTTTCCCAATGCCCCATTCTGTGCCGGCTGCCATAGGCCCCCTACTTTTGCCTTAACATCAACAGCCCTGGGCAATGGTCTGTTTGAAGGGCAGGAAACGGTTTTTAAGTCACCATCGTTAAAGTCAATTGCTCTCGAACAAAACTTTATGCACAACGGAAGCTTCTCCACTCTGGAAGAAGTCATCGATCATTACAATTCCGGAGTTCAAATTGGTCCGGCAACCGATCAATTTCTTTTAGATATTAATGGACAGCCTCATCAACTTGGATTCTCCGAGCAAGAAAAAGAAGACCTGGTAGCGTTTTTAGAAACTCTTACGGATAATACTATTGCCGAAGATCCGAAGTTTGCAGATCCGTTTAAGTAAACCTGAGAAGCACCATTCAAAATAGCTCCGAATAAGAGAATGGGATTAAACTGCTGATTTTCCGACCATTCACTCATGCTTTTTAGAAATACTCAGAAGCAAATATTTTTGTCACCTGAGAATATAGCTCAATAACAGGCGAAAGATTTACCTTATCTATTGTAACCTTCAAGACATCATTACCGTTAAACCTGGCAATCAGTTCTTTTTATAAATATGATTAAAGTAAAGACCGGCTTAAGAGGAAAGAATGCAGAGCAGAAGCTAAAGATGGCTAGGCATATCTTAAAGCAGATTGAAAGCTCTGAGGAGATTGAAGTACCGGAAAATTTATTGAGAGATCTGAAATTGAATTTTCGTTCTTTGAAACTGGCCATTGAGCAAGCCGCTTTTGGCGACAGGCGCAAAATTGCCAAAAGAAAGGCTGAAGAAAACTTGCTGAATACAAACATCAAGCGCCTGGCATTGGCTGTAGATCAGGCGGCCAAAGGCAATGAAGATATTATCCTAAAATCAGGATTTGAAATAAAGAAGTTAAATAACAAACCCAAAACCCTTAACCCACCGGTTGAATTAAAGTACAAAAGAACCAACCGCGACGGTGAGATATGGATTAGCTGGAAACCCGTTCCGAATAGCAGAAGCTACGTAGTTGAATACAGGGAAATCGGACGTAGAAAATGGAAATCGGAATTTACTACCAGAAGCCGTATTTGCTTTGAAGAGCTTACCCCCGGTAAGCAATTTGAAGTAAGAGTAAAAGCAATTGGAGCCAAAGGGCTGAGCAAATCATCCGGCATTTGCCGCTTTATGGCCGCATAAAAAGACCCCTTAAACAGTGTCGAAAGACAAATCCCCGTAGAAGCTTGTTCTGCGGGGATTTTTTTTACGCCGGCTGAACCGACTACGATCTATTTGTTCAACCCAAAATCCGGCCGAAATGAACAAAGCAGTCCCGCCGAAAAATGGGACTGCAAATTTACAATATTTTAATGATTCGCTAAGTCCTGATTTACAGACTCAAGTTTGGAATAAGGGATGTGAATTTTCGTAGGACCAGTGGCGTAAGATGCCACTTCGTAGCTATTGTAATAAAGTAGTAAACCATTCGGGCTCAGGCCCATATTCTCAGGTAAAGCAAAATTCCCGTTTTCAAACATCATTCCCGCATCATTTAATCCAATAGAATCTGGAATCTGGTGAATGGTTCTGAATTCGGCTTCTGCCATTTGATAAACGGAAGCTGAATCGTAACGACTCAAAATATCAATGCGTTTACCATCTTCCAAATCAAAGCTCTGAATGGTGGTATAGGAATTTGGGTGCGCACCACCCATAAAGTCGTTATCCTTAACAATAGCCGTAAAATACTCATCAGTCAGAATGCTGCTATCTCCCTTCAATTCCAGGTACCATGCTGCGTCGCTCTCCGGAAACTCCATATTGAAAAGCTTATACCCTTCCAGGAATGACTCGGCCAGATCGGGAAATGGAGCCATAGAATTGGGTTCCGGCAATCGGCTCTTCAAAGCTTCCCGGAAGGTGGCATCTACATATTCGTTGATTCTGGAGCGGGCATCTACACTGCCTCCGCTGAGTACGGGAATAGACAATTCAATATACGTGCAAGTATCGCCTGTACAATCTGCTTCGCTTTTACGAAGTGAGTTAAATTCCAGCGACCAGGGCTGAGTCTTTGTGGTAGATTTTTCTTCAGAATTACTGCTACCACATGAAAAAAGAATGGAAGAAATGGCCAGGATTGCCAGGAGCGATCTCATATATTGTAGAGTTGAGTCAGTAGTTTTTTTAATTCAATAAGAAGCGGCGTATGCTCCATTTCTTCAGAATCAAGCGCCTCATCCAAATCAAAGATAGCATCCTGCAGCATGTCGTGGTCCATCTCCGCTTCAATATTTTCTATGACTGTTATGGCTTCCAATGCCACCATGTAGTCACCGCGAATAGCCTGTTTGACCAGCACATCCACATCGTTTTCCGGAAAAATACCTGAATTCCAGAAGGCAGAGATGATCAGAGCGCGTTGCTCTTCAAATTCAGGATCTTCCAGGGCCGTTATTAACTCAGTAACTGCCGACTCTGACTTGAGTTGCTTTAAGATAGACTCTACCTTAGATCGAATTTGCGGGCTCCCCTCCCACTCTTTAAATGCCTTTAATAGGGGAATAATGAATTTTGAATTCCCTTCCTGAGGCACCTTTGTGAGGGCCTTGAGCACTGTTTCTTCTTTTGCCGAAAAGAGATCGCTTAAGAGCACATCTATCTTTTTCGTTTTAGCTTTTGACATGATTTATGATTTGAATACCGCAGAGCCAATTCTCACCATATTGGTTCCGCATTCAAGGGCAATTTTATAATCCTGGCTCATCCCCATGCTCAAGGTATCTGCTTGAATTAATGGGTGTTCCTTCTCTTTAAGCTCATTAAAAAGTTCTTTCAAGTCGTCAAATTCGCCTCGTACCACAGATTCGTTTTCCGTATTTGTAGCCATTCCCATCAAACCGCGAATCTTAACGTTCTCAAATTCTTTAACCTGATTGTCAGTGAGAATTTCATTCAACTCATCGCGATCCAGTCCAAATTTCGACTCTTCTTTGGCAATGTGCATCTGCAAAAGGCATGGAATAACCCGATTTTCGTTCTTTGCACGTTTATTGATTTCGCGCAAGAGTCGCAGGCTATCTACTGAATGAATCATGTGCACAAAGGGCGCAATATACTTCACCTTATTTCGCTGAAGGTGGCCGATGAAATGCCAACGCACATCATCTGGAAAATTATCCTTCCTTGTGGCTACATCTTGGGCCTTGTTCTCACCGAAGTCGCGATGGCCGGCATCGTAAGCCTCTTGTACTTCTTCGTCTGTACTGTATTTTGACACAGCCACAAGCCTCACTTCCGGCCCTAATTCGCTCTTAATACGTTCTAAATTATCTGCTATTGACATAGACTATAATTTAACCAGTGCTCCATCGCGATACACGGGAATAATTTCCGTTTGATTCGGCGTAAGACAATATTTAATGTCTTCGTTCAGGTTCAGGTTTTTGAGCCTTCTCCTATGCGATGAAGCCTTTAAAAATCCAAAGTAATTATCCTTTGCCTTCTTGAACAGAAACATGGCGGCAATGGTTGAGTCTTCGTCGCTCATATACAATCCTGATTCCAGCAGGGCTTCTGTAATAGCCCCGGCACAGATACTGTCTTCCAGATTGAATTTCCCCTGCCAGCCAGATGCCAGTAAAAGAACATCTGTAGGCTGCTCAATGAGAAGTTTAATAATAGCATCCAGATTAACCAGTGCGCCGACATAAACTTCGTGCGTTTCAGCGGCGCGATTAATTGCTTTCGTACCATTCGTTGTGGTTAGCACCAGGGTTTGGCCTTTGATATGCTCACCCATGTATGAGTAAGGAGAGTTCCCAAAGTCAAAACCTTCTACAATCTGGCCATTTCGCTCCGCACCAGCCAGGAAGCCTTTTTCTTTCAGGGCCCTGGCTTCTTCTACTGTTGAAACGGGTATCATCTTTTCGGCCCCGTGTTGAAATGCTGTGCAAATAGCCGTTGTAGCGCGTAATACATCTATGGCCACAACAGCCTTATATTCCTGTTTATACAAATCAAACTCTTCCGGAGAAAAGCAGACTTCTACGCGATATTTTTTTGTTTCGCTCATTTATAAAATGGCAGTTTTACCACTTTGGCAGCGATGTTTTTATTTCTGACTTGTACGTATATGTCCGAACCGGGAGATGCCCATTCGGTTTTAACATAACCCAAACCGATAGCCTTATCCAATGAAGGGCTTTGCGTTCCGGAAGTAACCCGTCCAATTACATTGCCTTCAGCATCTGTCAGGCTGTAATCCTTTCGCGGAATTCCGCGATCTATCATCTCAAAACCTACCAGTTTATTGTCAACCCCTTTTTCCTTTTGCGCTTGTAGAAAATCCTTGTCGATAAAATCCTTGGTAAATTTGGTAATCCATCCCAGACCTGCTTCGATGGGCGATGTGGTATCGTCAATATCATTTCCATAAAGACAAAACCCCATTTCCAACCTCAGCGTATCGCGAGCTGCTAGGCCAATAGGCCGAATATCAACCGAAGCACCGGCTTCCATAATGGCATCAAAGACCTTTTCGGCATCTTTGTTATCCACATAAATCTCAAAGCCCCCTGCTCCCGTATAGCCCGTAGCCGATACAATTACATCATCTACACCGGCAAACTGGCCTTTTTCAAAAGTGTAGTATTTCATACCTGCCAGATCAATAGCCGTAAGCGATTGAAGTGCTTCAGTGGCTTTTGGCCCCTGCACGGCAAAAAGCGAGATTATATCGCTCCGGTTTTCCAGTGAACAGTCAAAATCGTTGTGGCTTTCTACCCAGTCCCAGTCTTTGTCGATATTCGAAGCGTTGACGACGAGCATATACTCATCATCACTCATGCAATACACCAGCAGATCGTCAATTATTCCCCCTTTACCGTTCGGAAAGCAGCTATATTGAATTTTTCCGGGAAAGAGTTTAGAAACATCGTTGGTGGTAATTTTTTGAAGAAGATCCAGAGCTTCAGGGCCTTTTATAAAAAACTCACCCATGTGCGAAACATCAAAAACGCCCACACCGGTTCTCACTTTGACGTGCTCGTCTTTCACTCCTGTGTATTGAACCGGCATTTCGTATCCGGCAAAGGGCACCATTTTGGCGCCAAGGGCAGTATGTTTATCGTGCAGGGCAATCCTTTTCATTTCGGCCAAATTTGGAGGGCAAAAGTAATCATTTAAAATGCTCAGAAAAGCGAGCATTTAACAGCTCTTGATTTGTTGTATATTTGGCCGAATCACGGGTTCAAACATGCTATTTCCCGAACAAAACGTACCCCGTTGGATCATCTTCCTGATTGATTCTTCGCTTGTATTTATATCGCTGCTGGCTGCGTACATGCTGCGATTTGAATTCACCCTGCCCCATGCGGAAGTAGGACCCCTGCTATTTGCTTTTCCGATTTTCATGATTGTCAGGCTGGTTTCGTTTTTAATAGGTAAGACTTACACCGGAATTATTCGCTATTCGGGAACCGAAGACTCCCTAAGAATTATCAAGGTAGTTCTGGGAGGGTCAATCACTTTTGCCCTTTTAAACCCCATTAAATTCTTTTTATGGGATGAAGCCTTTTTCCTGCCTTTTTCAATCATTATCATTGAAGCTTTAATTTCAACTGCGCTTCTTATACTTTTCAGGCTCAGCGTTAAGATGTTATACATTGAAATACGCAATCCGCGTTCTGAGCGGAGCAACGTAGTCATATATGGAGCCGGAGAAGCTGGTGCTATTGCTAAGCAGGCACTAAATAGAGATGCAGGAACTCAGTATAGGGTGATTGCCTTTTTAGATGACGACTCCAGCAAACGCGGCCAGCGATTAGAAGGAACTAAGGTTTATCATTCATCCGAATTGGAAGGCGTACTCCGTAGCAATGAAGTTGCCAATTTGATTGTTTCCATTCAGAATCCCAATCCCGATAACAAAAGAAAGGTTGTGAACGCAGCACTGAAATGGGGTGTTAAGGTATTAAACGTTCCGCCGGTTCAGAGCTGGATCAATGGAGAGCTCAGCTTCAAGCAGATCAAGGAAGTTAGAATTGAAGACCTGCTGGGGCGAAAGGTAATAGAGCTTGACGACGGAAGCGTAGCACAAAAACTTAGCGAAGAAGTAATTCTTGTAACGGGAGCCGCGGGCTCTATTGGGAGTGGTCTTGTTCGGCGAATTGCCCTTTACGAGCCAAAATTGATCATTGCGCTAGACCAGGCCGAGTCGCCACTCTACGAGCTTGAGATGGAAATGCTCCGGGAGTATCCGGAAATTCAATTTGAATTTGCCATAGGCGATATCAGGCGCAAAGACAGAATGGTCAGGCTATTTGAAAAATTTAAACCGAGTCTGATTTTTCACGCAGCTGCTTACAAGCATGTTCCCTTGATGGAAGAAAATCCATCAGAAGCCATTTTAACCAATGTGCTCGGAACAAAAACACTGGTAGATCTCAGCTTGCGCTGGAGAGTGAAGAGATTTGTTTTTGTTTCTACAGATAAGGCTGTAAATCCAACTTCGGTCATGGGAAGCTCTAAACGCATAGCTGAAATCTACGCACAATCCAATAGCAAGGAAGGCGATACGCGATTCATTACAACACGATTCGGAAATGTATTAGGAAGCAATGGTTCTGTTATTCCGCTTTTTAAAAAACAAATAGAAAATGGCGGCCCTGTAACGGTAACTCATCCCGAAGTAACCCGCTATTTTATGACCATTCCAGAGGCATGTCAGCTTGTACTGGAAGCAGGTGCCATGGGCGAAGGAGAAGAGATTTTTGTGTTTGACATGGGCGAGTCTGTTAAAATAATCGACCTCGCAAATCAAATGATTAGGCTGAGCGGACTGGAAGCTGGCAAAGACATTGAAATAAAGTTTACAGGGCTCAGACCGGGCGAAAAACTTTATGAAGAGCTTCTCAACAAAGAAGAAGATACACTGCCCACTCACCATCCGCAGATAAAACGGGCTAAAGTTCGCACCTACGACCTGGAAACCATAACCCGGGAAATATCTGAACTCATTGAGCTCTTTAATGCTCAGGATAACGACCAGCTCGTAGAAAAGATGAAGAGCATTGTACCAGAGTACATTAGTAACAATTCAGAATTCAGTAAATTTGACACCAAAATCAGCAGTGAGATATCAGAATAGCAAAAGCGTTAAAGAATAAATTAGAAGGCGGTAGTATTTTTGAGAAAACCATCCCTTTATTCTTTGTCCTTGAAATTCTGTTTACTGTCAAATAATTACAATTATTCACGGCACTTGCCTTCTAAAACTTTATGAACCAAAGTTAAATGGACAAAGAACTACCCGGCTACCCGATAAAAATCAGGTACAACGATCTCGATACTTACGGACACGTTAACAACGCCATCTACATTACCTACCTGGAAGAAGGAAGAACGGCTTGGTTCCAACATAAAGTTGGCAAAAATTGGGAGTGGAATAAGCAGGGAACTATCATTGCCCGCCATGAAATCAATTACAAAATACCTATCCTTTTTAATGATAATGTCAGAATTGTTTTGTGGATTTCAGATATAGGTACCAAGAGTTTTGAAGTGAGCTATAAGATTATAAAGCTTCAAGATCATAAGTGGATAGATTGTACAAATGGTAAATCTGTTTTGGTTTGCTTTGATTATCAAAAGCAGGCTACAATAGAGATTCCTGCTGACTGGAAGGAAATCTTTCTGGCAAGCCGCGAAGAGCCATCAATTTAAATCTGAATACGATGGCTATCAGATCTTGTACCGGAGCATAAATTTTAAGAGATTAGTGCCTTATACCAATCTAAATAACCATGTTAAGGAATTCAATCTCTGTTCTTCCCTTTTTATTTCTATGTCATTTTGTAATCGCTCAGCCGGCCAATGATAATTGCGCTAATGCCGAATCGCTGGACCTCGGAGAA
>Ga0207419_1002210_pt1 | contig 13119 bp, 11 predicted proteins | sample ElkSloMetagenome_4_FD_184723 | JGI IMG/M metagenome (GOLD analysis project Ga0207419, IMG submission 184723) | Hot spring microbial communities from Elkhorn Slough, Monterey Bay, USA - MD2A (version 2) | ecosystem: Environmental > Aquatic > Marine > Intertidal zone > Estuary: Microbial mat ... | reverse complement strand
TGGGCGAGGTGACATTGCTCTATTTCGACAAGATCGGAGACAACGATGCGGTGATCGGCAAGCTGCCCGGTATCCACGCCGATTTGCGCGGCAAGTCCGTCCGCATGGCCGCTGCGCCTGAAAAGGTGCAGGTCTTCCATAACGGGCAGTCGCTTTATTATCGGTAAAGGTTGGCCGTAAACGCAAAAACGCCGGTGCATTGTCACCGGCGTTTTCGTTTTGGTGGCGGAACTGGGTTCGTGCCGCCGTGATCTCTATGCCCGGCGGCGGCGGCCTGTGCGGGCGCGGCCTTCGCCTTCCTTGACGGGGGCGCGGTTGAACCGGATCCATTCCGCCCCGCCGTCATCGTTGTTGGTCAGGAAGTTGGCGGCGCGAATGGCTTCCATTTCCTTGCCTGCCTTCGGTTTGGTCGATCCCAGACCGAAGAGCGTCACGAAAGTTTCGTCGTCCATATCGGCGGGCAGGGTGATTCCCGCGGCGGCGATCTCGGCCTTTTTCTCGGCGATCTTCTTGGGGCCGATGGGTAGCGCGACGGGGTTCATGATGGCCGATGTCATGCCGGCGGTCATCGCCATGGGCAGGAACGCGTTGTTGATCCCGTGGCGATTGGGCAGGCCGAAGCTGATGTTCGAAGCGCCGCACGTGGTATTCACGCCCAACTCCTCGCGCAGGCGACGGACAAGGGTGAAGACCTGCAGGCCGGCGGTGCCCATGGCGCCGATTGGCATGACCAGCGGGTCAACGACGATGTCGTGCGCGGGGATGCCGAAATCGGCGGCACGTTCGACGATTTTCTTGGCGACGGCAAAACGCACGTCCGGGTCTTCGGAGATGCCGGTGTCGTCGTTGGAAATCGCCACGACCGGCACGTTGTATTTCTTGACCAGCGGCAGGACCAGTTCCAGCCGCTCTTCCTCGCCGGTGACCGAGTTGAGCAGGGGGCGGCCTTCGGCGGCGGCCAGGCCGTTTTCCAGTGCACCGGGGACCGAGCTGTCGATGCACAGTGGCACGTCGACGATCGCCTGCACCCGTTCCACCATTTCCTTCATCAGCGCGGGCTCGACGAAGTTGTTGTCGGCGTAACGCGGATCTTCGGCCATCTTGTTGGAGAAGACCGCGCCCGAGTTGATATCGAGAACACTGGCCCCTGCTGCGACCTGCGCGATCGCATCGGCCTCCACGCGGGAGAAATCACCCGCCTCGAGTTCGGCGGCGAGGATCTTGCGCCCCGTGGGGTTGATGCGCTCGCCGATGACGCAGAAGGGTTGGTCGAACCCGATGATAGCGGTTTTTGTCTTGGATTCGACGATCGTGCGGGTCATGGGGTGTCCTCAGGAATGAGACGCGGGAACGGCAGAGGCGCCGCCGTTGTCGATGGCCCATTTGGCATTCGTCTTGATCCCGCCCAGCGGGAAGAAGTGCACATGGGTGATATTGAAATCGGGGTTGGCGGCCTTGTGGGCGGCAAGCTCGGTCAGCACGTCCGTCGGCTCGTATGGCAGCAGCAGCTTGCTGACATCCATCGCGCGCTTTTGCAGCACCTTGAGCGAGGGGCCGACACCGCAGGCGATGGCGAATTTGATGAGTGTCTGCAGCTTGGCGGGGCCAGCGATGCCGATATGGACGGGCAGGGTGATGCCGGCATCCTTCAACGCATCCGCCCAGGCGATGATCGGTTTTGCCTCAAATGCGAATTGCGTGGCCAGGGCCATCTCGGCGTCCGAGGTCTCACTGAACTTCTGTTTCCACCGCAGCGCATCCGAGACATTGGTGTCCGAGCCATCAGGGTCGATATCGCGGTTGCCTTCCGGGTGGCCTGCGACATGAAGGCGTTCGAATCCCGCTTTCCCGAAAAGCCCCGTTTCCAGAAGCTGCATGGAGCAGTGGAAATCGCCATGCGGCTGTGCGACGCCACCGGCCAGAAGCAGCGCCTGCTTGACGCCCGCCTCGCCCTGATAGCGGGCGATCCAGTCGGCCAGCATCGCCTCGTCCTTGATGATACGTGCCGGGAAATGCGGCATGACGTTGTAGCCGTCGGCCGAGAGCCGTTTGGCCGTGGCGACCATATCCTCGATCGGGGTGCCTTCGATGTGGGCGATGTAGACGCGCGTGCCTGCAGGCAGGAGGTCTCGGAAATCCTCGACCTTCTCGGCTGTGCGGGGCATCACCTCGATCGAATAGTCCTTGAGGAAAGCCTCGAGCAGGGGGTTCACGCCGGGGGCGGCGGTTTCCTTGGGCTTGCGGAAAGAGAGCAGGGACATAATGGCCTCCGACAGGCGTTGGGGGATGGGGACAGGCGGCTTCACGCCCAGCCGTTGTTGGCAATCAGCGTCTTGAGGCGGTCTTGATCGTATTCGGTTTCAATGCGTGCGACCGTGGCCGCGGCCGCCTGCTGATCATCGCCTTCGACGGGGATCGGGTCGGCCTTGCGGAAACCGGCCATATAGTCGTCTGACTGCGCGGCACCCGATGTCATGGCAGCGCGGTCGATCGCCTGTTCGAACCGTTCGGGCAGGGGCAGCTTGGTGCCACGCCGCCCGCGGCCCACGATGACCTGTGCGGGCATGTCGCGCCAGTAAACGATGGTGACGTCAGCCAAGTGATTCTCTCCCTCAATTCGCACAACTTCTATCACCCGCACCCGTCGGCCGATGTCGGATTTCGACATGACGGGAGCGGTTGGCGACCGTGTCCGGTTGCTAGCCCATTCGGCCTGCGAAAGGCAGGGGTTCGGTCCGTCAAATTACTCATGTCCGTTATGCGGTTATTTCGCAGGGGTGCTCACAAGGCTTGTGCAATTGCCGGGCGGGGCTTAGCTTGATGGCAACTCAGAATGGAGGGCGTGAAATATGGCGCCCAAGCGTCCCAAAGGTGCGGGCGCGTTCCCGAAAGCGGTCGTAACCCCCGCGCCGACCCGGCCCGATCCGGCCACGCTCTACGCGGCTCTGGATCTGGGCACGAACAGTTGTCGAATGCTGATTGCCCAACCCCGCGGCAGCCAGTTCCACGTGGTCGACAGCTTTTCCAAATCCGTGCAACTGGGCCACGGGCTCGAGAGCACGGGCCGGCTGTCGCGCACGTCCATGAACCGGACGATCGCGGCCATGCGTATCTGCCGCGAAAAGCTGAAGCGGCATGGCGTCAAGCGGATGCGGCTGGTCGCTACCGAGGCCTGCCGCCGGGCGCTCAATGGCGGGGATTTCATCACGCAGGCCAAGCGCGAGACCGGGTTGCGACTGGAAGTGATCAAGCCCGAGGAAGAGGCGCGGCTGGCGGTGATCTCGTGCGCGCCGCTGGTCAGCATCAATACCGAGCAACTGCTGGTCGTGGATATCGGCGGCGGCTCGACCGAGCTTGTCTGGATCGATCTGACCAAGGTCCCCCGCCACGAACGTCCCCGCGCCATCATGCGCCTGCATGCGGGGTTCACGTCCGATCCCGGACCCTTCGCAGCGGCCAAGGTCGTCGACTGGATCAGCGTGCCCCTGGGGGTAGCGACGCTGCGCGACCAGTTCGCCGATGTCGAGGACGATTCGGCGCGATTTGCCCTGATGAGCTGGTTCTTCGAGGAAAACCTCGAGGAATTCTCGCCCTATGCCGCCGAACAGGCGCGTGAGGGGTTCCAGATCATCGGCACCAGCGGGACGGTGACGACGGTGGCCGCCAGTCATCTGGGGCTGCGCCGCTATGACCGGACCAAGGTGGACGGTCTGCGGATGACCAGCGACCAGATCGATGCGGTGATCCGCGACTACCTCAGCCTGGGGCCCGATGGCCGCCGCAACGACCCGCGGATCGGCAAGGACCGCCAGGCGCTCATCATGTCCGGCTCTGCCATCCTGCAGGCGCTGATGCGTCTGTGGCCGACGGACCGGCTGACCGTGGCCGATCGCGGCTTGCGCGAGGGATTGCTCTATGCGCAGATGTCGGCGGATGGGGTCTTGGAAGATACCCCCTTTTGAGGCTAGGTGCAGCCATGCCGAAGAAACCCGCCAAGAAGAATACCTCCGGACGTGGCCAGCGCGACCTGACCGTCAAGGTCAAGACGGCGCGCGGGCGCAAGCTGAGCTCGACCAAGTGGTTGCAGCGTCAGTTGAACGACCCTTATGTCAAACGCGCCCGCACCGAAGGCTATCGCGGCCGCGCGGCCTACAAGATACTGGAACTGGATGACAAATACCGGTTCCTCGTGCCGGGTGCGCGGGTGGTTGATCTGGGGTGCGCGCCGGGGGGCTGGTGTCAGGTGGCCGTCAAGCGCGTGAATGCACTGGGTGAGCGGACAAGCAAGGCTCAGGGCTATGTGCTGGGTATCGATCTGCAGGAGGTCGACCCGATCCCGGGCGCCGAGATCCACCAGCTCGACTTCATGGACGAAGAGGCCGACGACAAGGTGCGCGACTGGCTGGGCGGCCCGGCCGATGTGGTGATGTCGGATATGGCGGCGGCATCCTCGGGCCACAAGCAGACAGACCACCTGCGCATCATCGCGCTTTGCGAAGCGGCGGCTTATTTTGCGTTCGACGTTCTGCAAGAGGGTGGTACTTTCGTGGCCAAGGTGCTGGCCGGCGGGGCAGAGGGCGACTTGCAGAAGATTCTCAAGCAACGCTTTGCCAAGGTCGCCAACGTCAAACCGGCCGCCTCGCGGTCGGACAGTTCCGAGAAATTCGTGGTCGCGACGGGCTACAAGGGGAGAGAGTGACATGACAACCAATCTGGCCGGGCTTTTCGTGCTTCTGGCTCTTGCGACGGCGCTGTTTCAGATCGCGCTGATCCTCGGTGCTCCCCTGGGACACATGACGCAGGGCCGGACCGAAAGAGGCCCGCTGCCGCGTGCCGCCCGGATCAGTGCGGCCGTGTCCATCGTGCTGTTGCTGTTCATGTCGGCCGCAATGCTGTCGGCTGCGGGGCGCTGGCCGGGATGGCCGATCTGGACCGGCTGGCTGACCGTGGCCATGGCGGGAATTGCAACGCTTTTGAACGCGATCACGCCGTCGCAGGCGGAAAAACAGCTTTGGCTGCCGGTCAGCGGCGTCATGTTCGTGGCAGCGCTCGGGGTGATGGTGTTCTGAGCCTGCCTTAGTGCCGGACAGGTCCGGTCTACGTCGCCAAGCGGGTGAAAAACCCGGTTGCAGCCCTATCCTTGACGGGTATCAAGAGGCGCAGGCGATGGAGACTCCATGAAACCCGATTTCGACATTTTCATTATCGGCGGTGGCATCAACGGCACCGGCATAGCGCGGGATGCACAGGGGCGCGGCCTTGATGTGGCTCTGGCGGAAATGGGTGATCTTGCCTCGGCGACATCTTCGGCATCGACCAAGCTCTTTCACGGCGGATTGCGCTATCTGGAGTTCTTCGAGTTCAACCTTGTCAAGAAGGCGCTGATCGAGCGTGAGGTGCTGTTGCGCAACATGCCGCATATCAGCTGGCCGATGCGTTTCGTGCTGCCCTACCACAAGGATATGCGGTTTCAGGGCGACACACCGACATCGCGGTTGCTGGGCTTGGTGATGCCCTGGATGAAGGGGCGGCGACCGGCATGGCTGATCCGGCTGGGCCTTTTTCTTTATGACAATCTCGGCGGACGCAAGATTCTGCCCGGCACAACGACGGTCGATCTGACGCAGGCGCCATCGGGCCGGCCGATCAAGGACAGGTTCACGCGCGCCTACGAATATTCGGACTGCTGGATCGAGGATTCACGGCTGGTGGTGCTGAATGCACGCGATGCGCAGGACCGCGGGGCGACGATCATGACCCGCACCAAGGTGATCAGTGCCACACGGGTCGATGATCATTGGGAGATCGTCACCGAGAGCGATGGGGTGGAGACGACCCATACTGCCCGCGCGCTGGTCAACGCAGGCGGTCCCTGGGTCGAGAACGTGGTGCGCGAAGTGGCACGGCAGAACACCTCCGAAGGGGTGCGGCTGGTGCGCGGCAGCCATATCGTGACCAAGAAGCTTTTCGATCACGACAAGAGCTATTTCTTCCAGGGCGAGGATGGGCGGATCATCTTCGCCATCCCGTATGAAACCGACTTCACACTGATCGGCACCACCGATCAGGAGCACGAAAACCTGCAGGAAAAGCCTCGGGCGACCGAAGCCGAACAGGACTATCTCTGCGATTTCGCCTCGCAGTATTTCGAACGCCCTGTGACACGCGACGACGTGGTCTGGACCTATTCCGGGGTCCGGCCGCTATATGACGACGGGGCCAAGTCTGCGACGGCGGCGACGCGGGACTATGTGCTGTCGTTGGACCAGAACGGCGCACCACTGCTGAATATCTTCGGGGGCAAGATCACGACCTACCGCAAGCTGGCCGAGAACGCGATGAAGAAGCTGACGCCGCTGATTGGTGGCAAGGGACCCTGGACGGATGCTGCCCCACTGCCGGGCGGCGATTTCGCCGTGCAGGATCGTGACAGGCTGGTGGCTGACCTGGAGAGGGATTTCGCCTTTCTCGATCACGCGTGGGCGCTGCGGATGATCAAGGCCTACGGAACCGAGGCCCGGGTGATCCTTGATGGCGTCAACACGGCCGATGAGCTTGGCCGCGACTTCGGGGCCAGCCTGACCGAGGCCGAGGTGAACTGGCTGATGGCCAAGGAATACGCCCGCACCGCCGAGGACATCGTCTGGCGCCGCTCGAAGCTGGGCCTGCGGTTGAGTGCCGATCAGATCGCCGAGCTGGACGCCTACATGAAGGCTTGAGCCCACGGGCGGGGGCGATACCATGGCGAAAACCCGGGGGGAGAGACCATGACCTATATTCTGGCCATCGATCAGGGCACGACATCAAGCCGCGCCATCATCTTCGATGAAGAGATGCAGCCCAAGGCCACGGCGCAAGAGGAATTCACCCAGCACTTTCCGCGCTCGGGCTGGGTCGAGCACGAGCCTTCGGATATCTGGTCGTCTGTTGCATCGACCTGCCGGGGGGCGATCGAGAAGGCGGGCATCACCGCGGCGCAGGTCGCGGGGATCGGCATCACCAACCAGCGTGAAACCACGCTGATCTGGGATAAAACCACGGGTGAAGCGATTCATCGTGCCATCGTCTGGCAGGACCGCCGGACAGCGCCGTTTTGCGAAGAGCTGAGAAACGAGGGGTTCGAAGAGACGATCACCCGAAAGACCGGCTTGCTGGCCGATCCCTATTTCTCGGGCACGAAGGTCAAGTACATCCTCGATAAGGTCGCCGGCGCGCGCGAACGCGCCGAGGCGGGAGAGCTGCTTTTCGGCACCGTCGACAGCTATCTGATCTGGAAGCTGACCGGCGGCAAGCGCCATGTCACCGATGCGACAAACGCCGCCCGCACGATGCTTTATGATATCCGGAAAGGCCAGTGGAGCACGACGATCTGCGAACGCTTCGGGATTCCCATGAAGATGCTTCCCGAAGTTCTTGATTGCGCTGCGGATTTCGGAAGCACGCGGTCCGATCTTTTCGGGGTGGAGCTGCCGATCCTCGGTGTTGCGGGCGATCAGCAGGCCGCGACGATCGGGCAGGCCTGTTTTTCCCCGGGCATGCTGAAATCTACCTACGGGACGGGGTGCTTTGCGCTTTTGAACACCGGAGACGAGCTTGTCGAAAGCCGTAACCGCCTGCTGGGGACCATCGCCTATCAATTCGACGGCAAGGTGACTTATGCGCTGGAAGGGTCGATCTTTATCGCGGGCGCAGTGGTGCAGTGGCTGCGTGACGGACTGAAGATCATCCGCGAAGCGAAAGAGACCCAACCCCTTGCGGAAAAGGCCGATGAAAGTCAGCAATTGTATCTGGTGCCTGCGTTCACCGGTCTTGGCGCGCCCTATTGGGATGCCGATGCCCGCGGCGCCATTTATGGGCTGACGCGCAATTCGGGCCCCGCAGAGTTCGCCAAGGCCGCCTTGGAAAGCGTGGGTTATCAGACGCGCGACTTGCTGGAAGCGATGAAGAGCGACTGGGAAGGCCATGAAAACGCAGGTGTTCTGCGTGTTGACGGCGGTATGAGCGCCTCGGATTGGTCGATGCAGTTCCTCTCCGATATCATCGGTGCGCCGGTGGACCGGCCGACCGTGCTCGAGACGACGGCGCTGGGGGTCGCATGGCTTGCGGGGATGCGGGCGGGGGTTTACCCCGATCAGGAAGGGTTTGCGGCGAACTGGGCCCTGGATCAGCGGTTCGAGCCACAGATGGACGAAGCGACGCGCGAGCGGCGCTATGCGGGGTGGAAGGACGCGGTGAAGCGGACATTATCGTCCTAGCGCCGCGCCATTTCCCAAACAGCGAACTCGGCCGCACGTTTGTCACGCAGTTTCGTCTCGACCTCTGCTGACAGCGCCAGATCCATCTTGGGCGAGACGTTCTTGGGTTTCAGCGTTATTTCCAGATCCAAGCGGTTTTCAAGATATCCGATCACTTTGTCCCATTGCTCATACTGGAACAGATGCTGTGCCCCGATCTCGCCGTCGTTGATGGTCAGGAACCGCGCCTGTGATCCAACATTGGCAAAGGGAGCGGGGTTGCCCTTGCAGTATTCCAGCACGAAATCGTCGAAACTTACGCCCGCGGTGCTGTTGGGGTGGCCGGTCAGGTCCGCGCGCGTGCGGTAGCGATACCAGCTGCCCAGCCATTGGATGGGATTCCGGACGACGGCCATCAGCTCGGGATCCCTGTCACCGACCTGTTTGAAAAGCGGTTTGAGGAATCGCTTGTAGCGGTAGCACGGCGCATGCTTGATCTCGGGCGGATCGCGCAGCACCAGCGATGCGCGCGGCGCCAGTGCGCCCTCGAGAGCGGTAGAGCCGGTTTTGGGGATCGACAGAAGTACGAGGTTTTCTTTCCAGAAAACAAGCATTTGGCTGTGGCCCCCTTGTTTATCGGTGTCTCGTTGTAAGGAATAAACACATTCTTAACCACCACCGATCCATTCTGTCAGGCAAGAATTTTGTTGCAATGTTCCTGTTTTGATCTCATTAAGGATGAGAACACAATAAGAACAAAGCAGTGATTGCCGCCTTCGAGGCCGCATGAAATAAGGACAGGAAACATGGCAACGGCAGAACTTCTCAAAATGGCAGACAAGAAAACCGCGGATAAGGAAAAGGCGCTGGAATCGGCGCTTGCGCAGATCGAACGGCAGTTCGGCAAGGGCTCGATCATGAAGCTCGGCGGCGAGAACAAGATGGCCGATATCGAGGCGACCTCGACCGGATCGCTGGGGCTGGATATCGCGCTGGGGATCGGCGGCCTGCCCAAAGGCCGCGTGATCGAGATTTACGGGCCAGAGTCGTCGGGCAAGACGACACTGACCCTGCATGCAATTGCGGAAGAACAGAAGAAAGGTGGGGTCTGCGCCTTTGTGGATGCCGAACACGCGCTGGACCCGCAGTATGCCAAGAAACTGGGCGTCAACCTTGACGAACTGCTGATCTCGCAGCCCGACACCGGCGAGCAGGCGCTGGAAATCGTGGATACGCTTGTACGCTCTGGCGCGGTCAGCATGGTGATTGTCGATTCTGTCGCGGCCCTGACACCCAAGTCCGAGCTCGAGGGCGACATGGGCGACAGCAGCGTCGGCGTGCACGCCCGTTTGATGAGCCAGGCGATGCGTAAGTTGACGGGGTCCATCAACCGCTCCGGCTGTATGGTGATTTTCATCAACCAGATCCGGATGAAGATCGGCGTCATGTTCGGTTCGCCCGAAACGACGACCGGGGGGAATGCGCTGAAGTTCTATGCCTCGGTGCGGCTGGACATCCGCCGGATCGGCGCGATCAAGGACCGTGACGAGGTCGTGGGCAATGCGACCCGTGTGAAGGTCGTCAAGAACAAGGTGGCCCCGCCTTTCAAGCAGGTGGAGTTCGACATCATGTATGGCGAGGGTATCTCGAAAAACGGCGAGCTGCTTGATCTCGGGGTGAAGGCCGGTGTCGTCGAAAAGTCGGGCGCGTGGTTTTCCTATGGTGACGAACGGATCGGGCAGGGACGCGAGAATTCCAAGCTGTTCCTGAAAGAAAACCCGGCTGTCGCGCTCGAGATCGAGGACAAGATCCGCGCGGCCCACGGTCTGGATTTCGACCTGGCCGGCGGCGCCGAGGACAGCGACGACGATCTGGTCGAGATGTAGGGGTCGTAGCCGCGCATGCTGCGCGTTTGACGCGGTGGCACATTGGTGGGGCGTGGCCGGAAAGGCCGCGCCTTTTTCATATTGGCGCTTCTTGCGTACCGCCGGGCGGCTTGGGGCCTACCCAGGCCCGCAAAGAAATGGAATCCGCGGGGCCATGGACTGTGGACAGCCTGCGGGTGGGCGGCTATTTCTCGCCTCTGACATCACACATGCCGAAAGCCCGCCATGACGAGCCTTGCCGACATCCGTTCCACATTCCTGAATTATTTCAACAGGCAGGACCATGAGATCGTCTCGTCCAGCCCGCTGGTGCCGCGCAATGACCCGACATTGATGTTCACCAACTCGGGCATGGTGCAGTTCAAGAATCTTTTTACCGGGATCGAAACGCGGGACTACACCCGCGCGACAACCAGCCAGAAATGTGTACGGGCGGGCGGCAAGCACAATGACCTCGACAATGTGGGCTATACCGCCCGGCATCATACGTTCTTCGAGATGTTGGGCAATTTCAGTTTCGGCGATTACTTCAAGGCCGAGGCGATCCCCTTCGCATGGGAGCTTCTGACCAGGGAATTCGGCATCGACAAATCACGGCTGCTGACGACGGTTTACCATACCGATGACGAGGCCTTTGATCTTTGGAAGAAAATCGGTGTGCCCGAGGACAGGATCATCCGGATCCCGACCGACGACAATTTCTGGCGGATGGGGCCGACCGGGCCATGCGGGCCCTGCACCGAAATCTTCTATGACCACGGCGACCACATCTGGGGCGGGCCTCCGGGGTCGGCGGAAGAGGACGGCGACCGTTTCATCGAGATCTGGAATATCGTCTTCATGCAGAACGAGCAGTTCGAGGATGGCACGATGCGTCCGCTCGAGATGCAGTCGATCGACACCGGCATGGGGCTGGAACGGATCGGTGCGCTGTTGCAGGGCAAGCATGACAACTACGACACGGACCTGATGCGCGCGCTGATCGAGGCTTCGGCCAATGCGACTTCGACCGAGCCGGACGGTGATGGCAACGTGCACCACCGTGTGATCGCCGATCACCTGCGGTCGACGTCTTTCCTGATTGCCGAAGGTGTGCTGCCGTCGAACGAAGGGCGCGGCTATGTGCTGCGCCGCATCATGCGCCGCGCGATGCGCCATGCGCATCTTTTGGGCGCGAAGGATCCTGTCATGCACCGGCTTGTGCCTGCACTGGTCGAGAAAATGGGGGCCGCATACCCTGAATTGGGGCAGCGGCAGCGCTCGATCGAAGACACGCTGCGCGACGAAGAGGTCCGGTTCAAGCAGACGCTGGATCGCGGCCTGAAGCTTTTGGACGATGAACTGGCAGGTTTGCCCGAAGGCAAGGCGCTGCCCGGTCAGGCGGCGTTCAAGCTCTACGATACCTATGGGTTTCCGCTGGACCTCACGCAGGATGCGCTGCGCGAGAAAGGGGTGGAGGTCGACACCGAAGGGTTCGATGTCGCCATGGCCGAACAGAAGGCCAAGGCGCGCGCGGCCTGGTCCGGCACGGGCGAGGCGGCTGATAGCGCCGTGTGGTTCGATATCGCCGATGCCAGCGGCACGACCGATTTCCTCGGCTATGACACGCTGACGGCCGAAGGGCAGATCGTGGCCCTCGTTGCAGACGGCGGCACGGTCAAAGAAGCAGATGGCGACGTACAAATCGTGCTGAACCAGACGCCGTTCTATGCCGAGGCCGGAGGTCAGGTCGGCGATGCGGGCGAAATCCGCACGGAAAGCGGAAAGGCCCAGATCACCGACACCAGGAAGGTGGCCGGCGTCCATATCCATTTTGCCAAGGTCGTCGAGGGAAAGATCAAGAAGGGGCAGGGTGCCGAACTGGCCGTCGATCCCGCACGCCGCGCGGCCATTGCCGCCAACCATTCGGCCACGCATATCCTGAACGAGGCTTTGCGGGAACGCCTGGGCGATCACATCGCGCAGCGCGGCTCGCTGAATGCTCCGGACCGTTTGCGTTTCGACTACAGCCACAACAAGGCGCTGAGCCTTGCGGAACTGGACCAGATCGAGCGTGACGTGAACGCGATCATCCGCCAGAACAGCACGGTCGAGACCCGGATCATGACGCCCGACGATGCCCGCGCCATGGGGGCACAGGCGCTTTTTGGCGAGAAATACGGCGACGAGGTCCGCGTTGTGTCGATGGGCGAAAGGGCGGGCTCGGGCAAGGGCACATCCGGCGATACCTATTCGCTCGAGCTTTGCGGCGGCACCCATGTCAGGCAATTGGGCGAGATCGGCGTTTTCGTGACCTTGGGTGACAGTGCATCCAGCGCCGGGGTCCGCCGGATCGAGGCGCTGACGGGACAGGCCGCGCTTGATTATCTGCGCCAGCAGGATCACCGGTTGGCCGAAGCGGCCCTTGCGATGAAAGTGCCGGCGTCCGAGTTGCCCGCGCGGGTCAAGGCGCTGATGGACGAGCGCAAGGCGCTGACCAACGAGGTCGCGCAACTGCGCCGCGAACTGGCGATGGGCGGCGGTGCGAAAGAGGCCGCACCCTCGGAGGTGATCAACGGTGTCGCCTTCCAGGCACAGGTCCTGCAAGGTGTGACGGGCAAGGACCTGCCCGCGCTGGTCGACGACATGAAAGAGGCGATTGGCAGCGGCGCGATCCTGTTGATCGCCGATACCGGCGCAAAGGCGGCAGTGGCCGTGGGCGTGACGAAGGACATGGTGGATCGCGTCTCGGCGGTGGATATCCTGCGGGCCGTGACACCGGAACTGGGCGGCAAGGGCGGCGGTGGCCGTCCCGATATGGCGCAGGGGGGCGGGGCCTCGGCAGAGAACGCGGAGGCGGCGATCGCTGCGGCGAAAGCTGTGCTCGAAAGTCTCAAGTGAGGTCGCGTGGGATCTGCCATTTGCCGGCGACGGAGCCGTGGCGCGTGGGCCCCGTGCGTGCGCGGTCTACAGTCACAAAGATCACGTGAAGGGTCATCTGGCCCAGCTCATGGGGCGCC
>Ga0207419_1002208_pt1 | contig 13125 bp, 11 predicted proteins | sample ElkSloMetagenome_4_FD_184723 | JGI IMG/M metagenome (GOLD analysis project Ga0207419, IMG submission 184723) | Hot spring microbial communities from Elkhorn Slough, Monterey Bay, USA - MD2A (version 2) | ecosystem: Environmental > Aquatic > Marine > Intertidal zone > Estuary: Microbial mat ... | reverse complement strand
GGGCATAGTGAAAAAAGAATTAGTATTTACCCCTTTTAAAGACGCTATAGGCAAGAAAAAACCATTGGACGCCGAAATGCTGAGAATGATTAGCATTATTTGCTAAACTATTGGTGCATCTACTATAATGCACCAATAGTTTAAATATTTTAATACAATGCCATGTCGAAGCGTCTTCTGTATTTTCGGGTTATCTGATGGGTTTCTCCCAGGTATTTAAAAATAGCAATACAGGCTTCACGAGGTAATTCATTATGATAATTTTTGTCTATCATTACACCTTCAATTAAAAAATTCAAACCAGTATCAAAATCCTTTTGGCTCAAAGCCTGTAATCCTTGTATTATTTTATCTTTTACAGGAGCTTTTGGTAATTGATCCGGTAAGTTACCTAGCTCTATAAGTTTAGCAATTTTATTCAGGTAATACACTTCATCTAAAAATTGTGGATCTTTTTGTGCCACTCGAAGCAAAGATATTGCCTTTTCCGCGTCAGAAAATAAATATACTTTGCTCAATAAAAATGCTGCTTCAGAATGCTTAGGATCTTGTTCTATCAATTGATTTAATATAGGTACCGCTTCATCCTGTTTTCCTTCATCAAAAAGTGCATTCACTTGATCAAGCTGCTCCGATTCTTTTGAAGGAACATTTTCTTTTAGCCATTTTTTTATTTGAGCCTCAGGTAATACCCCGTTAAATTCAGAAACAATTTCACCATTTACAATTAATTTAACAGCTGGAATACCTTTTACGCCAAACTGAGCGGCTAATTGTTGATTTTCATCCACATTTACTTTTTTCAAATCCCATTCTGCATGAGCTTGTGAAGCTAACTTCTCTAATACCGGCCCCAGAATTTGACATGGCTGGCACCAAGGAGCCCAAAAATCTACCACCTGTGGTCTTTCTTTACTTTGTTCAAGTACTTCAACTTCAAAATTCATTACATCATATTCCATGATATCGCACTATTAAGTTGTAACAAAAAAAATGTAAAACTATTAAAACTACGAAGAACAAATAAATTGGTTTAAACCTTTTTTTTCTTCAATTTTACAAGCGCAAATCTCATTTTTTAATTTGAAACAGTAAAATTTCTATGTTGAAAAAAACTAATCCGACTACAACTCAAGCCTGGAAAAAACTTGCCGATCTACAGGTGAAAATGAAGACCCAAAAAATGGTTGAAATGTTTGGCAACGATCCTAAAAGATTTGAAAAATTTTCGATTCAATGGGATAATTTACTTTTCGACTATTCGAAAAACATAGTTGATTCGGAAGTTATGGATACGTTAATAAACTTGGCAAATGAAATTGACCTGAAAGATGCTATTGAAAAGATGTTTTCCGGGGATAGAATTAATCAAACTGAAAATAGAGCTGTGTTGCATACAGCCTTACGCAATAGAGATAACAAACCTATTGAAGTAGATGGCAAAGATGTAATGCCCGAGGTGAATGCCGTGCTACAGCAAATGAAAAGTTTTTCAGATAAGCTGATAAGTGGAACCTGGAAAGGCTATACGGGACAACCAATAGCAGATATTGTGAATATTGGTATTGGCGGTTCTGATCTTGGCCCCTACATGGTAACCGAAGCCTTAAAGCCTTATCAAAAACAGCACATCAATGTGCATTTTGTATCTAATGTAGATGGTACGCATATTGCTGAAACCTTAAAGAATTTACACCCTGAAACAACGCTCTTCATTGTTGCTTCAAAAACTTTTACTACGCAAGAAACAATGACCAATGCACAGTCTGCTAAAGAATGGTTTTTAAAAGCGGCGGGTGATCAAGATCATGTTAAAAAACATTTTGTAGCCCTAAGTACCAATGAAGCTAAGGTAACTGAATTTGGCATAGACCCACAAAATATGTTTAAGTTTTGGGATTGGGTTGGCGGTAGATATTCATTGTGGAGTGCCATTGGACTTTCTATTGCATGTACTATTGGTTTTGAAAATTTTGAAGAGCTTCTAGCCGGAGCCGACGAGTCGGACCAACATTTTAAAAATGAACCCTTTGAAAAAAATATACCAGTAATTATGGCACTGCTGGGTATATGGTATAATGATTTTTTTGGTGCAGAGTCTCATGCCATATTGCCTTATGATCAATACATGCACAGGTTTGCTGCTTATTTTCAACAGGGCGACATGGAAAGTAATGGAAAATATGTGGATAGAAACGGTAACCCTGTAAACTACGAGACCGGACCCATAATATGGGGAGAACCTGGCACCAATGGTCAGCATGCTTTTTATCAATTGATTCATCAGGGCACCAAACTTATTCCATGCGACTTTCTTGCTCCCGCTCAAAGTCACAATACCATTAGCGATCATCATCCTAAATTACTGTCTAACTATTTTGCTCAGACAGAAGCTTTAATGAAAGGTAAAAACAAAAAAGAGGTAATTGCTGAATTGAAAAATTCAGGTATAAGTGAAGAAGAAATTGAAAAACTTACACAATTTAAAATTTTTCAAGGGAATAAACCTACCAATTCTTTCTTATTCCAAAAGTTAACTCCACGTATGCTAGGTAAATTAATAGCATTATATGAGCATAAAATATTTGTGCAAGGTGTAGTATGGAATATATTCAGCTTTGATCAGTGGGGAGTGGAATTGGGCAAGCAATTGGCAAAAGAAATTTTACCTGAATTGGAAGGTGATGAAAACATAACCTCGCATGACGCGTCAACTAATGGCCTGATCAATGCTTACAAAAAGATGAGATAAATTTAAATAAAATAACCAAATGTTTAAAAGCAAAATAAAGCCGGAACATTTACAAGTACCGGCTCTATTTTTAATATTTTGGCGAGTATATCAGTTAAACTGGTTGTTCCACTTCAACCAGTTTTCTTCTCAAAATCTTTCCTATATTCGATTTAGGTAATTCGTCTTTGAACTCAACTAATTTTGGTACTTTGTACGCGGTAAGGCTTTCTCGACAATAGGCAATTATTTCTTCTTTTGTCAAGCTATCATCTTTCTTTACTACAAAAACCTTAACCACTTCATTTGATTTAGCATCTTTTGCTCCTACTGCACCTACTTCCAATACTTTAGGATGTTGGCTTAAAACATTTTCTATTTCATTGGGATAGACATTAAAACCTGAAACATTGATCATTTCCTTTTTACGGTCTACAATTTTAATAAATCCATCTTCATCTATTCTACCAATATCACCTGTTTTGAACCACCCATCCCTAAATACCATTTCTGATTCCTCAGGATTGTTCCAGTAGCCTGGCATTACCTGTGGTCCTCTGGCACAAATTTCTCCGTTTTCACCCGTGGGTACTTCAATGCCATCGTCGTCAAGTATTTTTATTTCAGTACTTGGTAGCGGCAAACCTATTGTTCCAATTCTTTCAGTACCATCAATAGGGTTACATGAAAGCACGGGAGAAGTTTCGGTAAGGCCATAACCTTCTACTAGCGGCACACCCGTTAGTTTTTTCCATTTGGTAGCTACAATATCTTGCACAGCCATACCACCACCTACTGCTATTTTAAAATACCTAAAATCTACTGAAGCAAATTCTGGTCTATTCAAAAGACCATTAAAAAGCGTATTAACCCCAGTAAAAACAGTAAATTTATACTTTTTCAATTCTTTGATGAAAGCAGGCATATCCCTCGGATTTGTAATTAAAACATTTCGAGCACCAATTTTCATAAAAGAAAGACAATTTACGGTAAGGGCAAAAATGTGATACAATGGCAAAGCTGTAATCACTATTTCTTCCCTTTCTACCAGTTTTGGCTTCATCCATTGTGAAATTTGCTCCATATTGGCTACCATATTGCGGTGAGTAAGCGCTGCGCCTTTAGAAATACCAGTGGTACCTCCTGTATATTGCAGAAAAGCTATGTCTCTATTGGTTATTTTAGGTCTTTCATATTTTAATTGTTTACCCTTTTTTAATGCATAGTTAAATTTTATGGCATGGGGCAAGTTATAATTGGGTACCATTTTTTTAACATGCTTTACCACGAAGTTGATTATAGGTTTTTTTATACCTCCCAATAAGTCACCGATTTCGGTAACAATAACTTTTTTTATTTTCGTATTAGCAATCACCTTTTCCAGATTGAAGGCAAAATTGGCCAAAATCACTACTGCCTTTACCTCAGAATCATTAAACTGATGCTCCATTTCTCTGGCAGTATAAAGTGGATTGGTATTTACTACTGTTAAACCTGCTCTCAAGGCACCAAATATAGCAATCGGATTTTGCAATAAATTAGGCATTTGAATAGCTATTCTGTCACCTTTGTGTAATCCACATTCCTTTTGTAAAAAAGCAGCAAAAGCCAGGGAAAGTTGATCAAGTTGACGGTAGGTAATAGATTTACCAAAGTTGTCAAAAGCAGGCAATTCGTTAAACTTCTCAATACTGGCCTCAAGTAATTCTACCAGAGAGGCATAATTTTCGGGGTCGATGGCTTGATCAACTCCTTTAGGATACTGTGCAAACCACGAAGCTTTGTACTCACTCATATTTTATCATTTAATTGTTTACTTATAAGTTAAGTTTATAAAAGCAAACCATCCTGTTAAAATTATTATGATAGAGTTGCTTTTAAAAGGCAAATAGTTACAAAACTATTAAAACCTGCCTAATTACATAGCAATTTTATCAAATATTAAAAATTATTTTCTATAAAGTTGATGCTATTATTAATCCGGCAACTTCTTAAGCAAGAAAAAATAGATTAAATAGCATCAAATAATTTTTATTAAATTGCGTAATTTTATTAAAAAAAGTTAAAAAATTAGGTATTATTATAATAATTTTACAATTAGTAATAACATCAATGATTCCAAAGAATTACTTATTTCCTGATAAAGCCCAAATGATTTCAAATTATTGTTGTTGATTATTTAATTTTTTTTACATTTGCATCTAATTATTTAGCAATATTATAATTATAACTAACCAATGAATAAGAATTTTGATATTGATAATGTTGATTTAAAGATACTTTCATTGTTGGCAGTAGATGCCAAAATGCCATACACAGAAGTAGCCAAGAAAGTTTTTGTTTCTGGTGGCACTGTTCACGTGCGCATGAGGAAAATGGAGGAAATGGGAATAGTACAAGGTACTACCCTTAATATGGACTATTCTAAAATGGGATATGACATTACAGCTTTTTTAGGTATATATCTTGAAAAAAGTTCTTTATATGATACTGTAATCCAACATTTGAAAGATATTCCGGAAATCGTAAAAATCCATTATACCACAGGTAATTACAACATTTTTGTAAAAATGCATTGTAAAGACACAAAGCATTTAAAGGATGTTTTACATGATAAAATTCAAACAATAGAAGGTATCGAACGGACTGAAACCATCATTTCTTTGGAAGAAAGCCTTAATCGACACATCCAATTTGACAAATAAATTTCGCCTTTTAATCAGCAATTTGGAGTCAAAATTTCTTTTCTTTATTTTTGCACGAATTTAAACCTGTCAGTTGCTATTTACATTGCAACGGTCAGGTTTTTATATTTTTATTGCCATCATAAACTTTGTTTAAAAATTTTTCTGATTTCTGAAACATTGAACAACTTTATGGTGTTATCCTCGTGTTATTACTAAATTAGAATCAGTCTAAATAAATAATTATTATTATATGAGCCAAGAGCAAGATACACAAATCCTTGATAAGTTAACTAAGTCAGAATATAAATATGGCTGGGAATCTAAATTTGAATCAGACTCAGCCCCAAAAGGACTTAGTGAAGATATAGTAAGGTTCATTTCTGCAAAAAAAAATGAGCCCGAATGGCTTTTGGAATGGAGGTTGAAAGCTTACAGGAAGTGGCTCACGATGAAAGAACCCAAATGGCCTAACGTAACCTTCCCACCCATTAATTATCAGGACATAATCTATTACTCTGCTCCAAAACAAAAGGCTAAACCTCAAAGCATGGATGAAATAGATCCGGAATTAAGAGAAACTTTTGAGAAACTTGGCATATCGCTAGACGAACAAAAAAGACTTACCGGAGTAGCGGTAGATGCCGTAATAGACAGCGTATCCGTGGCTACAACCTTTAAAAAGACTTTAGGTGAATTGGGCATTATCTTTTGCTCATTTAGTGAGGCTGTGCAAGAGCATCCTGAATTAGTTAAAAAATATGTTGGCTCGGTTGTACCTGCCAATGACAATTACTTTGCTGCTCTCAATTCTGCTGTTTTTAGTGATGGTTCCTTTTGTTATATTCCCAAGGGAGTAAGATGCCCAATGGAGCTGTCTACCTATTTTAGAATAAATGCAGCCAATACAGGTCAATTTGAGCGTACACTTATAGTAGCTGAAGAAGGTAGTTACGTAAGTTATCTTGAGGGCTGTACAGCACCCATGCGTGACGAGCATCAATTACATGCGGCTGTAGTAGAAATTTACGCAGCAAAAGATGCCGAAGTAAAATATAGCACCGTGCAGAATTGGTATCCTGGTAATGATGAAGGAAAAGGCGGGGTTTATAATTTCGTAACTAAAAGAGGACTTTGTGCCGGAGATAGTTCAAAAATATCCTGGACACAAGTAGAAACTGGCTCAGCTATCACCTGGAAGTATCCGAGTTGTATTTTAAAAGGTGATAACTCGGTGGGCGAATTTTATTCTGTTGCTGTTACCAATAAATATCAACAAGCAGATACCGGAACTAAGATGACTCATATTGGTAAAAATACCAGAAGTCGCATAGTTTCTAAAGGTATTTCTGCGGGAAAAAGTCAAAACAGTTACCGTGGCTTGGTTAAAGTATTGAAGAGAGCAGAAAATGCCAGAAACTTTTCTCAATGTGATAGTTTGTTAATGGGAGATCAATGTGGGGCTCATACATTTCCTTATATAGAAGTAGATAATACATCCGCAATAGTAGAGCATGAAGCAACTACCTCTAAAATAGGTGAAGATCAAATATTCTATTGCAACCAACGAGGGATAGATGATGAAAATGCAGTTGCCTTAATAGTTAATGGTTTTGCCAAAGAGGTGATGAATAAGTTGCCAATGGAGTTTGCAGTTGAAGCTCGTAAGCTGCTTGCCTTAACTCTAGAAGGCAGCGTAGGTTAAAATAATTATAGCAAAAAATAATCAAATAACACGTAGAGTAATGTTAAAGATCAATAATCTAAAAGCTTCCATTGAAGGAAAAGACATTTTAAAAGGAATAAATCTGGAAGTAAAAGCTGGAGAAATTCACGCTATTATGGGACCTAACGGCTCAGGCAAAAGTACTTTGGCATCGATACTTGCAGGAAGAGAAGAGTTTGAAGTTACTGATGGCTCAATAGAATATCAGGAAAAAGATTTATTAGCGTTAGCTCCGGAAGAAAGAGCAGCTGAAGGTATTTTCCTTGCTTTCCAATATCCTGTTGAAATTCCCGGGGTAAGCTCAACCAATTTTCTAAAAACAGCTGTAAATCAAATCAGAGAATACAAAGGCATAGAGCCTATTAATTCTGTTGAATTTCTTTCCATGCTAAAAGATAAAATGAAATTAGTCGATATAGATCAAAGCTTATTGCAAAGATCAGTGAACGAGGGTTTTAGTGGAGGAGAAAAAAAGAGAAATGAAATATTTCAAATGGCTATATTAGAGCCGAAACTTTCAATATTAGACGAAACTGATTCAGGTCTTGATATTGATGCTTTAAAAATAGTATCCGATGGTGTAAATAAACTACGCAGTAAAGATAATGCAACCATAGTAGTTACCCATTATCAGCGTTTGCTTAATTATATTGTTCCTGATTACGTTCATGTGTTATACAATGGTCGTATAGTAAAGTCTGGTGGTAAAGAATTGGCCATTGAACTTGAAGAGAAAGGGTACGATTGGATCAAGCAAGAATCAGATGCCCAATTAGCCTAAGTCACACTTTAAACAAACAAGCAAATGAGTACGGTTGCTGATCAACCCAATATACATAAGAAAATCCATACCAATTTCGAGATTTTGGAAAACAAACTTAACGGCACTAGCAAATGGCCTATTCATCAGGTTAGGAAGCAAGCCCTTAGTGTATTTAATGAGCAAGGACTACCAGGAGTAAAACATGAGGAATACAAATACACTCAATTGGGTAAAGCCCTGGAAAAACATTTTGACTTTACCCAGAAAGCTGAGCCTCAAATAGCCAATATTGAGAAATATAAGGCAGATTTATATTTTAGTGATGATTTAATTAATTTATCATTTGTTAATGGTCAGTTCGTGCCAGAATTGTCCGATAAGTATGAAGAAGCCGGAATCAATATATTGGAATTTTCTGAAGCTTATGAAAAACACCAATCCAAAATTGATGAGCATTTTTCAAAATATGCTAAAGTTGAATCGGATCCTTTTATAGCATTAAACACGGCTTTCGCCGAAAATGGTGCTTACATAGAAGTTGTTGACAATAAGATAGTTGAAAAGCCTGTATTTTTAAATTTTATCACTGACAGTAGTATGGGCGAGGTAGTAACCTATCCACGCAACCTTATCATTGCAGGTAAAAACTCACAAGTAAGTGTAGTAGAAAGATATTTAAGTGATGGTGATCATCCCTCTTTTGTAAACAGTGTTTTTGAAGCGGTAGTTTATCAAGACGCTATTTTGAATTATTATCTAATTGAGAGAGAGGGTGAAAATAACTACCACCTGGCTACAACTCAAATAAATCAAGTAGAAAAATCATACGTCAATTGTTACGCTGTATCATTAAGTGGAGCAATGGTAAGAAATAACCTTAATCTCGTATTAGATGCTGAATATTGCGAATCTAATATGTTTGGTATCTATCTTCTCAATGGCAAATCGCATGTAGATAACCACACCATGGTAGATCATCGTAAACCTAATTGTGAAAGCAATGAACTTTACAAAGGTGTAATGGATGAACAATCAACAGGTATATTTAATGGGAAAATTTTTGTAAGACAATACGCTCAAAAAACTAATGCGTTTCAATCAAACAAAAATATTGTTTTAAGTAATAATGCCAGTGTAAATACCAAACCACAACTGGAAATTTGGGCCGATGATGTTAAATGCTCTCATGGCTGTACTACAGGTCAATTAGATGCCGAGCAAATATTTTATTTGCAGTCAAGAGGAGTAAGTAAACAAAGGGCTAAAGCAATTCTTTTATATGCATTTGTAAATGACATAGTAAATAAAATTAGTCTGGATAACATAAGAGAAAATATCCAAAAAACGATTACAGAAAGATTATACTTAGATTTAGGAGTTGAATAAATGAGTACACCAGCAGTTGATTATAATTTAGATGTAGCGCGAATCCGAAAAGAATTTCCTATTTTAAATCAGGAAATTAATGGCAAACCCTTGGTTTATTTAGACAATGCTGCTACCACTCAAAAGCCACAAATTGTAATTGATGCTCTGGTCGAATATTATCAAAAATATAATGCTAATATTCACCGTGGAATTCACACTTTGGCAGAAAAAGCGACAGCTGCATATGAAGCATCTCGTGAGGCTGCCCGAGGTTTTATCAATGCGGAATCGGTAGAACAAGTAATTTTTACAAAAGGTACTACAGAATCGGTTAATCTGGTAGCCTCATCTTACGGAGACAAATTTATTAACGAAGGAGACGAAGTACTGGTTTCCGGAATGGAACATCACTCCAACATTGTTCCCTGGCAAATGATGTGCGAAAGAAAGAAAGCAACTTTAAAAGTAATACCTGTAGATGAAAATGGAGTGCTTGATTTAGAGGATTTTTCTAAGATGCTTTGCGAAAAAACCAAATTGGTATCAATAGTATTTGCTTCTAATACCTTAGGCACTATTAATCCTGTAAAAGAGATAATTGCTAAAGCTCATGATGTTGGCGCGGTAGTAATGGTAGATGGAGCCCAGGCAGCTCCACACTTGCATCTGGATGTTAAAGATTTAGATGTAGACTTTCTGGGCTTTTCCGCTCATAAAATGTATGGCCCAAGTGGCGTGGGAGTTTTATACGGCAAGAGAGAATTACTAGAAGAAATGCCGCCATACATGGGCGGAGGTGAAATGATCAAAGATGTAAGCTTTAGTAAAACTACTTTTAATGATCTGCCATTTAAATTTGAAGCTGGCACTCCTAATATTGCTGATGTGGTAGCTTTTAAGCAGGCAATAGAATTTATCAACATCATTGGTAAAGATAAAATTCAACAACATGAATTAGAACTGTTAAATTATGGCCAAGATAAAATCGGAAAAATTGAAGGGGTAAGACTGATAGGTACTGCTGCTCAAAAAGTAAGTGTAATTAGTTTTGTAGTAGAAGGCGTACATCACTTTGATCTAGGTATGATGCTTGACGCAAAAGGTGTAGCTGTTCGCACTGGCCACCATTGTACGCAACCATTAATGGATCAGTATAAAATAGAGGGAACTGTAAGGGCTTCTTTTGCCGTTTATAACACAATTCAAGAAATAGATACGTTAGCCGATGGGTTAGAAAGAATTGTGAAAATGATGAAATAAATATGAGTAACGCACAGAAATCAATAGATGAAGTTCAAAAAGAAATAATTGAAGAATTTTCATTTTTGGGCGATGATAAGGAAAGTATAATCTATTATATTATGGAGCTAGGCCAAAAGCTTCCGCAAATGGATGAGTCTCAAAAAAATGAGCATAACATTGTGAAAGGTTGTCAATCAAAAGTATGGCTTTCTACCAAAATGGAAGATGAACAGTTGTATTTTATTGCAGATAGCAATACTGAAATTACCAAAGGTCTAATTAGTCTATTGATCAGAGTGCTTTCCGGACAGCGAGTAAGCGATATTATTGATGCCCAGCTTTATTTTATTGAGAAAATTGGCATGCATGGCATCATTGGTTCTCAAAGAAGTAATGGATTTGCTGCTATGATCAAGCAGATGAAACTTTATGCCATAGCTTATAAAAGTAAAATGAATAGTGAGGCTTAAAATTTAAATGAAAATGGAAACACAAACTCAGGAAACCTTAAGAGACAAAGTTGTTGCTGCTATTAAGCAAGTTTATGATCCTGAAATACCCGTAGACGTTTATGAACTTGGGTTAATCTATGAAATCAACGTGTATCCGGTAAATAATGTATACATTCTTATGACATTAACGTCACCCAATTGTCCTTCGGCAGAAAGTATTCCTGCAGAGGTGGAACAAAGGGTAAAAGAAATTGAAGAATTAAACGAAGTACAGGTAGAATTGACATTTGATCCTCCATTTACTCAAGACATGATGTCAGAAGCAGCTAAACTAGAACTTGGTTTTTTATAATAAAATAAATTAAAAATTTTAGAACATTAAAACATTATAAATATATGTATCCTGAAGAATTAGTAGCTCCAATGCGGACTGACCTTACCGAAGCAGGTTTTATTGAATTAAAATCAGCTAATGAGGTAGAGAGTCATTTTAAAGGTCATTCTGGTACTTCTTTGGTTGTAATAAACTCGGTTTGTGGTTGTGCTGCCGGCGCTGCCAGGCCCGGTGTGAAATTAGCCATAGATCAAAGCAATAAAAAACCAGATAATTTATTAACTGTATTTGCAGGAGTAGATAAAGACGCGGTGGCTAAAACAAGAGAATATACAGCTCCTTATCCACCATCTTCACCTTCTATTGCTTTATTTAAGGATGGTGAACTTGTACATTTTGTTGAAAGACATCATATAGAGGGGCGACCTGCTGAATTAATTGCTAATCATTTAGAGCAGGTTTTTGCTGAATATTGCTAAAGCAAAATTAAATTATTAATAAAAGGGGGAAATCGAAATATTTCCCCCTTTTTTTGTTTATATATTGCAGCAAACTATTATTACACTCTCCAGTTAGATTTTATATGGAGTATGAAGCCCTTCGGCATAAAATCGAGAAGATAATTCTTGGCAATAAAGTACAAGGATATTCAAAAAGTTACAATTATCATTTTACCTATATAAAACCTTCGGCAAACTTTTATCCTTTCCAATTTTTTTGGGACACATGCTTTCACGTATTCATATTAGTCGCTTTAAATAAGCTGGAACTTGCCAAGAAAAACATGGAAAGCTTGTTTGCCATGCAAGACAAAGATGGATTTGTGGGGCATATTCTTTATTGGAACAGCATATTTCCCTCCAGAATTACAGATATTTTCCAGTCCCGACCTGGTCTGAACAAATATCTTTTTCGTTCTCATATGAGCAATCTTATTCAACCTCCATTGGCGGCCCATGCAACCTTACGAATCTATGAAGCTTCAGGAGATAAGGAATTCTTGAAGCGAATGCTGCCTAAATTAAAAAAATATTATAGCTGGTTAATTAATTTCAGAGATTTTGACAATGACCATTTAATCACTAGCATAAGTTATTTTGAAAGTGGTATGGATTGGAAACCTTCTTATGATCAACTTTTAGGTTTCCCGGAACAAAAAGCTAACTGGAAACTATTTTGGAAGGTAGTATATAATGACTTTTTAAATTTTAGAGCAGATTATGATTTAAATAAAATAAAAAAGAAAAATCATTTTTTGTGTAAAGATGCTGGCATTAATACTCTCTATGCACGTAACCTTCATGCGTTAAGTAAAATTTGTAAAGTGGTCGATGACCCTGATCACCATTTCTATTATAAACAAAGCGTAAAAGTTACTGACAGTATTCTCAAATTAATGTACAATGAACAAGATTGTGCATTTTATGATATCCAGGGAGGTACTAATAAACATCTAAATGTAATAACTCCGACCATTCTTTACCCGATAATATTGGATAGTATTCCTAAATCGATAAAAGATGAAATAGTTAAGCAGCATTTTTTTGATCAGGAAACATTTTACACCAGGTATCCAATTCCTTCAGTTGCTGTAAATAGTACTGCATTTAATCCTAATGAAAAATTATATATTTGGCGAGGAGGCACTTGGATAGTTCATAATTGGGTTATGCACCAATTTCTACTTGAGGAGAATTATTATAAAGAAGCTCAACGATTGATAACCAGTATTTTACAGTTAATTAGAAAGAGCGGCTTTAGAGAGTATTATAATCCATTGACGGGAGAGGGTTATGGTGCTAAAGATTTTACTTGGTCAGGGCTT
>Ga0207419_1002206_pt1 | contig 13131 bp, 11 predicted proteins | sample ElkSloMetagenome_4_FD_184723 | JGI IMG/M metagenome (GOLD analysis project Ga0207419, IMG submission 184723) | Hot spring microbial communities from Elkhorn Slough, Monterey Bay, USA - MD2A (version 2) | ecosystem: Environmental > Aquatic > Marine > Intertidal zone > Estuary: Microbial mat ... | reverse complement strand
GGTCGTCTCTCCAGGGGTGATCACCGCGCTGGAGAAGGCACGCGACACCATCGCGTGCACCGTCTCCATCACTTCCCGGTAGCGCGGCATCATCTCCGGGATGCGGCCCGCGATGTAGTCCACGGCGAGGCGCGGCTCACGGCGTACCCGCTCCGCGTACGGCCCGAGTGCCTGCTCCAGCGCCTCCCGCTCACCGGCGTGCAGCCCATCCGAGAACGCCTGCACCGCGTCGATGTTGAGGACGATGTTCGCGGGATCGCGATCCTCGACGACCTCCCTGAGTAGCCGCCACTGCTCATTCCCGACGAGTTCGGCGTTGCCGGCCCCGTCTCCCTCCATGTCGGACACCGGCCGCTGCGACCGGTACGCCTCGTAGAGTCCGCCCTGCGTGCCGCCACCCAGCGCCAGTCGCTCGACCGACCCGTCGTCACGCAGCGTGAACACGTAGATGGACCGGCGGCGGGCGGCGAAGGTCGTGGGGGCGGTGACACTCCAGAACACCGGATCTTCGGCATACTCACGCATCGACAGGATCCACATGTCGACGTCGTACTCCGCCATCAGCTCCGGCAGCACCCGGTCGAGCCGTGCCTCGACCCACGCCTGCTGCTGGTCCGCCTGGACGCGGAGCGGCGGGAGTTCGTGGTAGCGGGCCGGCGCATCCTGTGGAATCGGAATCCGCGGGGGTGCCTGGGCGGCGGCCGGCACCGCCGCGGCCGTGATCATGGCAAGGGCCACGGTCGGGAATACGCCCGTGGAGACGAGGGAGGTGCGATGGAAGGTCGTCATGGTCGTCGCTGTGATCGTCGCTGTGATCGTCGGGGACACGTTCGGCAGCCGGGGAAGAGATGCAGCGCCTCAATCGACCTCGGCCACCCATCCCGGTCAACCGCGACGCGAGCAGGGTCCCACGACGACCCGATTGCCGGCGTGGGGTTCGAACGGCGTCGGGGTAGCGTATCTTGCCCCCATGTCACACCTGACCCCAGACCAGCTGGCGGACTTCCGTTCCGAAATCGAGCGTCAGCTCGCGAAGCTCGAGAAGAGCATGACCATCTCCGACGAGGCGACCGCGACGGTCGAACTCGATCAGGCCGCCGTCGGCCGTCTCTCACGCATGGACTCGCTCCAGAATCAGAGCATGGCGGAGAATCTCGCCGAGCGGGAACGCGCCCGCTTCGCGCAGCTGCACGGAGCACTCGAACGGATCGACGCGGGCACCTATGGAGTCTGCGGAGAATGTGCCGGTGCCATCCAGCCGGGGCGACTCTTCGTCGTTCCGGAGGCGATCACCTGCAGCGCCTGCGGCTGAAGGTCGGGCGCCGGCGGCGTAATCCCGGCTGCGCACCCGCTCGTCACGCTCCCCCTCCCCGATCTCCCGCGTCCAATGAGTTTCCGACTTCAGCTGCTCGGCACACTCGCCCTCTCGATATCCCACCTGACGGTCGCGCATCCTGCCTCCGCGCAGCTCTCGGCCACCGAGGCGGACATCGTCCGGGGGGTCGAAGCGAAGCAGGCGCGGACGATCGAACTGCTCGCGGAAACGGTGAACATCCCGTCGCTCGAGCGGGCTGCGAAGAGGGTGGCCGTGCTGATGTACCGGCTGACTCGATAGCGTACGCCGGCCGCTGCGATGCTCACGACCCTCCTGCTCTTCGTCGGGGGCGGCATCCTCCTCGTCGGGGGAGCCGAACTTCTCGTCCGGGGAGCCTCCCGCATCGCGGAAGGTCTGGGGATTCCTCCACTGATCGTCGGCCTCACCGTGGTCGCCTTCGGCACGAGTGCACCGGAATTCGCGGTATCGGTCGGATCGTCGCTGGCCGGAAATGCGGACATCGCGCTGGGGAACGTCGTCGGCAGCAACATCTTCAACATCCTCTTCATCCTCGGCATCGCGGCCCTGGTCGCACCCCTCGTCGTGGACCGGCAGCTCGTGCGCTTCGACCTCCTGGTCGCACTCGGGGCGGCCCTGCTCGTGGGGGTCATGGCGCTGGACGGGAAGATCGGGGCCGTGGACGGCGCGCTCCTGGTGACGGGACTGGTCGTCTATGTCATCAGGTTGACCCGCATGGGAACCGGAGCGGGGACGACCGACACCGATACGGACCCGACCCACATCTCGGACGACGTCGGCGCGGATCACGAGCCGGCCCAGCGTCCGGAGAAGAGCCGGGGCGCCGACGTGATCATCGTCCTCGTCGGCCTCGCTCTCCTCGTGCTCGGATCACGCTGGTTCGTCGGCGCGGCGGTCACCACGGCGGAGCGCATGGGTGTGAGCGAACTGGTGATCGGGCTGACCGTCGTCGCCGCCGGAACTTCGCTGCCCGAGGTCGCCACGTCGGTGCTCGCGAGCCTGCGAGGTCAACGTGGCATCGCGGTCGGGAACGTCGTCGGCAGCAACATCTTCAACCTGCTGGGAGTCCTCGGTTCCGCCGCTCTGGTTTCGCCCGGAGGGATCAGCGTCTCGACCGGCGCACTCACCTTCGACATCCCGTTGATGATCGCCGTGACGCTGGTCGCGGTCCCGATCCTCTTCTCCGGATGGGTCGTCGCCCGGTGGGAAGGCGCGCTCTTCCTGCTCTGGTACGTCGCCTACACGTCGTGGCTCGTGATCGACGCCACCGCACACCCCGGGGAGGACGAACTCACCCTGGCGCTGCTCGGCTTCGCACTGCCCTTCACGCTGATGCTGCTGCTGGTCAGTGGCGTTCGAAATCTGAAGGACTGACGCCCCCCGGGTCGGGAACACCCGCCTCGTCGGGCTCCATGTGGATCACGACGTCGAGGACCCGGGGTAGTGTCGCGCGTACCGTGGAGCGCACCTTCCCGCCGAGACCGTGTGCGTCCCGCAGCGACATTCCGGGATCCGCATGAACGTGCATGACCGCGCGGTACCCGGTACCGACGCTGCGCGCCATCAGCTTCTCGATCCGCCGCACACCCTCCACATCCTCCGCGACTTCCCGGATCCGATCGAGGAGTTCGGCGTCGGGCGCTCGATCCATCAGGTCCGCCAAGGCCGGACGAAGCAGGCGCGTGCCGTTCCAGAAGATGATCCCGGATGCCAGAAGCGCTGCGATATCGTCGGCGCGCTCCCACCCCGGCCCTCCGATCAGCGCCACGAGAATGCCGAGGAAGGCCATGCCCGAGGTGATGGCATCGGACCGATGGTGCCATGCGTCGGCGGTTACCGCCGAACTTCCTGTCGCGCTCCCGACGTCGCTGACCCGCCGGAAGAGGCCCTCCTTCACGAGGATGACGGCGACGAGGACACCCAGGGTCCACGGTGCCGGCGCGGAATGCGGGACGAGGATCTCCCGGACCGCCTGAATCGAGATCCCCAGGGCGGCGACCAGGAGCATGACGGCGACAATGGCCGCGGCCAGCGGTTCCGCCTTCCCGTAGCCGAAGGGATGCAGGTCGTCCGGCTCCCTGCCCGCTACACGGAGGCCACGCCACACGATCAGCGACGAAAAGAGGTCGAGCGTCGACTCCACGCCGTCGGCCACCAGCGCGTAGGAGTTCCCGATCAGACCCGCGCCGATCTTGGTCACGACGAGCGCCGCATTGACTCCGAGGCCGAGAATCGCGGCGCGGACGCCCGCCGACGTTCGGTCAGTCATCGCGATCACCCTCGGGGCTGTCGCCGTCGTTTCGATGACGAGCCTCACGGGTCTCGAGCTCGACCTCGTCGCCACGGATCCGGGCGGGATCGACCCGGAGCCCGAGCGGGTGGGTGCGCTGGAGCCAGTCGGTCTCGGTCCGCACCACCGCCCGGACCTCACGGCAATGCCGCCGGACCGCGGCCACGTCGAGCCCGAGGTATGCCTCCGGATAGCGGTCCAGCCGCCTGAGCGTCTTTCTCAACTGGGCATCCACGCCATGCGCGTTCGCCCGCTCCCAGTGCACCCAGGCACTGGCATACAGAATGAGGCCCTGGTAGAAGTCGGACCGGGTCGTCCGCCACGGGCCTTCGAGCACCTCGTGGCTCTCCCAGTACTCACCGCGGCCGTACAGATCGAGGAAGGCGAGAAGCGGTGCCGGGGGCACGGGGCCGGCGTCGGGCGAGCGATCCGCGCTCACCGGCCCAGCGCCGCCCCCGGCCGGTACCGCGTCACCGCGCCACGCTCGATGTCGTCGAGCGTGAACGCCACGGGTTTCATGCGGTTTTCGCTGAACAGCCCGGCCTGGTCGTAATACCGGGGCGACCGCGGCCGGTTGGAGTTGCCGTACAGCAGGACGGAGCGCGCGACGGGCGTGTCCGCGAACTCCACCGCCACGACCCATCCGTCGCCACGGTACCCGCTGTACCTCCCGTCGTCGTCGTCGCGAAACCCGACGACCCGGAAGCAGCCGAGTGCGCTCGCGCAGCCTCCCACCGGCAGGTCGATCTCGCTCGAATCGGGGCGAATGCGGTGCACCTCGCCCCACGTCACGTCCCACGTGCCCCAGCGGCGCTCGGCCTCCCCGATGGCACGCCGGAACGCCTCGACCGCCGCCGCCTCGTCGCCGACGCCTCGCGGGGTCGTCATCGGCTCCTCCTCGGTCCACTCGACGTCGTACGCGAGCGAATCGGGTACGAGGTCGAAGTACTCGTCGACCCACAGCTCGAACAGCGAGCTGCCCCGCGAATCCCGGGACGCGGTGTTGTCCCACCCGACGAGTGCGTCGAGCGCATTCCGGCTCTCCTGGTCTTCCGGGCCGACGCGCTCGAGGATGTCGACGAGATCACCCTTCATCCGGTCCGCGATCGTCATGTCCATCGCGTGCTTCAGCTCCACGAACTCGTCGAGGGTGAGACGATCGTCCGAGTCGATCAGCTCGATCGAGTTCTGCGATCGGAAACGAAGCTCGGGGTCCGGAAAGTTCTCGGGGTAGTCCTCGCGCGGCAGTACCGCCCGCATGTTCGTGTAGTAGGGTGGGTCGTTGGAGTTCTGGACATAGCCACCGGGCGGGTTGGTGAGCTGAGGGAGGTCGTCGTACGGGACCAACTCGGTCCAGACGTCCTCGGTCGTGGTCGCGAGCACCGGCCAGTCGGACGGTGGATGCGGCAGTGAGGGGATCGCGGCATTCCAGATCAGGTGGATGACGCCGTCGGCATCCGCGTACGTCAGGTTGGACGACACCTTCGCACGAATCTTCATCGCCTCGGTCCATTCGTCGAAGTCGTCCGCCTGCATCATCCCGAGCCACTGCTCGCCCACGCGGTACTGCGACAGCCCGTGCGCCTTCACGATGTAGACCGTGTCCTCGACCTCGTACACGACGGGGCCGAGCGGCGTGAAGGACATCTCGCGGGTGGCGCTTCCGATCGACCCGTCCGATCGCATGAACTCGGCGGTGACGGTACGTCGGTCGATGCTCACCCGCCCACCGTCGAAGCGGTACGCATCCGGGTCCTCCGGGTCGCGAAGCAGCGCGTAGAACTGCTCCAGCTCCGGACCGTTGTTGGTCGTCGCCCACCCGAGCCGCTCGTTGAATCCGCCGATCGTGGTGAACGGCCCTCCCAGACGGAAGTCTCCGTAGAAGTCGATCACGCCCGGGACCCGTACGTGGGCCTCGTAGTACCCGGCTGTCCAGGACAGATGCGGGTTCCGCAGGAGCAGCGCGTTCCCGGACTCGGAACGCTCGGGAGCGAGTGCCCACGCGTTCGACCCGTCCTCGGGGTCGGGCTCGATCAGCGGCTGGCGTCGGCGGAGTCGCTCGAAGTCGGTGACCGCGCCCTGATCCCAGACGGAGATGTCGCGCGCGGCCACGTCCTGCGGGGTGAACTCCGGGCGGGCCCAGTCGGGCAGCGAGTCCGGGTACGTCCGGATGAAGTCGTTCAGGCCGGCGGCGAACCCGGCGTAGACGTCGCGGACGTCTTTCGGAAGCAGGTGATACGTTTCCCCGGCGAACTCGTGATCGAGTCGCCCCGCGAAATCTCCGTTCACCGCCTCCGGGCCCCCGCCCGCGAGTGCCCACCGACCGTTGGCGCGAAGCAGCGCCTCGGGAACCTCCTCCCGGTAATCCTCCGTCATCACCCACGCGAGGCCGTACCCCATCGCGGCCAGATCGTCGGCCAGGATGTGCGGGACCCCGAATTCCGTCCGAACCACCTCCACGCGCTCGGATAGGGACGCCGGCATCGACTGTCGAGCCGTCGCGGGTCCAGCGGTGAGAACCGCGAACACAGGTGCGGACACGACGACCAGGAGCGTCGTGACGGCGATCTTCGGGCTACGCATGCTCGGACTCCGGATGGCGAAGGGGACCCGCCGAAGGTGTGACGACCCACCCTCGAGCGCATCCCCCGCGCATTCGCCCCCCACGTCAGGCAGCGCCCACCTCAGGCAGCGCCGGCCCCAGGCGACCTCCGCCTCAGGCAGCCTCCGCCGCAGAGCGCTGCCTCGCCCCGTCGCGCGGCGCCGGGCGGACTCCAGCCCAGCGACCCCCGCCGGCATACTGGTGCGTCAGGTGCCCGGACGCCCCCATCGCCCAGAGGTGCAGCCAGCCGTTGTCGACGAGGTGCCGCAGGTGTTCGTTCCGCTCGATCACCGCGCTCATGGCCTCGGTCGGAGCTTCGACGATCACATTCAGGCGAAGCGGCTCGTGCATGGGCCGAGCGCCGTCGTGCACCGACTGCATGGGCAGGCCGACGCGGAGGTCGCCCCCGTTGCCTTCGAGCACCCCGACCGTACCGACCACATTGTGCAGCGTCTTGTTTCCGCTGCCGAACACCTCGTTGTCGACGGTGGAGCCGTAGTACTGGAGGCTGATCCAGCTGGCGACCACGACCGGCGCGGTCAGGATGAGCTCGAGAACGTCGAAGTCCTCGTCCTGCTCCCAGTCGTAGGAGTGGAGGAAGGCCCGGCCGCCGAGGTCGATCCCGGCGGTCCGTTCGCGCGGAGCCGCGACGAAGGAGGAGCAGCCCGCAAGGCCCCATTCCGGCCGCACCTGCGACCAGTCGCGTGTACGCTCCCGAACCTGCGCGGAGAGGTTGGGTTCACCCTCATCGAGGCCCAGATCCGACGCGCGCTCCCGGCGTGCCGCCTCACCCGCGATCCGTAGCCAGTCTCGGATCCTGGTCAGATCCTCCGAATGTCCGGCAGGTACGGACGCGACGTCCAGCATCGCCACGTCGTCGGTGGTCGTGTCGTGACGACCCGCCACGAAGACGGTGTCGTCCGGAATCGCGATACCGCGGCGGCGCAGACCGCTGCGAACCGCCGTCTCGTTGAGCAGCTCGGCCGCCACACGCGCATTCACGTCGCCGCTGCGCCCGCCGCACGCCCCACAGTCGAGGCCGGAGGCATGCGGATTGTTGGCGGTCGTGGACCCGTGTCCGGCCAGAAGCACGACCCGGGCGAATCCGGTCGTGAGCGACATCCCACGGAGGATGAACTCGGCGGTATCGATCCGCTGCTCGGTCGGAAGGTCGAGGGTGGGAGTGAGTCGATCGCGCTCCGAGGGCGTCAGACCGTCGCCGCCAGGCACCGGGGCCGGACGTGTCCGGCCGAAGCCGTCGCTGATGAGCTTCCCGGCGTAGGCCAGGCCGACCGGCCCCACGAAGCCGAAACAGGACACCGCTCCCATCTTGAACGCCTTCCATGCGGCGGTCGCACGCCGGCGCAGCTCCCTCACGGTGCTGACCCGCTCGTGCTCGTCCCCACCCGTGGCCACGACGTCACGCGACGTCGCTCCGGGGGTGAGGAGCACCGGACAGAGTGCCTGACGTCGAGTCTCGCCGATCGGCTGGTGGTCGAGCGCCACTCCGAAGAAGCCGGCGAATCCGATCGTCTCGGTGCGGGATGCGACGCGCTCCAGAGCCCGACGCAGCACCTCCGACCGCACATCGATGCAGAAGGCGGCCTGGAGAAGGGGGCGCTCGTCCACGGTCTCGGTGGCGTGCGTATCGGCATGATCGGCGAAGCGTCCGATCATGCGCTCCTGCTCTGCCTGCTCGAAGGCGTCCTGCAGAAGGAGATCGATGCGAAGTGCCGCCTCGGCTCGCTCCTGGGCCGGGCCCTGCACCGCCCGACGACGCAGCTCGGCCCACACCAGACGGACGTCGAGATTGTCGTAGGCCCGGAGCATGGCCACCTCCCATGCGAGCAGAACAGTAAGGAGATCCGACGCCGACTCGTCCTTCGTGCCGCCGAGCTCGGACTCGAAGAGTCGGCGTCCGGTCCAGGCGGCCCAACCCCCGACCTGCATGAGGAGCCGGTTGAAGTACAGCTCCAGGTCCTCGGCGGGCATCTCGAGCTCATCGACGAGCATGGAGCGGGCTTCGGTGGCCACCGCCGGTAGTCCGCGCACGAAGTCGCGAAACCCCGAGAGTCCCATCACCTCCGGGGTGCGGTCGATGCTCGCATCCGCCTTCCACGCCGTCCAGACACCCTGATCACTCCAGGGCGACGCCCACGCAGCCTGCCCCTCGTCGAAGTGGTCGGACGCCCATGCGGAGACGCGATCGCGAACGATCTCGTCCCATGCGATTCCGCTTACCCGGACCGCCGCGTCGGCCATCACCGGGTCGGTGACCGCCCGGGTCTCCGACGCGTCGCGCCGGAGCTGTGCCTTCAGGGCGCCCACATCGGGCGGCAGGTGCCGAAGAATCTCGGGGCGATGGGCCACGGCCTCCCTGGCCGCGGTGATCGCCCGGGCCAGAGGACGATCCCCGATTCGGCCCTCCTCGATCTTCCTTCCGTACCAGGTCCGCGGCATCGTCGAACGTGCGCCAGAGGTTCGCTGCATCCGTACAGCCGCCTCGTCGACCCTGTGGTCCGCGACGCCGAACCAGGGGTTCACCGCCACGAAGGACTCCAGTGACCAGAGGGGCGCGACACGGCGGATGGCCTGATCGACGACCGTCTCGAGCCGGTGATCGGTCCGAGGTGCCGAGCCGTCCGAGTGGTCGGTGGATGCGGGAGCGATTGAGGTCGAGCTCATGAGGCGTTCCGAACGGAGGTGGAGGGCTCGGCCCGATCGGCGGCCCAGCCGCGGATCAGACGATCGAAGTAGGCGTTGGCGTAGAAGCCGTTTCGCAGGTGGACACGCAGCGCACGGAAGCCTGGACGTCCGGCGAGAGCGGGCAGCCGCAACTGCACGGTCACCACGGCCGCGAAGGCGGTGAGCACACCCGCGAGGAGCGTGAGGCTGACCGGGTCGGAGAGGGGCTCGACGGGAATGGCGCCGGCCAGCGCGCTCGCCGCACCGAGTTCCAGACCGAAGAAGGCGAGTGTGGTCGCGGTGGACCACACGGCGACCCTCGTGAGCACGAAGGGCAGCCCGCGGCCCGCGGAGAATCCGACAGCCCAGAGCTGGGTGAGCGCGATGGCGATCACACCCGCCAGTCCGAGGGTGACCGGCTTGTCGGTGATGCTGACACCCAGCAGCGTCCCCACGGTGAGCACGCTCACGCCCGCGGCCGCGAATCCGAGAATGATGCTCCCCCATGAGGCGGCGCCCGCCTTCGCGGACGGGACCCGCGGCACTTCGACCGCGCTGCCGGACGACAGGAAGGCGTGCGCCTTGTAGAAGGAGTGCGCCACGAGGTGGAGGATCGCGACGGGGAAGGCGCCGAGGCCGCAGAGCATCAGCATGAACCCCATGTGCGCCGCGCTCGACCAGGCGAGCGCCGTCTTCACACTCGACTGCGTGACGAGCACGCTGGAGGCGACGACCGCGGTAGTCGTCCCGACGACCACGAGGAGGTGGAGGGCGATCGGCGTCGTGAGCATCACGTCCGCGACGCGCGCCACCAGGAATGTGCCCCCGTTGATGATGCCGGCATGGAGGAGGGCCGAAACCGGCGTCGGCGTCTCCATGACGTCGAGGAGCCACCCGTGGGTCGGGAAGGCCGCCGACTTCAGAATCGCGGCGCCGGCTACCATGAGCGTGGCCGCCGTGACCATTCCTCCGCCCACCCCGCTCCGGGCCGCCTCGGCGATGGCAACGAGGTCGCCCGTACCGTAGCTGAGCCAGATGAGCAGCGCGGCGACGGCGAGGAGGACGTCTCCCGCCCGCGCGGCGACGAACTTCTTCCGGGCCGCCAGCATCGCCCCTCGGCGGTCCCGGTAGAAGAGCAGCAGACGGTGGAGCGAGAAGCTGGTCAGCGCCCAGAAGACGGCGAGGTGCAGAACGTTTCCGGCCAGAACCAGCAGCATGACCGACGCGATCGTGAGCGCGAGATCACCGACGAACGCCCCGTGCCGACGGTCCCCGTCGAGGTAGTTCCGGCTGAACCGGAGGACGACACCACCCATGAAGGCGACCAGCGCCAGCATCGTCACGCTCAGCGCATCGAGTCGGATCGAGAAGCCGAGGCCATCGAGGCCCAGGAGCGGTGTCGAAACCGACCCGAAGGTCACGACGTGGACGATGGCGGCACCGGCACCGACGAGGGCGACGGGAGCGGCGAGCCTGGCGGCGCGAAGGACCGCCGAAGGGCGAGAGCCGGGCTGCACGCGGGCGACCAGCGCCACGAGGACGAGCGCCGTCGGGGCCGCCAGAGCGAGAAGGGGGAGAATCTGTTCCATGTCCGCCGGGGTCGAGGTTCGGTGATCCACGACCGATATCTAGCGGCGACGGAATATTTGGTCCAATATAAGTATACGCAGTTTTCATTCGCTTTAACAGAACAATGCTCGACTTCAACTACCGTCACCTCGCCTACTTTCGCGCCGTCGCTCACGAGGGCAACCTCACTCGAGCCTCGGAAGCGCTGCACGTGTCGCAGTCTGCCGTATCCGTCCAGATCCGAAAGCTCGAGAAATCGCTCGGTCACAAGCTCTTCGAACGCAGGAACCGATCTCTCGTGCTTACCGAAGCCGGCCGGATCGCGCTCGACCACGCCGATGAGATCTTTTCGCTGGGAGGGGACCTCGTCGGTACGCTCGCCGAAACCGGTCGGGCTCGGCGAACCCTTCGGGTCGGCTCGATGGCGACGCTCTCCCGGAACTTCCAGCTGCGATTCCTGGCGCCCCTGATGATGCGGGACGATGTCGAGCTGGTCGTACGCTCGGGGCCCTTCGCCGACCTCTATCGGCAACTGCAGGCACACCAGATCGACGTGCTGCTGGCGAACTGGACGCCCCCGCGCGATGCGGGTACCCGCTGGGTCGCACACCCCATGGCGCGTCAGGACGTGAGCCTCATCGCCCGTTCGACCGACCGTGATCCGACGAGCCTGGACGCGGTCGACGACGACACGCTCCGTACGCTTCTGACCGAGGCACCGCTGGTCCTCCCCGTCACGGAGAACAGCATGCGTGTCGGATTCGACGCCATGGTGGAGCGGCTCGACATCCGTCCGCAGATCGCCGCCGAAGTCGACGACATGGCGATGCTCCGGCTCGTGGCCCGCGAGGGGATCGGCCGGGCGGTGATCCCCCCGATCGTCGTGCGCGATGAGATCGCATCCGGCGAGCTGGTCGAACTCACGCACCTGCCGGGTTTGCAGGAGACCTTCTACGCCATCACGATCTCCCGGCGATTCCCGAACCCCCTCCTCCGCGAACTCGTCGACGAAGGATCAGCGGACACGTGACCCTGGAGTGCATCTCGGCCGGCGGTGTCGAACCCCGGGGTTGGCCGGTCGCCGCTTTCCGGTGCAGACTGAAGAACAGGGCCGGTCGGGAAGACCCTCCGTACCTCTTCCGGCGTGTGCCTTCCGGAACTCATCGAACCTCCACCACACGGACGCGACCATGGACCTCGGAGCCTTCTCGATCAGCCTCGCCGTCGACGATCTCGACACCTCCATCGCCTTCTACGCCAAGCTCGGGTTCGAGCAGTTGGGGGACAGCGGCGACATGCGCTACGCCATCCTCAAGAACGGCGAGCACGTCATCGGACTGTTCGAGCAGATGTTCGAGAACAACATCCTGACCTTCAATCCCGGATGGGACCAGGGTGCGCGGAACCTCGACGACTTCACGGATGTTCGGGAGATCGCGGACCGACTCGAAGCAGCGGGGCTGGAGTTGATCGAACGTCCCGATCCGGAGTCCGACGGCCCCGCGAGCATCGTGCTCGAGGACCCGGATGGAAATCCGATCCTGATCGACCAGCATCGGTGAGGTCCGCGTGAGGCCGCCGGCCACGGGGGTACGTCCCGGCCAGCTCCCGGTCGGCCGGGTTCACTCGGTAAATGTCGGGGGCGTCCGGGATGTCGAGTGGAGAGACCGGGTCTGGCGGACCGGAATCTTCAAACGCCCGGTCGACGGGCCGATACGCGCCGAGGGGGTCCGGCTCGACGGCGATGAACAGGCAGACCTCTCCGTACATGGCGGGCCCACGAAGTCCGTCTACGCCTACCCCGTCGAGCACTACGCCCTCTGGCGCGACGAACTCGAGGCCGAGCAGGCCGACATGCTCGACACGGCAGGGGCGTTCGGTGAGAACCTCACGACCGAGGGACTTCTCGAGAGCGATGCCGGCGTGGGCGATATCTACAGGATCGGGGACGCCCTGCTGCGTGTCACGGAGCCCCGGATGCCCTGCTCGAAGCTGGGACTTCGATTCGACGATCCCCTCATGACGAAACGATTCCAGGCGGTGGGGCGCAACGGGATCTACTTCGCCATCGAGAAGCCGGGCGAGATCCAGGCGGGGTCGAGGATCTTCGTGGAATCACGACATTCTAGGCGACTCACGATCCGAGAGGTGGTGGAGTACGTTACCGGGCGGGACCGGGACGAGGACGTCCGGGTACGTGCGTCCTCTCATCCGGCGCTGTCCCCCTCCTGGCGGGACAGGTTCGCCTCCACATGACCGCAGACTCGAGCCACCCGTGATTCCCTACACCGCGTACAAGGTCGTGCACTACCTGGGCATCTTCCTGCTGCTCACGGGTTTGTCCGCGGCGTTGGCCCGGGCTGCGGCCTGGCGGGTCTCGGATGTCTCGGCCCCCGAGGCGGATCCGTGGGGACGCCGGATCGTCGTCATGCACGGGATCGCCCTCTTCATGATTCTGCTGGGGGGCTTCGGGATGCTGGCGCGGCTCGAGATCACTCAGGGACTCGGCCTGCCGGGCTGGATCTGGGCGAAGCTGGCCCTGTGGACGATCCTCGGCGGGGTCGTGGCGATCCGCAGGGTGCCGACCCTGGCCGGCCCGGCTCTGGTGGCGGCCCCGCTGCTCGCTGCACT
>Ga0207419_1002205_pt1 | contig 13131 bp, 10 predicted proteins | sample ElkSloMetagenome_4_FD_184723 | JGI IMG/M metagenome (GOLD analysis project Ga0207419, IMG submission 184723) | Hot spring microbial communities from Elkhorn Slough, Monterey Bay, USA - MD2A (version 2) | ecosystem: Environmental > Aquatic > Marine > Intertidal zone > Estuary: Microbial mat ... | reverse complement strand
CAAACCGCAGGCTCAGCTTGGTCGGCGCAACAATTTCAATGGTATTTTCGATCGGCTGTTTCCAAGCACCCGTATCCGTCAGATCCGAAAAGAGTATCAAGAATATCTCAGGATCATGCTGCAGCATCCCGAGCCGCAGTTCCATTTGCCCATTTCCCACATGTTTGGATTCGTGACGACCAACCTCGGGCTTGGATGCCTGACCGAGCGGATAGCGGACCAGGATGGTGCCTTGGGAAAAACACTATCCAAGAAGGTGAAGTCCGGCACGCTCACCGATGATGACGTGGCGGCCCTCAACACCATGATTGCGGAAATCTTTGACAATGGTATCCGCGCCGGCGACCTCAATGCGAGTAATATCGTCTTCGGGCATCGGGATTTCGGCAACGGCCCCGGCGAAATGGAATGTGTTCTGGTCGACGGCTTCGGGGATATCCACGCGGTTCCGGTGCGTTCATGGGGGCGTAGTTTCAATCGGTTAGGGCTTGATGACGGGTGTCGGCGGCTAGCGAAACGCACAGGTCTTCGCTGGGACAAAAGCACCAGACTGTTCTCCTACCCTGACACGAAATAGTCTTTGCGGCGTACCATCGACATATGGTGGGGCAGGCGCCCGTCAGTTGCCCGACATCTGGGATAGTGTAGCGCTTGTCGACAGCGCATCCGGATCCACGCGGCATTCGATGACACTTGGCAAGCCAGAGGCCTGCGCCCTCTGGAACGCTGCTGCGAATTCCTCGGTCCGTTCCACCAGTTCGCCATGGCCGCCGTAGGCCCGGGCGAAGGCGGCGAAATCGGGGTTGGCAAGCGCGGTGCCCGACACACGGGCCGGATAGTGCTTTTCCTGATGCATCCGGATCGTGCCGTAGCGCCCGTTGTTCATCACCACGACGATGGGTTTGGCCCCGTGCTGCGTCGCCGTCGACATTTCATTGCAGGTCATCTGGAAACAACCGTCTCCGGCAAGGCACACCACCGTGCGGTCGGGGTGTTCCAGTGAAGCCGAAATCGCGGCCGGAAACCCGTAACCCATCGAGCCGGACGTCGGGGCAAGCTGCGTACCGTGCGTCTTGTAGACGAAATAGCGGTGCAACCAAGCTGCGTAATTGCCGGCCCCGTTGGTCACGATGGCATCGTCAGGCAGGTTGTCGGACAGCCACTTGATGACGGCTTCCTGTTTGAGATCGCCGGGGCTTTCCTGCGGCGCCAGCCATGCCTCGTAGTCGGCCCGTGCCGCGGCGGTCCATGTGCTCCACTCGCCGGCGGGACCTGCATTCGCCAGTTGTCGCAGGGCGGCGGGGCCCGTCGCGGTGATCCCGATCGCGGGCAGATAGACCCGCCCGAGCTCATCGGCGTCTGCGTGGATGTGAATGATCGTCTTGCCGGGATCGGCAGGATCGACGAGGGTATATCCTTGTGTTGCGATATCACCGAACCGCGTTCCGATCAGCAAAAGCAGGTCGGCCTCGCGCACGCGGGCCGCGAGACGCGGGTTGATCCCGACATTCAGGTCACCCGCATAGCAGCGGTGGTGGTTGTCGATGTAATCCTGCCTGCGGAAGCTGACCGCGACCGGCAGGTTCTGGGTTTCGGCAAAAGCCTGCAGATCCGCCTGCGCCTCTTCCGACCAGTGGGGACCTCCGGCGACGACCAGCGGTCGCTCGGCGCGGGACAGCGCGTGCATGACCGTTTGAATCGTCGTCGACGAGAGCTCTGACGCGGGCAGAAGCGGGCGGGTGATATCAGGCACATCCGCCTCGGCGCTGAGCATGTTTTCGGGCAGCGCAAGAACAACCGGACCGGGTCGTCCGGACGTGGCCACGTGAAAGGCGCGGGCAATGTATTCAGGCAGACGGTCTGTGTCGTCGACCTGTGCGACCCATTTCGCCAGCCCGCCGAACATCGCCTTGTAATCGACCTCCTGAAAGGTTTCGCGGTCGGTGTGCCGGTTGTCGATCTGCCCTACGAACAGCACCATGGGCGTGCTGTCCTGACGTGCGATATGCACGCCCGCCGCCGCGTTCGTGGCACCCGGGCCGCGTGTGACGAAACACACACCGGGTGTGCCGGTCATCTTGCCATAGGCCTCGGCCATCATCGCGGCCCCGCCTTCCTGACGACAGACTATGTTCTTGATTTCACTGTCATAAAGACCATCCAGCGCTGCAAGGAAACTTTCACCTGGGACAGAGAAAACGCGCCTTACGCCCAGTTTGACCAACTGATCGCTGAGAATCTTGCCGCCGTGCCGGATCATGTCCTGCCCCCATGAAATTCGCGGCCAGAATGTGGGATGCAGGGACGCCTTGCAAGCAAGATGGTTGCATGTGGTCGGGCGTGCCCTAATTCTGCGTTGATCAGGAAAAAGGGAACTTTAATGACAACGCTTCTGGGGATATCGGGGTCGCTGCGCAAGGCGTCGACGAACACCAAACTCATGCGACAGGCAGCAGAGGTCTTTGCGCCCGAAGATTTCATCGAGGCCGATCTGAACCTGCCGCTGTATAACGGCGATCTGGAGGAAGCCGAAGGGATTCCGCAATCCGTTCAGACACTTGCCGACCAGATCGCGGCTGCGGACGTGGTGGTCATCGCGACTCCGGAATACAACAAGGCACCACCGGGCGTGCTGAAAAACGCGCTCGACTGGGTGAGCCGCACAAAAGGAAATCCTTGGAAAAACAAGCCGGTGGCGATCATGTCGGCGGCAGCCGGCCGGGCCGGGGGCGAGCGGTCGCAATTCGCATTGCGCCTGATGATGACGGCCTTCCGTCCGGATATCATCCAAGGGCCCGAAATGTTCGTGGCGAAATCCGGAGGTGCTTTCGACGACGAGGGCAAGCTGACCGATGACTTCACTCTGAAACTTCTGACCGAGTTGATGGACGATCTGAAGGCGCGAATCCGCACCTGAAATGCCGTCTGGCTTGCGTCTGCAAAACGTATGGCAAGCGTATGGCAAGCGTATGGCTACCGTGCAGTCACGCCGCCTGCCGAGGGGCATTTCTTGACGCTGGAAATGTGCGAGATCAGCGCCTAAGGTCCGACGAGACCAGCAAGGGACAGGACAGACATGGCACGGGGCGCAGGCGGCTCGGACGGGGGCACACCAGGTTTTTTCATCGGACTGGTGATGATGATCGGTGGCGGCTATCTGCTGCTGAACGGGATCGTGGTCCGGCCCATCTTCGGCTTTGGATCACGGATGTTCGGCATCGGCGGATTTCCCGTAACGACAGGGATGATCCTGATCCCCTTCATGTTCGGCGTCGGGATGATCTTCTACAATGCGCGCAACTGGATCGGCTGGGCGCTGGCGGCCGGGGCGCTGATCGCACTGGTCTTCGGTGTCATTGCCAATATGACGCTGCAACTGGCAAGGATGAGTGCCTTCGATCTGCTTGTCATCCTGATCCTGCTTGTCGGCGGATTGGGCATGTTCCTCAGGTCGCTGCGGCCGGGCTGAGGGCAGAACGGCGATCAATGCCGTCTGTCAGTTCGCGCTGGGGACGTCGAGTGTCACGATGGTGCCGACCGCGCCGCGGGAGACGTTCAAAGACGCGTTCAGGCCATCACACAGCCCTTTCACGATCCGACCGCCCAGACCATCGGCATCAGGCCAATCCTTGCCTTCCGGCAGCCCGACGCCATCGTCCGAAATACTGGCCCGCATCCCGCCATCATCGGTGCGCGTGACCCGCAATTCCACGAGGCCGGAATTCTGATCTGCGAAAGCATGCTGCATCGCGTTTGTCAGGATTTCCGACACGATCAGTCCGACCCGCACGGCGGTCTCGGTTTCCACGAACAATGGCTCGACCTGGACATTCATCCGCACGCCGGGTCGACCGTCGATATGCGAGATCGCGCTTGCGACGCGACCGAGATACGAGCCAAGCTGGATCTTGTCTTCGTTGCTGTTCATTCGCGCGGCGGACATTTCCTCGTACAGCAGTTGCAGGCTTTCGATCCGGCGCGACAGGTCCGAGAGGTCGCCGCCGCTTTCACCGGACCGCGACTTGATGCGGATCATGCTGAGGATCATTGCAAGGTGATTTTTCACCCGATGCTGGATTTCCGCGACGAGATCCTCGAATTCCTCGAGTTTGCGGCCCTGATCCTTGGCGGATAGCTCGGTCTGGAGGCCGACGAAATACGCGACTTCATCGCTTTCATTTTCCCGAATCGGCGAAATCAGCAAGGCGTTTCGAAACTTTTCCCCGTTCGCCCGTTGGTTGGTCAGTGCGATGCTGACTTCCTCGCCTTTTTCGAGGGCCTGCCGGATCAGATCCAGATCCCGCTTGGCGGTATCCTCGCCCTGCAGGAAACGGCAGTTTTGTCCGACGGCAACGCTGGCTGCATAGCCGGTCAATTCCTCGAATGCGCGGTTCACATAGATGATGGGATTGTCGTCAAGACGCGGATTGGTCAGCACCATCGCGATCCTCGATCTGCTGAAGATCGCGATTGCGTCTTCGTGACTTACTCCGTCAGGTTTGAACGAACTTGCGCGGTCCATCCGCTGCTCCACCTATCTCTGCATCCGAATATCATTGCCAAAACGGACACCTAGTCAATATACACCTATCAGCGAGCAATTCCACCGGTGCACATGCCAGGGTTGGTCGCTTTGCGCGGACGCCGCCTAGTATCCCAGGGCACACCCATCCTTGCGGTGATCGCTTCCGGCCTCGAGCACGCCAGTGTCGTGGATCATGATCGCCTGGGATCCGCCAATGGCTTTTTCCGGCACAATGACCTTGTGGCCCTTGCCGGCCAGCGCATCGCGCACCGTGTCGCTATAGCCGCGTTCAACCTGGAGAACGCCGTCCGTAGCGAAGCTGCGCGGGGCGTCCATGGCCTCTTGCGGGGAAAGCCCGAAGTCGGTGACATTGGAGACGAAGCGCGCATGGCCCGCTGACTGGTAGGCCCCGCCCATGACACCGAACGGCATCAGCGCCTTGCCGTCCCTTTGCAGCAGGCCGGGGATGATCGTATGCATCGGGCGTTTGCCGGGTGCGGCCTCGTTCGGGTGCCCCTCTTCCAGCGAGAACCCGGCACCGCGGTTCTGGAACAGGATACCGAACTTGTCCGACGCCAGACCCGACCCGAAGGAATGGAAAACCGAATAGATCAGCGAGACGCACATCCGGTCACGATCGACCACGGTGATGTAGATCGTATCCTTGTGCACCTCCTCGACCGGCAGGGCTGCGGGCGGCAGCACGCTGTCGTGCCGGATCAGGGCGGCCAGCTTCGCGGCCGTCTCGGGTGCGAGCATGTGATCGGTCCGGCTTGCATGGTCGGGATCGGCGATAAAGCGATTGCGGGCATCGTAGGCGAGTTTTGTCGCCTCGGCCTCGATATGGGCGCGGTCGGCACCCCGGGGATCCATTCCGGCGATATCGAAATGCTTGAGGATATTGAGCAGCAGGATCGCCGTGGCGCCCTGCCCGTTGGGTGGGTGTTCGTAAAGATCCAGCCCGCCGTAGCCGCCCGAGATCGGGTCGGTGTAGGTGCTGGCATGTCCGGCGAAATCATCAAGCGTATGGCTGCCGCCTGCGGCGCGCAGGGCGGCGACCATGTCTTCGGCGACTTCGCCTTCATAGAAACCGGCGCGCCCGTCCATGGCGATACGGCGCAGCGCCTCGGCCTGTTGGGGTGCGGCGAAGATCTGGCCGGCTTGATACGGCTTGCCATCCTTGAGGAAGATGTCACGCGCGCGCCCGGTCAGACCGCCTTCTTCGTCCTGACGCTCGGCGAGGTCCCAGTCGTATGCAACGCGGGGGGCCACGGGGATGCCTGCCTCGGCATAGTGGATGGAGGGCGCAAGGATCGCTTTCATTCCCAGCCTGCCCCAGTCCCGGGACAGCGTGCAAAACGCATCGACCGCACCGGGCACGGTGACGGGGGTGGCGCCGTAAGCGGGCATTTTCGTCATCCCCTGATCGCGCAGGGCCGCGGCGTCGAAGCCGGCGGGTGCCCGGCCCGACCCGTTCATGCCGATCACGCGGTCCTCGCCCGGCGGGGTGAAGAGCACGAAGCAATCGCCACCGATGCCGGTCATCTGCGGCTCTGCGATACCCAGCAGGACCGCGCCCGCAATCGCCGCATCCATGGCGTTGCCGCCCGCTTCCAGCATTTGCACGGCGACCTTGGCCGCCAGGGGGTGCGACGTGGCGCACATGCCGTTGCTTGCCAGTACCGGAGACCGTCCGGGGAGGTGAAAATCGCGCATCGTCTGTCCCTTCGTGATGGTTGCGGCCAATCTAGCGACTGGAGAGGCGGCTGCAACGCCGATCGACGGGGCTTTTCCTCGACGCGGCGGGGGCGTAGCCTCAGGCACAACGCATGAGGGAGGGTTCGTCATGGCCGAGGTCTTTATCACGGGTGCGGCCCGCACGCCGATGGGCGGGTTCCAGGGGATATTCTCGGATGTGGATGCGCCCACGCTGGGCGGCGCGGCGATCCGCGGGGCGCTGGCGCAGGCCGGCGCGGGTGCGGTGGACGAGGTGCTGATGGGATGCGTGCTGCCCGCCGGTCAGGGGCAGGCGCCCGCGCGGCAGGCGGGATTTCACGCCGGACTGGCCGATAACGTGCCCGCCACGACGCTCAACAAGATGTGCGGATCGGGGATGAAGGCGGCGATGGTCGGTTTCGACCAGATCGCACTGGGGGCCGCGCGGACCATCGTCGCAGGCGGGATGGAGAGCATGACGAACGCCCCCTACCTTATGGCCAAGATGCGCCGTGGGGCGCGGATCGGCCATCAGGCGGCCGAGGACAGCATGTTGCGCGACGGTCTGGAGGATGCCTACGACAAGGGCCGCCTGATGGGCACCTTCGCGGAGGATTGCGCCGACGAATACGGCTTTACCCGCGAGGCACAGGACCAATATGCCATTGCATCGCTCGACAATGCGCTTGCCGCCGAGCGCACGGGCGCTTTCGCCAACGAGATCGTGCCCGTGACGGTGCATGCGCGCAGCGGCGAGGATGTGATGTCCGTGGACGAACAGCCCGGGCGGGCACATCCCGAGAAGATCCCCCTGCTGAAGCCCGCGTTCCGCAAGGGCGGAACGGTGACGGCGGCGAATGCCTCGAGCATATCGGACGGGGCCGCGGCGCTGGTGCTGTCGGCGGATGGTGCAAACGCGCGTGCCCGCATTCTTGGCCATGCCACACATGCGCAGGCGCCGGGCCGCTTCACGACCGCACCGGTCGGGGCCGTGCGCAGGTTGCTGGACCGGATCGGCTGGACGGTCGGCAGCGTCGATCTGTGGGAAGTGAACGAGGCCTTCGCGGTGGTGCCCATGGCCTTCATGAAAGAGCTTGGCGTGTCGCGCGACGACATCAACGTGAACGGCGGCGCCTGCGCGCTCGGCCATCCGATCGGCGCGTCGGGCGCGCGGATCATCGTCACCCTGCTGCATGCCCTGGAAAACCGCGGGCTGAAACGCGGGGTAGCGGCGATCTGTATCGGCGGCGGTGAGGGCACCGCCATCGCGATCGAACTGGTCTGAGATGCCCCTAGTGGCTTTGACCGCAGGTTTTCGGAAATCCCGTGCCCTGGTCGCGGCCACATTCGCGTTGCGCAAGATTGCCGCGACATAGAGAGCACTTGCCCAGAAAGCCTATATCGGACAGATCGTAGCGGATGTGGCGAACCCGAGCGGGAGACAGATGATGCGCGTGAATTATGATGACCTGGCCAGGACCGTCGCCGCCCTGACCGAAGGCGAGGATGACGTGATCTCGCTGATGGCAACAGTGGCTTGCGAGGTGCACCAGAGTGACGCCCGCTTTGACTGGACGGGCTTTTACCGTGTGGTGGCGCCGGATCTTCTCAAGATCGGGCCCTATCAGGGTGGGCATGGCTGCCTTGTCATCCCCTTCGACCGCGGGGTTTGCGGGGCGGCTGCGCGCACGGGCGAGGCACAGCTGGTCGCGGACGTCGATGCCTTCCCCGGCCATATCGCCTGCGCATCGAGCACGCGGTCGGAACTTGTCCTGCCGGTGCGTGATCCGGCCGGCGTGCTGCTGGGCGTATTCGATATCGACAGCGACCAGCCGGACGCTTTCGATGATGCCGATGTCGCGGGGCTGTCCGGTATTCTGGACAGCGTGTTCCGGCATTGACGTCCGGCAGGGGGCTCTGGCCACATCCATCAAGAACGGCGACGCACGACAACACCAATTGCGGAAAGATATTTCGATGACGGACATCATTCTTCTTGACGGCGGGATGGGTCAGGAACTGGTCCATCGCGTGGGCGACCGGCCGACACCGCTGTGGTCGACGCAGGTGATGGTGGATCACCCCGGACTGGTCGCACAGGTGCATGCCGATTATCGCGCGGCAGGGGCCACGGTGCAGACCACGAATACCTATGCGATACTGCGCGACCGGCTGGCTGGCACGGGTCTGGAAGACCGTTTCGAGGAACTCTACGATGTGGCGCTGAAAGAAGCCGAAGGCACAGGGGTCATCGCGGGGGCGATCGGGCCGCCGGGGGCCTCCTACCGGCCCGACCTGATGCCCGCGCCTGCGACAGCGGTCGCGATCTACCGCGAGATCGTGGGCTTGCTCGCGCCGCGGGTGGATTTGCTGATCGGCGAAACAGTCGCATCGATCGCGCAGGCACAGGCGATCTTGAAGGCCGCCGAGGATGCACCGGTGCCGGTCTGGATCGCGCTGACGGTGCAGGAAGACGACGGCACACGCCTGCGATCGGGCGAAGCGGTCGCGGACGCCCTGCCCCATCTCGATCGCGCGGCGGCGGTGCTGGCCAATTGCTCGTCACCCGAGGCGATCGGCACGGCGATCGGGGTGCTGGCGGAGGGCGACAAGCCCTTTGGTGGCTACGCCAACGGCTTTGTGCGGATCAGCGACGGATTTCTGCGTGACAAACCCACGGTGGATGCGCTGGCGGCCCGTGAAGACCTCGATCCCGCGGCCTATGCCGCCTTCGCCATGGAGTGGATCGCGCAAGGCGCCACCATTGTCGGCGGCTGCTGCGAGGTCGGACCTGCGCATATCGCCCATCTGGCCCAGACCATCACCGCCAGCGGGCATCGGATCATGGCCCCGGAGGATTTCAAAGCCGCGTGACGGGACACCCGCGACCGCCTGCGCCAACCAAGAACGCCGCACCCTCGGGCGCGGCGTTTTGGTGTCGACAACGGGCCGGGCGGCCTATTCGCCTGCCAGCGGTCCCAGCGCGTTCAGCCCCTTGAGGATATCGATGGCGTAGGCCAGCTGGTAATCCTGTTCGCGCAGTTCCGCAGTGGCTTCGGCGCGGGCGCGTTCGTCCTCGATCATCTGCAACTGGTCGTCGGACAGGCTGTCGTTTTCCAGCGACCCGCGCAGGCCCGCTTCGCTCCGCGCGGGGCCCTCGTCCTCGTCCGTTTCGGATGGCTCGGGCGGGCGGGGTTGTTCGACGATGATATCGGGCGAAATCCCCAGCGCCTGGATCGACCGACCCGATGGCGTATAGTAGCGCGCCGTGGTCAGGCGCATGGCCCCGTCATCACCCAGCGGGATGACCGTCTGGACCGAACCTTTGCCGAAAGAGTTCGTCCCCACGACGATCGCGCGGCGGTGATCCTGCAATGCGCCTGCCACGATTTCCGAGGCCGATGCGGACCCGCCATTGATCAGCACGACAATGGGCTTGCCCTCGGCCAGATCACCGGGCGAGGCATTGAAGCGGTCGCCGTCCGACACGAGCCGCCCACGGGTCGAGACGATCTCGCCGGCGTCCAGAAACGCGTCCGAGACGAAAACCGCCTGGCTCAGCAGACCGCCCGGGTTGTTGCGCAGGTCGATGATGAAACCCTCGACATTATCCCAGCCGCCGGCGGCCTCGACCTGTTCGGTGATTCCGTCGCGCAGGTTGGGGAATGTCTGTTCGTTGAAGGTGGTGACACGCAACACCACGGCCTTGCCCTCGGTCCGGCTGCGCACCGCCGTCAGGGTGATCGTGTCGCGAATGATCGACACATCGAAGGGTTCGGCCTCGCCCTCACGCACGACGGTGACGACGATTTCGGCCCCGACCGGGCCACGCATCAGCTGCACCGCCTCATCGAGTGTGAGGCCCATGACGCTTTCGCCATCGACGGCGGTGATGAAATCACCGGCGAGGATGCCCGCGGCGTCGGCAGGTGTGCCATCCATCGGGGCGACGACCTTGACCCAGCCTTCTTCCTGCGTGACCTCGATGCCCAGACCGCCGAATTCGCCCGAGGTGCTGACGCGCATGCGCGCGGCGTCATCGGGGGACAGATAGCTGGAATGCGGATCGAGAGACCGCAGCATCCCGTCGATCGCCGCCTCGACAAGCTGGGCGTCGTCGACCTCTTCGACATAGCTTGAACGGATGCGTTCGAAGATATCGCCGAACAGGTCGAGCTGTTCGTACACACTGGCGTTGGAGTCGTTCTCCTGCGCCACCAGCGGCCCTGCAATCTGGCTGGTGGCTGCAAGTCCCAGAATGGCGCCGCCCACGGCGGCGAGAATGGTTTTTCTCATCGGTCTTCCTTGTCTATTCCAGCGCAAACCAGGTGTCGGTCTGGGCGACACTCTGCCCTTGCCTGACTTCAATATAAAGGGCCTGCGCCCCTTGACCCGCCTGATCACCGGAATTGACGGTCAAAATCCCGTCATCATAGCCCTGCGCGGCGGGCATCAGGCCGATCGGCGCCCCCGCAGGCAGGATACTGCCCGCATCGACGAAGACATCCCCCAGCCCCGCCAGAACGAACATCAGGTCCGGTGCAGGTTCGAGAATGACGACTGTGCCGTAATCCAGAAGCGGGCCTTGATAAAGAACCGTGGCAGTGACGGGCGTGGTCACGAGCGCCCGCGGGGCGGCCGCGATGCGCACACCCGACCGGCCGCTGCCGTCGTCAGGCAGGATCAGGCCCTGCACCGGCAGCGCGATATTGCCGGCCGGCTCCAGCCTCGTCTCGGGATCGGGACGGGCGACCGACAACTCGCCCAGAAAGCCACCCAGCGTTTCCGCGCCGCTCGCCAGCATGGCCACGGCGTCGGTGTCATCGACGAAACCCTGCGGCAGGACATCGCCTCCGGCCATTGCATCCTGCAGCGCGTCGCGTGCCGCCAACGCGCCCGCGCGCCCCTGTGCGAGGGCCTCGGCCACGGCCTGCTGCTGGTCCACAAGCGCCTGACGCGCGGCAAGCGCCTGCGAAAGCCTTGCAGCCTCGGCCTCGAGGGCGGGCGTCATGCCCGCTACCAGCAAACCGGCACGATAGGTCGCGGCGGGTCCGTCGGGATGGGACTGGCGGACCACCTGCGGTGTCCGGTCGACTGCGGCGAGAACCGCAAGAAGCCGTGCGATCTGCTGCTCTTGCGCGGCCAGAAGCTCGGCCTGGACCACCTCGGCCTCGGCCAGGTCACGGGCGGCTGCGCGCAATGCACGCAGGCTGGCATCATAGGCGGTGATAGCCGCCGTCAGGGCGGCCAGCCGATCATCGGCGGTGTCGGCCGCGCGCATCTGCGCCTCGGCACCGGCCAGCTGGTCCAGGGCCGCGTCGGCAGGCGTCTGCGCGTAGGCGCTGCCGGTCGACAGCATCAGGCAGAGGACCAACCGGATCATCGGACGATCAGGCTTCGGCCGGTCATTTCGTCGGGCCGATCGAGGTCCATGAGGTCAAGCACCGTCGGCGCGAGATCGGCCAGCCTGCCATCGCGCAGCCCGGCACCGACCGGCCCGCCCACAAGGGCAACGGGCACGGGGTTGAGCGTATGGGCGGTATGGGCCCCGCCGGTATCGGGATCGACCATGGTTTCGCAGTTGCCGTGATCGGCGGTCACGATCATGGCGCCACCCGCATTCCGGAGCGCTTGAAGAACCTCACCCAGGCCGGCATCCACCGCCTCGCATGCCTTGATCGCCGCATCAAGATCGCCCGTATGGCCAACCATATCGGGGTTGGCATAGTTGGTCACGATCAGGTCGTAGCCCTCTTCGATGGCCCAGACGAATTTCGCCGTCACCGCGGCAGCCGACATTTCGGGCTGAAGATCATAGGTCGCCACGTCGGGGGATTGCGGCATGAAGCGGTCTTCGCCCTTGGCGGGCGTTTCGACCCCGCCATTGAGAAAGAAAGTCACATGGGGGTATTTCTCGGTCTCGGCGAGGCGGAACTGGCGCAGACCGTGCGCGGAAACCCATGCGCCCAGGGTGTTGGGAATGTCACGCTTGGCAAAGACCGTCGGAAACCATGCGTCATGGCGGTCGGAGTAGCTGACCATCCCGAGCAACGCAGCAGGCGCGACCTGCGCGCGGGCGAAAGCGTCGAAATCGGGATCGGCGATGGCGGCAAGGATTTCGCGGGCGCGGTCGGACCGGAAGTTGAGGCAGAAGAACCCGTCACCTTCGGTGAACCCCGTGTAGTCGCCGATGACGGTCGCGGGGATGAATTCATCCGTCTTGTCGTCGCCGTATGCGGCGTCGATGGCGGCATGGGGGTCATCCGCGCGCGCGCCTTCGCCCCTGATCATGGCGTCATAGGCGGTTTCGACCCTGTCCCACCGGTTGTCACGGTCCATGGCGAAGTAACGCCCCGTGACCGTGGCAATGGTAACACCTTCGGGCAATTCCGAAAGCAGTGCGTCCATGAACCCTTTGGCCGACGACGGAGCCACATCGCGCCCGTCCGTGATCGCGTGAACGACGACCGCGATGTCCTCGTCGCGCAATGCCCGGGCCGCTGCAACGATATGGTGCCAGTGGCCATGCACCCCACCGTCCGACACGACGCCCATCAGATGGGCCACGCCGCCGCTTTCGCGCATTTTCAAGATGAAATCCCGCAACGCATCGGCCTTGAAGAAACTCCCGTCCTCGATCGCCATCTCGATCTGGCCGAGATCCATCGCGACGACCCGCCCGGCACCGATGTTGGTATGGCCGACCTCCGAGTTGCCCATCTGGCCCTTGGGCAGCCCCGCATCATTGCCGTGGGTCACCAGCTTGGCATGAGGACCTTGCATGATCCGGTCGAAATTTGGGGTTTCCGCCAGTGCGGGCGCGTTTCCCGTGCGATCATCGCGCAGACCCCACCCGTCAAGAATACACAGGACTACAGGTTTCGGCGTCG
>Ga0207419_1002204_pt1 | contig 13142 bp, 3 predicted proteins | sample ElkSloMetagenome_4_FD_184723 | JGI IMG/M metagenome (GOLD analysis project Ga0207419, IMG submission 184723) | Hot spring microbial communities from Elkhorn Slough, Monterey Bay, USA - MD2A (version 2) | ecosystem: Environmental > Aquatic > Marine > Intertidal zone > Estuary: Microbial mat ... | reverse complement strand
TGAAAACATACTCAATCCTGTCGGCCGTTCCCGCGGGTGCTGAATTGTTGCTTCCCAGGCCGGGCTGCCCCTTCATGTATTTTCCGTTCGAGGCATTGGCATCATTATGCTCTTCCCAGTTGGAGCCAACATTCCCGCATTCGGCCTCCAACCATATTTCATCACCCGTTGACACAGCGTTAACCACAACACTAACATTATCCTGCGCTGTATTGTTGCTGGCATCTGTAATTGTTACCGTGTAAGTGCCTGTGTGTGAGGTGGTGACATTGGAAATGGAAGGGTTCTGCTCGGTGGAGCTGAAACCATTTGGCCCGCTCCAAGCCCATGAAACCGCATAACCGCCTGATTCAGACAGGTTGAGCGCATCTCCTTCGTTGACGGGGGAATTGCTACCTGCAGAAGCTGTTATACTGGAAGGCACACCAATGGCCTTCACTTTGATATTGTCCCAAAAGTACAGTTCGTCCGATCCCGTGTTTTTGGTTTTTATAACAACCTGAATCTTGCTTGCTGAGGAGACATCAATCCCAAGTCTGCGAATGGTTTCCCATCCGCTTTCCACAAACATGTCGTACCTTTCTGCAACAAGCTGCTCGCTGCCTCCATCCAACTTGTAATATACCTTGATGTAATCATCCGGTTCAAGCCCGCCTGCCGAGGATAGGTCAACAGAAAAATCAACGCTTTCCGAACCACTTGGCAAGGTTATTTCTTCAGACTTCCATATGCCTTCACCCTTGGTTTTCCTTGCCAAAAAAACCTCTTGTGAAAACACGTCATTTGTGGAGGTTCCATCATTCACCTCAAATTTGTACTCGACATTTGAATCGTCCACGCTCCATCCTGTTGAACCATTGTCCGAGGTGGTGCCCGAATTTAACCCGTCAAATCCTTCCACCCACGACAGGAGCACGTCCTTTTCAACGAAATTGGCCGTTATGCTTTTGTTGTTGTTCATCAAAACACTGGCATTCACATCAGAGCCGCCATGATCGCCCGTCCAATTTTCAAATGCATAGCCCACCTCGGGTACCGCTACCAGTTCCGCATTTGTGTTCACCAAGTATTTACCGGTTTCGATTGGGGTGAATGACTTGTCATTGGCATATATTTGTTTGGGTATTACTTTTCCTTTCGATGCATCGAATTCAATATCCAGTTGCCTCCTGTCGCCATACCATAAATATCCTTTTAATTTGGCATCTTCGATGATCAACGGCCAGTTGTCATGGAATTCATCCCCTTGCGTTTTGTGCTGCAACCAACTTATTCCATCCAATTCGTGCTGTTGGTTTATAAAATAGTATCCATCCATCGATTGCGTTTGAGCATCACGGTTGGAAACCGGTAGGTCATTGTCGCCATTGAAATTGGATTCGGTCGCCAATATCGGGTAATTATCCTTAATATGCGTCAAGGGTTTTGAGGAAGTCCAGCCATACCCATGAAACCCTACCGAAGCATTGTTCCAGTCCACTACGTTGGGATATAGGCTCTCGAACCGGTCCACCCAATAATCGGCCTGTGTTGAAGAATTAAAGTCGGCAACCCATGCAAAAGAAAACAGGGTGACATGCGAATTCGGGGCTTTGTTTTTTATCAATTCATATACATCCTTCATATCCGACAACATTCCATCATTCCAGCCACTAAGGTAAAATTCCGGCTCGTTCCACAGTTCGAAAGAAACATGGGTGCGGTCTTTGTAATACGGCGCCACCGCCGACCAAAGCTCGGTAAGGTAGGTTTTATCATAAGTTCCCACGTCATGGTAGTTAATAATTACGTTCATCCCGTGATCGGAAGCATAATCCACGACCGTGTCCATGTAGGTCAACAGGAATTCAACCTGGGCGGGATCGTTAAAATCCGTTGCTTCTTCCACATACCCCAAACTATAGTTGCGCGGGTCGTACAGGCATAAACGTATTGCATTAACGCCGCCATCGGATAGCGACTGGTAATAATTTGGGTCAAAGGCATATGCCTTGCCCTCCGGGTCGTTGATCAACTTTGACCTCCATAGCCAAATGCCCGCGCCACGAAGAAGTTCGCCTTGCGCGTTGACAACGGTTCCATTGGATACCTGAACCCGGCCGGGGTCATTTGAATAGGTTGTTTTGCCAATAATTAATAGAAGTATAACCAAGTTTAACTTTACTAGTAGTGTGAATTGTTTCATAAGAATGTAGTTTTAATTAATTTTTGTTTATGTGCATGGTTCCAGGACTTCTTGTTCAGTCATTACATTATCATATGTTAAAAGTTAGAAGTACTTGCCAAATCGATCATAAATTAACCATTTTCGTGGCATATAAAATAACCCATTTGTCGCGATTCATTGTCAAAAAACGCTCATGACGCGACATTTTTCATTTAACGCGACTTGAAGGACATCAAAATGATCTTGTGTTTTAAAAATTATTATTTATAAAAAAAAGAAAATTGTAGATTTGTGTATAATATCCTGGCTAACTAATAATTCAAAATAGTATTGAATCGAATAATTATTCATACATCATGTTAAGGATCATTTTAAGCATAATATTTACATCCTGGGGGATAATTGTATCATGTCAATACCCGGTCGCGTTAAACACGAGAAACATTAGAGCCAACAATATTAATGACGTTCACGGACTATCGAGTAACAGGGTTAACTGTATCTACAGGGATATTTTTGGATTCATCTGGTTTGGAACTGACAATGGATTAAACAGGTATGACGGTAATTCCTTTACCGTTTACAAACATTACCCTAATGATACCACGAGTATAAGCAACAACTATATTTCTGATATTACTGGTGATGGGAAAGGAAACATTTGGATAGGCACGTATGATGGATTAAACAAATTCGAGTGGGGAAGCAATAGTTTTTCGCGTTACTCGATAAGTGAGGGGTTGTATGATAAAAAAATAATTTCTCTGTTGATATCTTCACAGGGCAAACTGTTTGTTGGTACAAGATATGGGCTAAATATCTTAAATACCAATATTGATAAATTCATTCAGGTACCAAATATCAATGAAAAAAACATTGAAATTGTTTCTTTAGCCGAACATGGTGGTAGAATATATGCCGGTTCATATGCGCGCGGACTTTTCTCGTACAATAAAGAGATTAACCTCGTGGAGCAGGAAAAAACAGGCAAGAAAAAACATTTAACCATTTCAGATATTTCTTTCACACCTGACGGGAGCTTGTTGCTGGCCACGTTCTCCGGTTTATATTCATTTACTCCAGGGTCTGAAAACATCGAGTTGGTTCATGCTCATTTGGATAACATGGGAGTTGAGCATATTGAATTTGATAACAATGGTAAATTATGGTTAGCGAAAGAACGTGAACTATATACATTTGATGTAGCATCTGGATCATTATTGGCAATTAACATTCTGGATAACAAGGCATCGGAACAAGAAGATGTAATTAACGATATACATATTGATACTTCTGGCATCATTTGGCTGGCAACCTGGTCGAATGGAGTAACATTTTACAAGGAAAACAACAACAACTTTTACGAGTATTATCATCCCATAGGACGGTTAGCCAATAAAAAATCCTATGTCCGTAATATCACTTCTGATTCCAGCGGAAGACTCTGGGCTGGCACGTTTGGGAATGGCATATATCTCTACGATAGTAATATGGAACAAAACAGTAACATAAGATTTAATCAAGAAATACCTGGCGATTATATCACGAGCATGCTACCGGATAAAAAAGGTAACATGTGGATTGGAGGACTTAACGGGCTTGTTTTATTCGATATTAACAAGAAAAAAGTTATAAAAAAATTCTCTGTAAAGGACGGTCTAATGCATAACGAGATTCTCTACATTTACAAGGATACCCGGGACTCGTTATGGATTGCCACCAGAGAAGGTTTAAACATCTATTTACCTTCACAGGATATTATAAAGGAATTCTCACGCTTAAGAGATTTACCACATTATAAAGTATACCAGGTATTGGAAGATCATGAAAACAATATATGGCTTGCCACCGAAAAAGGTCTTTCCAGGTTTGATCCAATAAAAGGAACAATCAAAAGTTTTTTTAAACCAACCAGCACGAATAAAAGTGGTATTAGTGATAATTTTATAAAAAGTCTTTTACTTGATAGTGATCATAATTTATGGATAGGTACTGGAAATGGTCTTAATCGCTATGATTATCAAACTGGTGAATTCAACATGTTTTTTGAGCCAGATGGCCTGATTCATAATGTCATAGGCTCTATCAATGAAGATAAACAGAAAAATATATGGATCCAGACATATACCGGTGTGTCGGTATATGACAAAAGCACGAAACTGTTTAAAAATTTTGATGAATCGAATGGCCTGAGGATAAATAGTACGGCCAATCACGTTGATAAAAACGGGGTTTTCTATTATGGTGAGCAGCACAATGGATTATATGCCTTTTATCCTGATAGTATTTCCTCCTCAACACCTGCTCCGCCCATTTACATTACCAGTATTGAAAGCTCTGGGAGAGAGGTATCCGTGGATCCAACAAGGCCTGGATTATTGTATAAAATTAATCCTGGAGAAAAATACGTCAAGTTTAACTATACGGCACTTAGCTACATGTCTAAGGAAAACAACCGTTTTACTTATATTCTGGAAGGTTTTGAAGAGGAGTGGAAATCATTTGGCACTCAAAACACTGAGGCTTACTATTCAAAACTTCCACCTGGGAATTATACCTTTAAAGTAAAGCATTATAACCAGGATAAAACAGTACCAATGGGAGATATGGTTTCGATACGTGTCCTTCCAAGATGGTGGAAAACGGGATGGGCATTCACGTTATATTTTTTATTATTGGCTTTCCTCGTGGTGCTTTTCAGGATGATCAAAATAAGAAGAGCAAGACTTATAGAATACTATAGCAGGGAAAGACAAAGAATTCAACTGGAACAAAAACATGATCAATTGAGACTGCGTTTGATAACGAATATAGTTCATGAGTTCAGAACACCTTTGACATTGATACTGGGTATTTCTGAAAAAATAATTGACCATGTGAGGGGAATACCTGAAGCAACTAGGGACAAGAAAATACTGAACAATAATATAACCAGAATAAATCGCCTCTTAGAACAACTAATAGATTTACGGAAAATAGACAATAATGCATTTAGACTTAAAGTTTTCCATTATAACCTTAAAGATGAAGTAACTGATGTTTTTGACTCTTTTAAAATACTAGCGGAAAAAAATAAGTTTACCTACCATTACAAGGCCCACGAAAATGATGATGAAACATGGTTTGATAAGGATATCGTTGAAAAAGTATTATACAACTTACTGTCGAATGCATTCAAGTATACTCCAGAAGTTACATTTTAGTTAAACAATTAAATTAATTAAACAAACCGGTTTATTGCTAAACCATATCTTAAGCGCGTTGATTTTTTCTTTAATTTCCATTGTTATTGTAATCAGGCAACTTCCATTTTTTGCCTAATTAAAAGTTAATTCTTTATAAATATTACATTAACTCCACGCTAAAGTAAACAATTTTTCATGAATAAAAAAACAAATTTATAATTACATTTTGAAGTAATACCACGAATAAAGGCAACAAAACCCTGGTTCGTATTGTAATAAATTGATTGTCTTGGTCTTATCGTCTGGTATATCAAAAACTGGTTTACTTATTAATTTAAAACCAAAAAAGCCGCCAAATGCATGCTGTAATATAACCCAGCAAATCCGGCGGCTTTCAATTATACCTTATACCTGTTTATTATTACCTGTTTATTTCTTCAAGCCAATTTTTTCAAAAGGAATGGGTTCAAATTCCGGGATTTTCTCGAAAACCACTGAGCTTTCCTTTAATTGGAAGTTTTCCTCTTCCAGGCTCATGAAACCGGGATCATTACCCGTGATAAAATTGTTCCTGTATACCTCGAACACGGTTGTATCAAGATCATGCTTGCTCACGATAAGCGGTTCATTTACAATCACATTATTGTAGAATTCTAATCCCGTGAGAAATATGGGATCATTGTTCTCATCAAAGACTTCAAAATCAGGATATTTTTCCCTCCATACCTTACTGTTCATATCTATATCCTCGAGCATCCTCCGTCCCCACAATCCAGTTTTCAGATAGCGATAATTAAATTTATCCTCGGGTATTCCCGCTAACCTGGGATCTTCTATCCACAGGGTATGTGAACCATTAATGAAAATATTGTTACGGATAACGTTATCCATACCTCCATTCAACACAATATCGGCGAAATCAGAATACGAGGTATTGTAGAAAACATTTCCCTCTATCAGCAAATCACTTGCCCCGTCGTCCACGTGAATCCCGCAATTTTTGAAACCTTTTTTTCCATTGTGGGCTATATAGTTGTACCGGACAATGTTGCCCCTCTCGGAAGGGTTTCTACCCATGTAAATGGCGCCCATGTCGTGCACCTCCATCACAACCTGTTCGATGCGGTTGTATTCCATGAGGTGTTCGTTGCCGAAGATGGCTATGGCCTGATGTGGTGCATCATGAATATAAGTATGGCGGATAACATTGCCTACTCCATAAAGGGTGATGCCGGCAGAATAGGTTTTGTTCCAACGATTAAAATCATACAACTCACAATTTTCCACGTAATTGCCACCGGGAGTAAGTGTTTTTCTGTCACCACCGCTTAAGACTACTGCACCTGTACCCAGGTGATAGAACTTGCACCCTTTAAAGCCGTGATTATTCCCGGCGTTGTTTTCGAAATCGCTGTTCGCGTAATGGTGCGCCTTCAGGTTTCCCACGGTGCGGGATTTCAGGAATCCCGTGAATTCGTGAATCGGGTAATCAGCGCCCGATACTCCCTGGCCAAGCATGGCGCCAACAGTACCAAAGTTCCTGATAATACAATCCTCGAAAATCACGTTTTCACCACCCTCAATGTATACACCGATACCTTTTCCATTCTCGATCACGATGTTAGAAAAAGTAATATTGGAAGTATATTCAACTGCAATTAAAGGATCTTTTATATTCGACAACACGATTTTAGCATTCTCGAAATCATCAGCGGGATAATAATACAATATTCCATTTTCGCGGTCAATATAGTATTCACCGGGGGAATCAATCTCCTCGAAAACATTGTAAGCATGGTATCCTACAATTCGCGCACCCCACTCTTCAGTGGTATCTGTTTTAACCATCCCAAACATATGGGGGTGTTTTAAATGGATAGCCTTGTTCGCGGTATCGATTTTGTCAATTCCAAGGTTATCATCAGCAAATCCTGCAGCGAAATATCCCCATAACCATATATCTTCCGGGTTACTCCAATACTTCGCGCGGTCATACTCGTAACCGATAATTCCGGGAATACCGGAAAAATCTTCATCTATTGCCTTGGATGAATTTCTAATTACTTCAGTTACCGGCACTTTTCCCTTGTTGGGCCAACGCGCGATGGTTTGCGGTTTATCGTTAACAAAAAGCTCCATGGGCGCCGGCAATACCGCCGTTGAAAACCCGTGTTGACGAAATTCGCCGTAATCGGTAATTCCTTTTTCTTTCAGGTTGACCATTAAAAGTTTTTCCCCTGCAGTGGGATCAACCAATTTGTTTTTTACTTCCTCGTTTTCCACGGGAATAAAATCCTGTGGTTGAAGTTTTACACCCCCGCAAAATACAACTTCCTTATCAGCTTCACCTTTAAATACAACAGGCTTTGAAATGGTACCGGAATCACCCGCGTTAAATTCGAGGGTTGAACCAAGCTCGTACCTGCCTTCTTTAAAGACCACGGTAATTTCATCCCCCTTGTTTTCCTGTTTTAAATTTCTTATTAAATCCCTGGCACCGGCCGGGGTTGCCAAAGGTTCATCTTTTTTCCCGCTGTTATTGTCATCTCCGTCGGGAGATACATATATCACGTTTTCATTCGAACAGGAAAATAAAAATAAACACATGGGTATTAATAATGCAAAAAACTTTTTCTTTACCATCGTCTTCTATTTAGTTGGTTAATAAAGTGTATAATCAGCGTGTAAATATAAAACATAAACAAATATATAATTATAAATTGTATTCCAAAAACTGAGAGTATAATTCCACATGTGCTTCGGAAACATTAAAAAAAATACAATTTCTTTGGTTTTAAGGGTCATTACCCTGATCTTTGAAATAATTTATTTAAAAACCCGTTTATAAACTTGGTTGATAACCGGTAAAATATTAGCTGAGCTAAGCGGTTGAAGCGAAGCGAACTGGCGCTTTACTTAAATTTAATACCCGGACAAAGCGCGGAACAGGCTGTAAGCGGGAACTGCTTTATTTGGGTATTACACGTTTTATGAAGAGCTTGGTAGATGAACCGGGGGTTTTCTATCAAAATAAGAATTTAATACATGTACTTCAGGTTTTTTTTAATAAAACTTTTAATTTCACTAACCTGCTGTTTGAATGGTTATAACCAAACAATTAACCTGCAAGCAGTAGATTATCCCTCACAAGGTGTACAATGTATCTACCGGGATCATGAAGGATTCCTGTGGACGGGAAATGCCGAGGGGCTCTTCAGGTATGACGGGAACAACTTCAAGTATTTTACACATATACAGGGAGACACATCAAGTTTAAGTGGAAACAGTGTTTATTGTATAGGTGAAGATTCCGCCAATAATTTATGGATTGGCACTGAAAATGGTTTAAACAGGTTTAACAGGCTAGATGAAACTTTCACTGCTTACCTCCCAAGAAAAATTCCAGGCAGCATCTCTTCCCTGGTTATAAAAAGTATGCTGCTGGATGAACAGGGCAATTTTTGGATTGGTACCAGAAAAGGATTAAACAAACTTGATGAACAAAATAATGCTGTCGCTTTTGAATCATTTTTTCCCAACAGGGAAGATACCATGTCCACCTCGGAATGGTCCTTCGAACGCCTTTACGAATCATCCAATGGTGAGATATGGGGATGCACCTGGAAGGGCGGCCTTTTACATTTCAACCCCCTTACCAAAGAATTTACCAGTTATAAAGAACATTCCCTTTTCCCTGATGATAACGACAATATTTTCAAAACAATTGTAGAGGTAAATGACAACAAATTACTGATAAGTACCTGGAACCAAAGGGTTCTTTTATTTGACCTGAAGGAAAAAAAATTTCTTAACAATACCGCCCTTGGTACCTTAATCAGTAAAAAGCTGAATCCAGCAAATGGGATAAACGATTTTTTGGTGGACAGGGAAAATAACCTCTGGGTTGCCCATGGCGAGGGTTTACTGGTAATTGACCTGGACATCCTGTCTACACTTGCTCTTCCTGGTAAAACAAAGGAAAGCCGGGTAGAGAGCCTAACAAACAAACTTAGTGTAACCTCCTTACTCGAGGATAAGGAAGGAACAGTATGGGTTGGACACCTGAACCACGGGCTAAAAAAATATGATCCGGAAGCTGCAGTTTTTAACAAATGGTTTGTACCATTCAAGCCTGAATCGAACAGAAGGGACTATGTTACAGGTGTACTAGCAGGCCAAAACAAAAACCTGTGGATAGGAACCTGGGGAGATGGTCTTATTCACTCCACCCATGATGGGTCCATTTTAAAGAGAATATTCCCGTCTAAATCCACGGGATCAAGAAATTCTGACGTCATAAGGGATTTATGCACGGATATCAAGGGAAAGATATGGATTGCCACGCTTGATGGGCTTTCCTGCTATGATCCTGTCATTGAAAAATTTACAGCGCATTATTGTTCCCATCCCAGCAGTAAAATCCGACTTTCACACAAAACTATAGTTGCCCTGGTACCTGATGATGATGGCTTCATTTGGGTCGTTACCCAAGAGGGTATCCATAAACTCGATCCCATTCATGAAAAATTATATTCACCCGTGGAACTGGGAAAACACGTGAATAAAAAAATCACAACTCTTTTAAAAGATGCAGATGGCAATTACTGGTTCGGGCTATACTCCGGTCTGTTATACCACAATGTAAAAGAAGACACGTCATGGCTCTTTAAGTCTAAATTTGGAAACACCAATTCCATTTCCAGCAACAGTATCCGAAACATAAGCGAATCTAAAGATAATAAGTTATGGATTAGTACATCAGCGGGCTTAAGCGTGTACGACAGGGAAAAAAAGAGGTTTTCAAATCTCTTTCAGGAAGACGGGCTCCCCACGAATATAATACAGAACACGCTCGAGGACGTGAACCACGATATTTGGGTCCTAAGCAAAAATAATATTTCCCGTTATGATACGAAAAATAACGTGTTTATAAATTATAATGAAAAAGATGGATTGACAGGTGAAGAACATCATATTTTCAAGGGTGAAAACGGGTACATTTACCTGGGTAGCGAAAAAGGCTTTTTTCATTTCCATCCCGATAGCATCGAGGTTAATACCCCCTCCCATCCCGTGGTTATTACGGATTTTATCCTATTTGGCAAAAATGTTGCCATAAACGGGGCGCCCCTGAATGGTGAGGTAATTCGTTATAAGAAACAATTGGTACTCGAACATGATCAATCCATGTTTGGGTTCCGGTTCGCTTTGTTGGATCTTACTTCCAATGAAAATGTTTCATATTTTTATAAACTGGAGGGTTACAATAGCGAATGGATCAATATTGGCTCAAAGACAGAAGTAGAATTTCAAAATTTAAAATTTGGTGATTACAAGCTCTTGCTAAAAGCATCACGAGGTAGTCGCGTGCTGAGTAATTCTTCTACCTCGCTCGATATAAAAATTTTGCCACCTTTTTGGCTCACGTGGTATGCCTTTGTTGGTTATGGTTTGATTACTCTTTTTATTCTTTACCTCTACAGGAGTTACACGATATACCGGGAACGCGTGAATACCAAACTGCAACTCGAGCAAGTTAAAGCCGACAAAGCCCGTGAACTCGATCAAATGAAGCTCAACTTTTTTATTAATGTTTCTCACGAGCTACGTACCCCCTTAACCCTTATTAATGGACCATTGGAACAAGTTATTCGGTCTGAAAATAACCCTGAAAAACTAAAAAAACTAGAAATCATTTCAAGGAATTCAAAACGTCTGTTACATCTAATCGGTCAGTTATTGGATACACGTAAATTAGAAGTCAAAAAATATCAACCCAGGATAATCCATGGAAATGTCCAGGAATTTTGTAAACAATTACTACAGTCTTTCCATGCATATGCAATACAACAGAATTTAACATTTATATCAAAAATAATACCCCAGGCTTCAAGTTTTTGGTTTTATGCCGATGCCCTGGAAAAAATACTTTCTAATTTTCTTATAAATGCCTTTAAATTTACACCTGCTGAAGGGCAGGTGGTTTTTGAAATGAAAGAACAACTGCCTGAACAAATCAAGGCTTTCCACCACCAATCCATCAATAACGGCTTTCATTTAATAAACAATGAAACCAACATACAGGACGCTAACCGGTATTTACAATTCAAGGTAAGTGATACAGGTTGTGGCATGGATGCCAATGAAATATTCGAAGCATTCGAACGGTTTCACCAGCACAACACCAACAAGTATTCAGCAGGGTATGGAATTGGATTATCACTTACCAAGGATCTTGCCAATGCATCGCTCGGAAGGATTTATGCCCGCGGCCGGAAAGGAGAGGGTACGGAATTTGTCCTTTTCTTCCCCGTCTATACTGAGGCTTTAAATGATTCAAACCAGGTAGGGAATGAGGATGATTTCGTGCCTAACGATTACCTGCCACTTTTAAACCGACAAAGAAACAGGATAAATAATGGGGTGGAAACCTCGGAAATAAAGAAGTCATTGGATGAAAATAATGGCCAACGCGAGAAAATACTAATCGTGGATGACAACCCCGATTTATTGGACTACGTGTCAAGTATTTTAGAAGAAGACTACCTGCTGTTTTTTGCTGAAAATGGTGCGGAAGCCTTGAAAAAATGCCGTGAAACCCTATTCCACCTGATCATCACGGATATTATGATGCCTGTTATGGATGGTTTGGAATTGTGTGCCCAACTAAAAGAGGATATAAACACGAGCCATATCCCAATTGTACTTCTCACCGCGCGAAGTGGAACTGAAAATGAATTGCAAGGCCTGGAAACGGGGGCTGATGACTATATATCAAAACCTTTTAATAGTGATGTATTAAAACGGAAAGTAAAAAACATAATCGAAAGTAGAAAAAAACTTTGGGCTAAAGTAAAAACCACGGGTAAAGTTATACCTGAAGGCTTGCACCTTACCAGGAAAGATTCTCTGTTCCTGGAAAAGGTTGTTGAATTTGTCGAGAAAAATATCTCAGACCCAGGTTTAAATCAGGATAAAATTTGTTCTGAATTGGGGTTGAGCCGTACACAACTCTACAGGAAGCTTAACAGCCTGGCCAACCAGTCTGTAAATGAATTTATCCGCAACATCAGGCTTCACAGGGCATCGGAGATTTTAAGATGTGGAAATAGTGTCCACATCGCCGAGTTGGCTTACACGGTAGGTTTTTCAGAGCATAGTTATTTTTCAAAAATGTTCAGGAAAAAATACGGCCTTACCCCCAAGGAATACAACAAGGAATACACGCGAAAGAAACAACTTGATGGCGGTGATCTTGATTCGAAACTTCATAGCAATACTTGAGAAAGGGATTTTAATACATGTACAATCACGTTCCCGAAAAATAATGCTTTTATAAATGCAGCGATATCAATAAACCCGGTAATTTATTGATGAACTTGTACTCAAATCCTGTTGACTCTTCTTGTTCTGCTCTATACTGATACAATAATTACAATAATAAATGCTATAATCATATAAAAAATTCACGTCAATTATTATTTTTGAGGTCTAAATAAATAATACTTTAATGCTGCACATGAATAGTAAGATGCGGGTTCCTGTAATAAGTTTAGGGATGGCGATTGCCGCTTCAGGCTGTAACAAGGATGAACCGCGGGATTATAATTTTATCGTGATTTTGGCAGATGATATCTCGGCGGTGGATTTTGGCTGCTATGGTGGAACTGAATACAACACGCCCCACATTGACCGCCTGGCCGAAAAAGGCATGAAGTTCAACGTGGCCTGGTCTACCCCTTTGTCCATGCCCTCGAGGATACAATTGATGACCGGTAGGTACGCTACCA
>Ga0207419_1002200_pt1 | contig 13181 bp, 12 predicted proteins | sample ElkSloMetagenome_4_FD_184723 | JGI IMG/M metagenome (GOLD analysis project Ga0207419, IMG submission 184723) | Hot spring microbial communities from Elkhorn Slough, Monterey Bay, USA - MD2A (version 2) | ecosystem: Environmental > Aquatic > Marine > Intertidal zone > Estuary: Microbial mat ... | reverse complement strand
GCGGGTGGATCTCCTTCGCCAAAAGTTACATTGTCAAACCAAACAACATGGCCCATTTCTCTGGGGGCATAGCTCGGAAAGAAGATAAGTTGTGAAAATGGCGCAAGGCCCGAACCAATAAGGGCGCTCATGTCAAATTGAATTTCTACCCATTCGTCAGCTACAACATTGGGAACGATTGTTTCGAATTCAGCTCCAAAAGTTGTGTTTGCAAATTTCAATGCAACAGGGGCGGCAAATCCTTCCTGATAAACCATCACGCTAACAACGCTATTGTCTTCGTCAAAACTCCACATTCCCATATTCATTCCGGCATTGTCTGTTTCACATCCGGCGCTTCCCCATGTGGCATCTGTTCCATAAGAAATGTCAACTTTTGCTGCGTTTGCAGATCCGTTGATTCCGTCAGTTGCCGGGTTGGCTTCTACAGTGAAGGTAGGGTTGTCTTCTCCTTCGGGAGCCTCAAAAGTTGCCCATGACCAATCGGCACCGTTTCCATCCGGCTCAAAGTCAATGGGGCTTGTTTGTGCACTCAGCACAGTTGAATAAAAAATAATTGATAATAAAGTAAAATATCTCATCGAGTGATTTTTTGTGAACTGGAAAGGTAGTCCTATTAAATCAGGCCATCACTACGCATCACCTATTAATCTAGTACATCATGAGTACATCATCTACTGTAAACTCCTATTATAAAGGCATACAGCTCAATCCCTATATGAGTTCTTGAATGGGTTTAAGTTCGACTGATCTCCAACAGGGTTGGAAAAAACAGCTTTTTCAAAAACAACCATTCCGCATAGCCATGGCAAAGGCTTCGGCTTTATCGTGCACATCCAGCTTGGGTATAAATTTTCCATATGGCTGCGAATGGTAAAAAGGTAAACCTTTATCTATTCTCTAAACATTGCAGAGATTGGATGCGACAGTATTCAGAAAATTAAGTAAAGAAGAAATCGTTTATTTATCAGTTCACGTCGAACAAGCCATGATAGAACACGACACTCTTAAGCCCAAATGAATAAGAAAGAATTTTATATAACCGCCATTAAGCTGATTGGAGCTTTTTTCTTTTTCGAGAGCGCCTTCATATTTATCTCTCAATTCTCCATTTACATCCAGCCCTTATTTGACGATTTTAGTTCGTGGAATATCAGCTATTCAGTATACATCTTGGTGCCTTTGCTTCTTTCACTCCTTGTAATTGCGCAGGCACCCAGAATCGTTAATATGTTAGGCTTAGTAAGTCAGGAGGATAATGACTCAGTTATCGAATTGGGAAAATGGGAAGTGAAATCAGTTGCTGAGTTAGCTATAATTATTGTCGGCGGATTTATGATTACGGAAAACCTTATTCCATTGATCGCATCTTTCGTTACTTATTTCAGCCAATTGGTGAGCCCTCCTTCAGAGGTTATAAGGTTTGATGATCAGAATAAGTATGGAATCATATTATATAGCATAGGTATGATTCTGGGAATACTCATTCTAACAAATGTTTCCTGGTGTGTAGAGAAGATTACCGAAAAGTACGATAGAGAAAGCAATGCCTAAAATAATCCGTTTTCTTATCCACGTGTTGCTTATTGTCTTGCTCACAGCAATAACTCAGATAGGAGGAATTATTTATGTTTTTGTTATTCTCCTGATTTCTAAAAGGATCAAAAAGTACTGGTTAAAGCGACTTATAGCTTTTCTGACTCTTTACATTTCAGCCACTTTCCTTGTGATTCCCTTCCTGGCTCCTGAGTTTGGACGTGAAAAAGTAAGGGGTAAGGGAATTAATATTTACAATTCATTCTATATTCTCTGCAATCGCAATTATGTCAGTAAGGATCTTAACCAAGCTCTTATAGAGATCAGCGAAGAGTTCCGAAAGGATTATCCAGAGCTAGAACTTGTCGTACTAGATGCCAATTTTCCATTCATCAATGGCTTCCCGCTTCTTCCGCATCTCAGCCATAAGGATGGGAAAAAAATCGACCTGGCTTTTGTTTACAGAGAGCCATCCGGTGAGGTGGTCAATCAAAAAGTCTCCCGATTGGGCTACGGAGTTTATGAACAGACCCGGGAACACGAGTTCAATCAAAGTACTGTCTGCAAAAATCAAGGAGCCTGGCAGTACGATTTTCCAAAGTACCTGAGTTTTGGAAGAATAAATAAAGATCTCGAATTTGCACCAAACGCAAATCGTCGGCTAATTCAGGTCATTGTCAGTCATCCAAAAGTGCAAAAAGTATTTTTGGAACCCCATTTAAAAAGGCGCTTAAAACTAGAAAATAGTAAGATTCGGTTCCAGGGTTGCCACTCGGTTAGGCATGATGATCATATTCATTTGCAGATCAAATAGTCGCCTTTTAGGCTGTTTGCCAAGCAGATAAGTTTCAAAGAATAATCAAATTTTTTGAGAACAAAGCTCAACCTTTTTGCCATCTTGGTTGTGTTGTTGTTAAACACGCGTCATGAAAAAATTCCATATTGTTTTCGCCCTTTTTCTGTTTCCACTGATTGGTTTTTCTCAAATTGATTCTCTAGCCGGATATCTAAACGATATAGATGGCCCGCTGGCCGGAGAGACTGTAACTTTTATTAATCCTTTTCCAGAACCAGTAATCGTTGCCGAAGTTGTAACTGATGAAACAGGTTTTTTTATTGCGGCAGTAGACAGCTTTCCTACCGATGTGGATCTGCTGGTAGAAACCACTGCCTGTGCGGATTTAGACTATGGTGTAAGTTCGGCTGGAGAGAATGAAAGCATTGTTGTATATGATATTTACTGCAACCCACCAGACGATTATCCTCAAGTTGTAATGTACGGTTACCCGGCCACGGATGACAACCTGACCTGGAATTTTTGGATTACTGCTACCGAAGGTATTGAAAGCCAGACATGGTCTGTGAACGATGAAAATTTTGAAACGGAAGTGCTCAATTACACTTTTGAAGAATCGGGAATTGGTACTGTCTTTATCACCGTTAATTTTGCAAATGGTATTATTATCTCTACTGGTTCCGATTTCACTGTAGGCGAAGAAATGGCCATGAATTGCTCTGCAGCTTTCTATTTTATGGAAGACAGTACAGATTTTGATAACGGTTCTTTCTTTTTAATGAATGCTTCAATTGGTGAAGACCTGGAATATTTATGGGAGTTCAGTGATGGCACTACTTCAACAGAAGCCAACCCCACACATGTCTTTAGCGAAGCGCAGGAGATTTATGGCATTTGTCTCACCATTTCAGGAAACGAAGGCTGCAGCGATTCGCAATGCATAGAAATTGATGGTGTGCTGATTGACGGAACGGGTAGACCATCAGATCAAGATTCAGAAGCGAAAGACAATGGTCCCACAATGGTAGTTCTGTCTCCTGCATTTGGAGTTCTGAGCAGTAATGAAATTCTCATGGAGAAATCGGCAACTGTATTCCCAAATCCATCGGATGGAAACTTTGAGATGATTCTTGAAGTAGACCAACAAGACCGCGGCACGCTGCGATTACTTGATATTCATGGGAGAGTTGTTAATCAACGAATTGAAGTATTTCAGCCCGGATCGAACAGAATTTCTTATTCGGCCAATCCTGCAAAAGGAATCTATATTCTGGAGTTTAGGGGAGATAAATACTACAGCCGATCGCGATTGGTGATTGAGTAGCTTTAAAAGCTGTAAGCTTTAAGCCGCAAGCTCCAAGCCCAAAGTCGCAAGCTGGAAGCCGATAGCCGATAGCAGGTAGCTGGAAGCCGGTAGCCGGAAGCCAACTCCCAACTCCCAACTCAAAATGGCAGGAATCTTGTCACCATTAGGTTGAATCCTTAAAAACGAATATTATGATATACTCAAAAAACATATTAGTTATTGGTGCACATGGAAAAATAGGACAGCACCTTGTCAATAAATTATCTGAAACAAATGATTTTAAAGCCGCAGCTTTTCTTCGCGATCCGGAACAGGTAAAAGATTTTCGCGGTGAAAAAGTTGAAGCTGTGATAGGTAATTTGGAAGACTCCGTTGAAGACCTGGCATCGCAATTTGAAAAATATGATACCATCGTATTCACTGCAGGTTCAGGTGGAAATACCGGTTTAGAAAAAACTGTAGCTGTAGACCTCGATGGTGCCGGAAGAGCCATTGACGCTGCGAAAAAGTCAGACATCCAAAAGTTCATTATGGTGAGCGCTGCGGGCGCTGATAATCGGGAAGTATGGGATAAGAGTGGAATTAAGAACTACTACATCGCCAAGTACTACGCCGATGAATACTTGAGAAATTCAGGCCTAAATCACGCTATACTCAGACCCACGGGTTTAACAGATGACCCAGGGACAGGTCAGATAAAAGCCAGTGAAGATTTTAGAGATCTAAACCCTAAAATCTCTCGCGAAGATGTGGCCGAAACTATTATTCACCTTCTCAAAATGGGTGAAACAGAGCTCGGAACCATAGAAATTAGTTCGGGTTCAGATAGCATTGAAAAAGCATTAGCCGAGACCATTCTCGCAGAAGAAGTACCGGCCTGATAAAAAAACATGTGAATTTTGCTCAACACAACGTTGAGTGAGTTCGCACCTCTGTCAAAGAAACCGCATCCGAACTGAACTTTTCAGTTTATGCGGTTTTTTCTTTTTAGGAGTAATTGTCTTCACCATCATTTCAAGAAATGAAGTAAAGGCAGTTAAAATAAGGAATGCTGGCTTTTTCAAAATGAGCCTCTCGGTTATATGAAGTAAAGAATAAAATGCATTGCGGATTTCGCGGCTTTTTGAAAGATTTTCTAACTTCCCACCTGCCAGAGCCATGCTTCGTACTTTACTCCTTGTTTTTTTTCTGCCGGCAATTATAAACGCCCAGATCTCTGCTCCGCCATTTCAGCATTTAACTGTTGATGATGGGCTGCCGCAAAATTCTATTACCGCACTTACTCAGGGTCCCGATGGTTTTTTGTGGATTGGAACCCAGGACGGCCTGGCCCGATACGACGGCTATGATTTTAAGGTTTTTCGTTCGGAAGAAGGGAACTCAAATTCGCTCAGCCATAATTTTATTTGGAATTTACAATTTGACAATGAAGGTGAGCTCTGGATTACAACACTTGGAAACGGCCTATCCAGGCTTGACACCCGACGAGATACGTTTAGCCGATGGCTTCAAAGTAAAGGAGATTCCGGACTGTATCACTGGAACACTTTTTCCACCCTTAAAGTGGAAAACATCCTTTGGGTAGGGACTAATGAGTCGCTTGATAAAATACATCTCCAATCCGGAAAACGAGTTTCTTACTTCCCGGGAAAGGAAGCTGATGAGACTGAGCCGGTTATTTTGGTAAGAGCGCTGGCCCTATCACCTGACTCATCGGCAATTTGGATGAATTCAAAAAAGGGATTGGCCCGTCTTCACGTACATTCAGATTCGCTGGAATACTTTGAGCAAAGTCCTTTTGGAACGGCTAGCAACCTTCTCAATATTTATAAGATTGAAACTGACGAACAGAACCTTCTCATCACAACGGGAAGAAGGATAATCTCAATAAACTGGAAGGACGAGAAAGAGAAAATTCTTTTTGATGCCGATAGCCTTGGACTTGCGAAAAATTTAAACTTTCATGGCTTTTATCGCGGTATTGGCAGGTTTGACTATATATACTCTGGTGGTGGAATTTATAGAATTGAAAAAAGTACGGAAAGGATCGTCCACCTTGCCCATGATCCGGATAACCCTAATTCACTCTCGCACGATTACGTTATTGACCTTTGTGAAACTTCAGATGGAGCACTCTGGGCGGGAACCCGAAATGGTCTTAATGCGATTAGAACCAAAACGGAAGATTTTTTGCGCTTTGGCAAAACGAACAAAAAGGAGTATTCCCTTTCGAGCGCATCCGTTCGTGGCCTGCTTTACAACGAAAAGAATGAAGTCTGGGCTGGATCTGACCTGGGAATTAATATTATAAATCTGGAAACCGGAAAAATTCGCTCCTTTAAAGAGCTGGTGGTCAATCCATCTGCTGTAAAAAGTGAGTATGTTTTATCTCTTATCAAAGATAGTGCTGGCACTATTTGGTCTGGGCTTCGGGGTGGGGGGCTGCTACAGCTGACTAAGGAAGAAAACGAACTTTACAGGGTTAAGTCAGATCCTTTAAATAATATTTCTATTCAGTATATTCTTAATGAAGACAGCATTCTTTGGTTGGGCTCAAGCGGAAGCGGACTACTGAAGTATCACAAGGAAAAGGGGCTGATCAAATCCTATCCGAGCACAGGTGATCGCAAAGGGCCTTCACACACCTTTATTTTTGCGATATACCGAGATCCCAATGATATTCTCTGGCTGGGTACACCTACCGGTGGTATCAATATTTTTGACAGAAATACGGAGACATTCAACACCGTCCGCACTACCCGAAATTCAAACAATGGGCTCAGCGGGAATACCATTTTATGCTTTTTTGAAGATAGTCGCCAAAGACTTTGGATAGGAACTACTGCTGGCCTTTCGCTTCTCAAAACACCTTTGAGCCCTGACTTGATTGAAAAATTAAACGTCAATCCCAATCACTTAAAGTTTGATCATTTTGGACGAAAAGAAGGCTTCCCCAATGAAGTGATATATGGCATAAGGGAAGATAAAATTGGAAATCTGTGGATCTCTACCAACGACGGACTGGTAAAATTCAATGGAGAAGAAGTGGTGGACGTTTTCACTTCTGAAGATGGCTGCCAGGTAGACGAATACAATCAAAATGCAGACCTCTCGCTTCCCGATGGGCGAATGGTTTTTGGTGGCGTTTCGGGCCTCCACCTTTTTAATCCTGAACGGCTGGGGAAATTCTATTACCAGCCAAAGTCTGTGATTACAGATGTACGGGTAAATCATAAAGACCTTAACTCAAGGGGAATTCAAACCTTGCCACATGGCCTGAGACAATTAGACCTAAATTTTACAGATGATGTAATTGATTTCTCTTTTGCAGGTCTGAGTTATGTAAACTCAATACAAAATTTTTATGCCTATCGATTAATTGGTTTTGACCCCAACTGGAACTATACCAATTCGGATAAAAGATTTGTAACCTATACCAATCTCGATCCTGGCAATTATACATTTGAGATTAAAGTGGCTAATTGCGACAGGGTCTGGTCAAATCAAGTTGCACAACTACCTTTGACGGTTTCTTATCCACCCTGGCAAAAGTGGTATGCCTTCCTGGCTTATGCAATCGTACTATCCGCTCTGTTTTATTTGCTTGTGAGATGGCGTACCGAGAAAGCACGAAGAGAAGAAAGGTTGAAGCTTCGTTTACAGGAGGCGCGACTAGACGAAAGAGAAAAATTCAGAAAGGAAGCTGCTCGCGATTTTCACGACGAAGCTGGCAACAAGATCACCAGAATAAACCTACTTGTTGAGCTGGCCAGCTCCCAGAAAGGAGGTGAGCACTCACTGAAGGGATACTTTGACAAAATCGCTCAAAATACTTCGCAGCTCTCTTCAGGTATGCGCGATTTCAACTGGTCATTAGATCCGGAAAAAGACTCCTTAAAAGACCTATGCCTGAGAATCTCTGAATTTGGAGAATCGATGTACGTGGGAATGGATCACTCCTTTTCAACCAAAATTGAAGTTGCAAACCCAGATATCATGGCGCTAGGAATGGCATTGAGAAGAGATTTGCTTATGATCTTCAAGGAAGCTATTAACAACGCAGCGAAACACGCAAATTCTCAAAAAGCTGAATTTAAGGTTTACAAAGAGGGAAAAGACTTGGTCATGGAGCTAAAAGATTTTGGTAAAGGAATAGAAGATGAACCTTCATCTAAAGGCTACGGATTGAAAAACATGAAATCGCGAGCCGAGTCAAATGGCGGTCGGATACGTATTTTTAAACACAAGGTGGATGGAACAGTCGTAGAATTCAAGATCAATCTAACCCATTTGGGGTAGATTTAAACGACTCAGATGCAATACTTTTGAAACACGTGGATGTTGCAAATCAAATAATACAGGTAGCCATCGTTGAAGATGATGCCGACATCAGAGAGCTTTTGTCTCTTCTGATCGATAAATCGCCGGGCTATATTTGCAAGGACCGATTCAGCAATGCTGAAGATGCGCTCAAAGAATTGCCTAAAGCAGATCCAGATGTTGTCTTAATGGATGTAGAGCTACCGGGTATTTGGGGAATAGAAGCTGTGAGAAAGTTAAAGCCCCAAATGGAGAAAACCGACTTTATTATGTTGACTATACGGGTAGATGACGACACCATTTTTGAAGCCCTGCGTGCCGGTGCATCGGGATACCTCCAAAAGGACACGCCACCCGCTCAACTTCTGATGGGCATTCGCGACGCCGTTGAAGGGGGAGCGCCGATGTCTCCTTACATTGCCCGGAAAGTGACGGCTTATTTCAGACCAGAAAAATCCAATTACAATCTAACAAAGAGAGAACAAGAAGTACTTCAGCTTCTTTGTGATGGACAGAATTATCAGAGTATTGCAGAACAGCTTTTCGTTAGCGGGCATACGGTTCGCGCCCACATTAAGAATATCTACTCCAAGCTTCACGTCTCTTCTCGGGGCGAAGCCGTAAGCAAGGCTCTTAAAGACGGGCTCGTCAAATAAATACCCCCCATTTGAGTAATTGATAGCAGGAAGGCCTTACCATAGTTTTGGTCTCAAAATCAATTAATCTCAAAATCATGAAACGAATTTTATTCTCTGGATTAGTCCTTTTTCTAGTCTCCGTTTTTGCCGTTGGATGTAATAACGACAACGACGACAATTCAGGTCCTTCGGGAAGCAACAACAATCCCGGCGACACTACAGCTGTGGAAGATCCAACTTTAACCATTATTCTCTCCGGTAGCACGAATGACACCATCACTTATACCATGACCGGCGGAATCGCTACGGAACAGAGTATCATCGGCACACATAATTCAGCAGCTTTGGGCCTTCTTTCTATTAACGCAGGCGAACTACCTCTGGGTTGGAGTTTCAATCTTATTGCCAATACCAGCACTTTCGGAGAAGGAACTTTTGAAGCTTCAGGTGTTGCAGGTTATGGCGGACTTAATAATACTTCCACAGGTGAAGGCTTTATAGGTACTTCTTCATCCATTACGATAACGGAGCTTAAACTCGTGCAAGATGTAATCAATGCTACCTACAATGCCTGGGGCACCTTTGAAGTGAATATGGAAGATCAAATGAACCCGGACGAAACGGTAGAAGCTACCGGTACCTTTTCTAATATTTCCATAACGGTAAACTAAGAGAGCCATGAAAATTTTTATAAGCATTTTGGCGGCTGTAAGCACGGCCCTGACCTTCGCGCAATCGCCTGTCATAACAGTAGATAATGTATATCTAATCGGAGATGAAGTGCCTATTTCTATTTGCAATGAAGGGGTTGAACCAGGTGCATCAGGTGAGAACATTACCTGGGATATGGGTTACCTAACCGAGCAGGAAGAACGATCATTTTCATTTGTGGCTCCCGAAGATACGCCCTGGGATTATCAATTTACGGAGTCTAATCTCTGTGGAGTCAGCTGGGATGACTCTCACAGCTTCTATCAGGTAGGAGCTTCGGGGCTCAGAGTAGATGGATATACCAGCTATTCCAATGAAGCGCAGACAGATACCGTAAAAATTATCATGTCTGATGCCGAGGAACTCATTCCGTTACCCCTTGAATTTGGTGATACACAATTTGATGAGTTTGCCGGAATATCTGAAGCAGCCGGATTTACGATTCCGTACGATGGCGATATAAATTTCGAAGCCGATGGTTATGGAACCCTTATACTTCCAAACGGAACGTACGAAAACGTTGTTCGTTACCACTTTACCCGCGAGCAAAACAATACTTTTATGGGGATAACAACAACACAAACTAAAGAGCAATGGGGGTGGATGTCAGCAGACTACCGTTTCTGGCTGCTTCTGATGGAAGTCAACGATGACGGATTTTCTGAACAAGAATTAGTTTGGTACGCCAAGAATCCCATTGCGGTGTCGCTTTCAATTCAAGATTTAACCCGACAAGACCTGGATATATTTCCCAATCCGACAAAGCTAGGAACAGATGTTATATTGAATATGGAGTTTGCAGCAATTGCCACGGTTCAATGGTATGATGTTACTGGCCGCATGATTCATCAATCCAGGAAATTTCTCAATGAAGGGCAAAACACATTGTCTACTTCTGAATTGGATCGAGCCGGTATTTATATATTGAATCTTACACATGATGGAGTTCAGCATAGTACAAAAGTTGTATTAGAATAAAATGTAACTACCTAAATATGAAGAACATACGGCCTGCTTCTATTTTATTCCTTGCTCTCTTCTTAATCCTAAGTTTTGTTCTCTGCACCTTCCTTGTGGGGCTTACAGACCTTACAAAGAATCAAGGACTCGCTGCTGCAGCTATTGGATTGGGCTATGGATTGATGGGCGCTTTTATTCTTACTTTTTTTGCCGGCATTCTAATCATGAAAACCCGGACGAAAAAAATAATTCGCTTGAATAAAATTGCAGGAATCCTGGTGTTGCTTTTTGCGTTGTATGTAGTGATCAGGTTGGCATTTTTTACGAAGGAGCAACCGCCTTCGCCCAAGCTGGAGCATACAAAACCAGCTGCAGAAGCGGTCAGCTTTGTAAAGGATCAAAATAAAGATATGGGGCTTGGATTTTTCAAGCCCCATATTTATGATTTAAAAACTCTGTACTTCTATGGAAACCTAACACCCGGAAAACCGCTTATCGCGCATTTCCCCTGGGACAGCCTAACCTTTGTTCAGAATGAACTGGATCAATACGCCATTTCTTATGCTCCGCCTATGCTTAACCCGGCTCATATGAAAATGGATTACGAAGTACTTCTTTTCCGATTGGTGAGATTGAGTGGCGAGTTCGCAGAAATACAGCTCAGCGAGCGAACTGGGCAGACGGCCTTTGTTTCTGTCCAATCAGGCGAAGTAATTTTATGGCCGGAATTTTTATTGAGTGTTGCCACTGTAGATGTTAAGGATCCCGATATACGCATCAAGCCGCTAGACCATGCTTCGGGTGTGACCTATTCAGGAAATATTGCTTTCTACAAACCCATCTCAGTAAAGAACAATTGGATAGAACTATCGTGCACAGATCAAAACTTTAACGAATTAGTTAGAGGGTGGATTAAATGGCGCAAAAACAATCGCCTCCTAATAAACTATAGTCTCTTTTCTTAGGACCTGCCAGTTGAACGAACTCTGTCACTCATCATTTTTTCTCCTGCAATTTGTTCGGCTTGAATATCTTCATGGCTACTATGGAATCGACTCTTGAAAAATTTGGTTTGCGCAAGAATTATATAGTGAAGCTGAAAAGCTCGCAGAATTCCTTTTATCAAAATCTCAAGGCATTGGTTTACGATAAAGAGTTGAACTTCTGGATTTTTTTTAACGAGCGTTATATCAGAACAGAAAAACCCTTCGTCGGTACGTTTACCTATTCTAAATTTGAAATCAAGAAGCGAACAAAATTCATGGGGTCTCAACAAAACCATACCATAGCTACTGGCAAGTACTATGAGCAGAGTGATAATCTGCGAGTGGAAGTAAGCCTGGGGGTATTGCCCGGCTTCGTTCAGTTTTACTTGATATTTGCTCTTATGGGAATTTTTACTGTCGCGCTTCTTGCTCCTAGATTATTTGATAATGATGAGTTCAATTTTTTTATCGTGATATTTCCGCTGGCCTTTCTTTTGGGAATTGTCATTAACTCCTTAGTATATAGAAACAAGCTCAAGAAATTTGAGAGGGAGTTCAATTCAATTTTAGAATCTTTATCCGATAACCAGTAATTTATCGTTCCCATATTCTAACATGGTTAGAGTTTTTATCTTTCCAAAGAAACCCGTGAAGTCTGTTTAAATGCTGGAAGAATGGAACTTCACTTTCAGATTAGATAAAACCATGTTTAAAGATTTCAAGAAGTTTATAAGTAGAGGAAATGTCATTGAGCTGGCTGTGGGTTTAATCATGGCTACCTATTTCGGTGCAATCGTAAAATCGCTCGTTAATGATATAATCATGCCGCCCGTTGGATTGCTCATTGACGATGTTGATTTTAATGACATGAAATACGTGTTGAAGGAAGCTGTACCCGAGACCTTTACAGGTGCCGGAGATGCAATACCTGAAGTGGCTGTTACCTACGGTGCTTTCATTAGTACAATCGTGACTTTTTTAATTGTGTCATTGGCCGTTTTTGCGGCCGCTAGGGCGTATAATAAGATGAGCGAGAGCATAAGAAAAAAGGGTGATGTTGCTCCTGCGTCTCCACCAGCTCCCACGCAGGAAGAAATTCTCTTAACTGAAATTCGGGATATTTTGAAACAGAATAAAGTTTAATGAACGAATTAGGGTTTAGCTTCAATTTCAGATTCATAACTTCTTTCTTAATTATCTTTGAGTGTGATCTCTAAAAAAACCAAGTATGGTATCAAAGCCCTGAGTAATCTGGCGCAAAAAGAGAAGGGAAAACCCGTACAGATTGCTGCGATATCAAAAGAAGAGCACATTCCGCAAAAATTTCTGGAAGCTATTTTACTTATACTTCGAAAGTCGGGATACCTGGGCTCAAAGAAGGGCAAAGGGGGTGGTTATTATTTAAGGAAGCCACCTGAGGAGATTAGCATGGCTGAAGTTTTTCGGATTCTGGAAGGTCCTATTGCACTCTTTCCCTGTGTTAGCCTAAATTACTACGAGCCATGTGATGACTGCCCGGACGAAGAAACGTGTAGTGTAAACCGGCTAATGATAGAAGTGCGAGACAAAACCCTGGAAGTCTTAACGAACCGGACTTTAGCCGACCTGGTAGCGAATAGAGGAATCAAACCTTAAATTCTCTTTATTTCGATTATGAGATAATTGCCTTATTATTGTATAATCTACTAAATCTATAGGCTTTATATTTTATGTTGGATTTTAAACTTGATAAACTCAACAAAGAGCTCAAAGACAAAGCTCCAAACGAAATAATTCAATGGGCAGTCGGTCTGTCGGAGAAGCGCCTCGTTACGACGAGTTTTGGCACCTACTCGGGAGTTCTATTGAAATCAGTCACTCAGATTGATCCGGCTATTCCCGCTATCTGGTGCGATACCGGCTACAATAACTCAGAGACCTATAAGCAC
>Ga0207419_1002199_pt1 | contig 13183 bp, 9 predicted proteins | sample ElkSloMetagenome_4_FD_184723 | JGI IMG/M metagenome (GOLD analysis project Ga0207419, IMG submission 184723) | Hot spring microbial communities from Elkhorn Slough, Monterey Bay, USA - MD2A (version 2) | ecosystem: Environmental > Aquatic > Marine > Intertidal zone > Estuary: Microbial mat ... | reverse complement strand
TATTGCTTCGTATCAACAAGTAGAGTTCATGCAAAATAGGCCCAAAGGTTTTAGCACAGATGATGTGGTGGTTATGGATGTTAGTTCTACTCAGGTCTTAGCTCAACCGGATCAGTTCTGTGAAGCTTTGCGCAATCTTGATCATGTAAACGATGCTGCCATTATGAATGAGTACTTGGGGGTAAATAACAATAACCATGAGTTTAGATTCGGAGAAATGGCAGAAGGTGAGTGGAAGTACCTACCTGCTTTGATGATTAATGAATCCTTTATAGATTTATTTGAAATTGAACTGCTGGCGGGTAGAAATTACGACCCTGTTAAGCCTCGTGAAGATTCTCTTTCAATCATCATTAATAGATCTATGTCTCGTGTACTCGGATTTCAGGATCCTGAGAAGGCAATTGGAGCAAAACTGCAATCTCTTCTTGGCATGGAAGAAGTTATTGGAGTGGTTGAAGATTTTCACTACAAATCGCTCTATCATTCCATTGGTCCAATGGTGCTTGACATTGCTGATAAGCCGAGTGGCAGGTACAATTACTTCACCAGACATGTAGCTGTTCGGTTGAATGAAATGACGGCGTCATCTTTTTCTGATTTAGAAGAAACATGGAAAGCGTATGTTGCTAACAAGCCATTTGACTATAAAATTCTGGCAGATATACATGCGGAATCCTACGCCAAGGATAATCTGATAGGATCGGTTTTACTCACCTTCACCATCATAACATGGATGGTAGCTCTGTTTGGGTTTTTGGCCCTTTCGCTCTTTAACAGTCGCCTTCGTACTAAGGAGATTGCTATTAGGCGTATACTTGGAGCTGATGTGCTGCACCTTTTATGGGTGACCACCAAAACTCCCTTTTTTTTAATTTCCGTTTCTTTGATTTGGGCCATTCCTTCAAGCTATTATGTTATACAAACCTGGTTCTCTGGGTTTGCTTATCACATTGCGTTTCCCTATTTGTGGATGGGAATTGTAGCAATCGTACTTCTGATTATCGCCATTATTACTTGCGTAGCAGGAACGGTAAAGGTTTTAAGGATTGCACCGGCCAAAGTCGTAAAGGAACAGTAGCTGAGCTTTTTATGAACGACAGCATAATAAGTTTATGGTGAAGAAGGCTTCTTTAATATCAGGCTTATTGGGCAAACACCGACTTATCAGCCAATCTCAAAAACTTCAGAACTAGCAACATTTATTTTCTACTTTTGTTATCTTCCTACCAACCGTAAGCAATGGATTCATTTAAAGCTGGAGAACTTTTAAGTAAAATAGATCTACCCCAGGATCTTAGAGAGAGAATTGATGAGAACGATTTGCCACAGCTTTGTCAAGAGTTACGGGATTTTATAGTAGATGTGGTTTCAACGAAAGGTGGACACTTCGGTGCCAGCTTGGGTGTTGTTGAACTTACCGTAGCTCTTCATTACGTTTTCAATACCCCTTACGATCAATTAGTCTGGGATGTGGGCCACCAGGCCTATGGGCATAAAATACTTACAGGACGCAGAGATGTTTTCCATACTAATAGAAAGTATAAGGGCATTAGTGGTTTCCCGAAGAGAACGGAAAGCGAGTACGATACATTCGGAGTAGGGCATTCATCAACCTCTGTTTCAGGTGCCCTTGGAATGGCGGTAGCCAGTAAGCTCAAAGGGCAGCTTGATAAGCAGCACATTGCCGTTATTGGCGATGGCGCAATGACTGCCGGGCTTGCTTTTGAAGCTTTGAATCACGCAGGTGTGGAGAACTCCAACATGCTGGTTGTCTTGAACGATAACTGCATGTCTATAGATCCAAATGTAGGTGCATTAAAAGACTATTTAACTGATATCACCACTTCACATACTTATAATAAAGTAAAAGATGAAGTGTGGAACCTACTGGGAAAAATTTCCAAGTTTGGTCCCAATGCGCAAGCCATAGCCCAGAAAGTAGAAAATGCAGTAAAAACATCTCTTCTAAAGCAAAGCAACTTATTTGAGTCTTTAAATTTCAGGTATTTCGGCCCGGTAGATGGTCACGATGTAAATCACCTGGTTAAGGTCCTGGATGATTTAAAGGATATTCCAGGTCCGAAAATTCTGCACTGCGTTACAAAAAAAGGTAAGGGTTACCAGCCCGCTGAAGCAGGTTCGCCTACTAAGTGGCATGCCCCCGGACTCTTTAACAAAGACACGGGAGAAATTATTAAGGTAATTCCTAAAAGTCCGCAACCCCCCAAATATCAGGATGTATTTGGTCACTCAATTGTAGAGTTAGCAGAAAAAAACGATAAAATCGTCGGCATTACTCCGGCCATGCCTACAGGGTCTTCTCTCAAGATTATGATGGAGGCCATGCCGGATAGGTCGTTTGACGTAGGTATTGCCGAGCAGCACGCTGTTACTTTTTCAGCAGGTTTGGCTACCCAGGGAATGATTCCCTTTTGCAATATCTACAGCAGCTTTATGCAAAGGGCTTATGACCAGGTTGTGCACGACGTGGCCCTTCAAAATCTAAATGTTGTTTTCTGTTTGGACAGGGCTGGATTTGCAGGAGCTGATGGCCCCACGCATCACGGTCTTTACGATCTTGCCTACTTCAGGTGCATTCCAAATATGACAGTGAGTGCTCCGATGAATGAAGAAGAGCTGAGAAATTTGATGTACACAGCTCAGCAAAATAATATGGGTCCTTTCTCTATTCGCTACCCCAGAGGACAGGGAGTTATGACCAACTGGAAAACCCCTTTCAAAAAAGTAAAAGTGGGAACCGGCAGAAAGCTCAAAAACGGCAACGACCTGGCTATTTTATCTATTGGGCATCCGGGCAATTTTGCCCTTGAAGCGGCTGAAGATCTCAAGAGCAAGGGAATGGATGTAGCTGTTTATGACATGCGCTTTGTTAAGCCTCTAGACGAAGTCATGCTCCACGAAGTATTCTCAAAATTTGATCAGGTCATCACTGTTGAAGACGGTTGTTTGATGGGTGGCTTTGGAAGTGCGGTCATAGAATTTATGGGAGACCATGGCTATTCAGCTCAAATTAAGCGATTGGGAGTAGACGATCTTATTTTTGAGCACGGATCTCAACCCGAGCTCTATGAAGAAGCCGGATTCAGCACCGCACAGATAGCTGCTCTGGCTGAAAAGCTCATAAAAAAGGCGAAGCAAGCTGATCGCAAGTACTTCGCCGGATAATTCTCTTAAGACTTATATTTTAAACCGGTTTCAATTTAAAATCTTCCAGAAATTTGGTCGTGAATTTTCCCTTTTTGAATTGTTCATCTTCAAAAAGCTGAAGGTGAAATGGGATCGTAGATTTAACCCCGTCAACAATATATTCACTCAAAGCTCTATGCATTTTTTTAAGAGCTTCTTCACGTGTTTGAGCCGTTACGATTAGTTTTCCAATCATTGAATCGTAGTTAGGCGGAATGGTGTAATCTGCGTAAACATGCGTATCAACTCTTACTCCGTGTCCTCCCGGTGAATGGTAATCTGTAATTCTTCCCGGGCTGGGTCTGAAGTCATTAAATGGGTCTTCGGCATTTATTCTGCATTGTATGGAATGCATTTGCGGTTCATAGTTAATTCCGCTAATGGGAACGCCCGCAGCAATTTTGATCTGCTCCTTGATCAGGTCAAAGCCAATAACTTCTTCAGTAATGGTGTGCTCAACCTGAATTCGGGTATTCATTTCCATAAAGTAGAAATTCTTGTTTTTGTCAACGAGAAATTCTACAGTACCTACACCTTCGTAATTTACGGCTGCCGCTGCTTTTATGGCAGCTTCGCCCATTTTTTTACGCAATGCCTTTGTCATGAAAGGAGATGGGGTTTCTTCAACAAGCTTTTGATGCCTTCTCTGAATGGAGCAATCTCTCTCGCTCATATGACAGAAGGTGCCAAACTGATCTCCGGCTATTTGAATTTCAATATGGCGGGGCTCCTCAATGAATTTCTCCATATAAACTCCGTCATTACCGAAAGCTGCCTTCGCTTCTCTTTTTATGGCGTCTAAAGCATCTGGAATTTTTTCTTCATCCCAAACAACCCGCATTCCTTTACCTCCGCCACCTGCGGTAGCCTTCATCATAACCGGAAGACCGATCTCTTTAGCGATTTTTATGGCGTGCTTTCCGTCCTTCAACAAGCCTTCAGACCCAGGCACACAAGGCACTCCGGCTGCAAGCATAGTCGCTTTAGCCGTAGATTTATCTCCCATACCTTCAATTTGCTCAGGAAGTGCGCCAATGAACTTAATATCGTTCTCGGCACAAATCCGCGAAAACTTGGCATTCTCAGAGAGAAATCCATAACCCGGATGTATGGCATCGGCATTGGTAATCTCGGCGGCCGCAATAATATTTGGGATCTTAAGGTAAGAATCCGGGCTTGGAGCAGGTCCAATACATACGGCTTCATCGGCAAATCTCACGGGCAGGCTGTCTGCATCAGCTGTGCTATAAACAGCTACTGTTTTAATGCCCATTTCCTTGCATGTTCTGATAACGCGCAAGGCTATTTCACCTCTATTGGCAACTAATATCTTTTTAAACATGTTGTTTCTCTATTTGAGTGACGGCAGGCTTCCTTAAGAAGGATCTACCAGGAATAGAGGTTGATCATACTCAACCGGGCTGGCATCATCTGCAAGGACTTTTACAATTTTCCCGCTCACTTCTGCTTCAATTTCATTGAAGAGTTTCATGGCTTCAATAATGCAGATCACTTTTCCTTCTTTTATGGTATCGCCGACGGAAACGAAAGCATCTTTATCAGGACTTGCAGAGCGGTAAAACGTACCGATCATAGGAGACTTGATCGTAATATATTTAGAGTCGTCTTCTTTGGCTTCTTCTTTTGAAGGGCTGGCAGGCTTTTCTGCAGCAGGTGCCGGAGCTGGAGCCGGAGCCTGGCTTGGCATTTGGGCTTGCGGCATTGCCATTTGCGGCATGGGCACAGGCACTTGTTGCACGTAGGGCTCGGCCTGCGTTTGCTGCTTACCCTTCTTTTTAGTCGGGTCGCTTTTGATCGTAATTTTAAAGTTGTTTTGTTCTATTTCAACTTCTGTTACTCCTGAGCGGGCAACAAATTTTATCAAATCTTGAATCTCGCTGATTTTCATAAAGATTGAATTGGAGTTCTGACGAATTTAATGATTATTAATCGTTTTAGTTGGTATTGTATGCCCACTTCAGGTATACGGCACCCCAGGTAAAACCACCACCAAAAGCTGCCAACACAATATTGTCGCCAGTTTTAAGCTTTTTCTCCCACTCCCACAAACAAAGGGGAATGGTTCCATTAGTAGTATTTCCATAACGCTGTATGTTTACCATGACTCTAGAAGAGTCGAGGTTCATTCGCTTAGCCGTTGCGTCTATAATACGCAAATTTGCCTGATGGGGAACGAGCCAGTCTACATCTTCACCGCTAAGTTCATTTCTTTCCATAATCTCTGCGGCTGCATTTGCCATATTCGTAACAGCAAATTTGAAGACCGTTTTACCTTCCTGGAAAACAAAATGCTCTTTATTTTGAACGCTTTCAATACTGGCCGGATTTAAAGAACCTCCGGCTTTTTGATGAAGAAATTCTCTACCCATTCCATCGCTTTGCAGTACGGAATCAATAATTCCGCTTCCTTCTTCATTGGGTTCGAGGAGTACGGCTCCTGCACCGTCACCAAAAATTATACAAGTTGCTCTGTCTTCGTAGTCTATAATGGAGCTCATTTTGTCAGCTCCTACGACAACGATTTTTTTGTATTTACCCGTTTCTATAAACTGACTGGCAGTAGTCAGGGCGTAAATAAAACCGCTGCAGGCTGCCATTACATCGTAAGACCATGCATTCTTGATTCCGCATTTGTCTGAAATAATATTTGCCGTAGCCGGAAAGAGATGGTCAGGAGTGGCTGTTGAGCAGATAAGCATGTCAATCTCATCTGGAGATGTTCCTGTTTTCTGCAATAAGCCTTTAACAGCTTCTGCACCAAGATCGCTTGTGGCTTTGGTTGGATCTTTGAGAATTCTCCTTTCTTCGATGCCTGTTCGTGTTCGGATCCACTCATCATTTGTATCGACCATTTTCTCGAGATCGAAATTGGTCAGCTTATCTTCAGGAACATAACCCTGGATTGCTGTAATTGCCGCTCTGCGTTTACTCATATTCAGCCTGACGGAAAAAAGATTTGGCCGCTAATTTAGAAAACTTATCGATGTAGCAGCCTGGCATTGATTCGCTCAAAAAAAAATCAGCCTCGAAGGGCTGATTATTCAATCGTTTGGAACAAATAATTATTCCATGTCTTTTTCCATGATGACTTTACCCTTGTAGTAAAGTTTGCCTTCGTACCAATGCGCTCTATGGTAAAGGTGGGCCTCACCAGTTGTTGGGTCTGTGGCAATGGTAGGAGCAGAAGCTTTAACGTGTGTTCTACGCTTATCTCTTCTCGTTTTTGATATCTTTCTCTTGGGATGTGCCATCTTATAATGTTTTCGTTACTTCAATTTTTTTAAAGCTTCCCATCGCGGGTCAATATCTTCTTCTGGGCCATTGATCTCGTTCAATTTTTCTAATACTTCCTGATTGCAATCTTCAGGATTTTGGTGAACGCGTTTATTTGGAAGATTCAATACAATCATTTCATAAATACGCTGCGAAACGTCAATTTCGTATTCTTCCGGTCTTAAAACAATGATTTCGTCCGTTTGCTCAAATTCTTCATCTCCAAACTTTACAATCACTCTTTCAGAGCTTTCAATGGGCAAGTCAAAATAATCGCCACATCTATCGCAAGGAACATGCGTAAAACCTTTCGCATTAAGATTGAGAATAAGCATGGATTCAGTCTTTTCCAGAACCAGATCTGCATTCAAATTCGCATCTTCTAATAACGCTTGATCAAAAGCTTCAAAGAACGTGTGGTCGATTTTAAACTTGAACTCATGTTTCCCTGTTTTCAATCCTGAAAAGGGAATTATAAACTCCTTCATAATCAACCTCCCGAAATATTGGGACGGCAAAAGTAAGTAAAAAAAGAGAATAGCGAAACGCTACCTATTCTTTTTCTTGAGATTCCAGAGCATTAGCTGCCAATTGCCTGTTTTCTGTTCGTCTACTATACACGTCGCATGCCAGATACAGTGCTTGTCTGAAGCTTAGTTCAGATGCCATATCCTTACCTGCAATATCGTAGGCCGTTCCATGAGCTGGAGAAGTGCGCACGATCGGTAAACCAGCCGTGAAATTAACACCGTATTCGCCGGCAATTGTCTTGAAGGGCACAAGCCCCTGATCGTGATACATTGCTAAAACCGCATCGTACTTTTTCCAGGCTCCACTACCAAAGAAACCATCAGCCGGAAATGGACCTACAGCCAGTATACCGCTTTCCTTAGCCGACTCAATGGCGGGAATAATTGTTTCTATTTCCTCCTTCCCTAAAAGGCCTTCGTCTCCAGCGTGCGGGTTTAGCCCAAGAACAGCAATTTTAGGCTTTGAAATAGAGAAGTCGGTTTGGAGGCTTTTTTGAATAGCCGCAATTTTTTTAAGGATTATGTCCTGATTTATCTTTTCCGAAACTTCATTTAAAGGAATATGCCCGGTCACAACTCCCACGCGAAGATCATCAGCACACATCAGCATCAGGGCATCTTCCACATTGCTATATTTTGCCAGATACTCTGTGTGGCCTGGAAATTTGAATTTTTCGCTCTGAATATTTTTTTTGTTGATAGGCGATGTAACGAGTACGTCAACTTTGTTGCTCGCAAGATCAGATACGGCGGCTTCCAAAGATTGGAAAGCAAGCTTACCGGCGAACTTGGTTACTTCTCCCGGTTCAACTTTAATATCTTCTTTGGTGATAGATATTAAATTAACGCGCTTATGAACACAGTTTTCTGCAGTTTTAACGCCCTGTATCTTTAAATCTTCGCCCTTCAAGAGCTTTTGATAAAAATTAATAACCCTATTTGAACCGTAAATCACCGGCGTAAAAGATTGTAGAATTCTGTTATCTGCCAGAGCTTTGATGATTATCTCTGGCCCGATACCATTCATATCGCCGAGGGTAATTCCAACTTTGATTTTCTCTTCGCTCACAATTTCAGGTCTTTAAGGAAGTGATACAACAAATTTACACCAAATCCTGTAGCTCCCGAAGGAAGATAGCCATTTGGAGAGGAAAGAAATGCAGGTCCCGCAATATCGATATGTATCCAGGGATAGTCTGTAAACCTTTCCAGGAATTTACCCGCAATGATTACATCGGCAAAAGGAGTGGGTCCCAAATTCTTGGTATCGGCAATCTCGCTGTGCAGGTCTTCGGCATATTCATCCCAAAGTGGAAATTCAACTACGCGTTCGTAGCTATTCATTCCAGCTTTTTTCAATTGATCCATTACTTTTTGTGACGCCGTTCCCATAGCAGCAGCTGATTTTCTGCCCAATGCTCGCATAGACGAACCTGTAAGGGTAGCTACATCAAATGCCAGGTCAGGATTGTATTTCTTTGCAAAAGCAAGAGCATCAGCCATTGCTAATCTCCCTTCAGCATCTGTATTCATCACTTCAACAGTTGTACCATCAAACATGGTTATGACGTCTCCGGGCTGATAGGCATCTGGGCCCGGTTGGTTGTCTGTTGCCGGAATCAGTCCAATTATCCGGAGCGGGAGTTTAGACGCCGCCGCTGCACATATCGCTCCAATGACTGCGGCAGCTCCACCCATATCGCATTTCATGATATCCATGGAATTGGCAGTGGGCTTTAAGCTCAAGCCGCCCGTATCGTATACGATACCTTTCCCCACAAAAACTACAGTTTTGACAGCTTTGTTTGTCTTTGGCTGATAATCCAGAATAGAAAAAGTAGGCTCTTTTGTGCTACCCTGATTAACAGCTAGCAAGCCCCCCATTCGCAGCGTTTGAATCTTCTTTTTTCCGAAAACGTCTACGGAGAAACCAAATTTTTTCCCCGCGACCTTGATTCTATTTGCCAGCTCTACCGCCGTGAGAATATTGGCAGGCTCATTCACTAAATCACGGCTCAGGTAAACGGCCTGCAGCTTAGAGCTAAGTTTTGATAAGTCCGATTTGCTCAAAACCGATTTATCGAAGGCAATTGACTTTAGCGTATATTCTTGAGGCTCCTTCTTATACTTCTCAAATCTATAGTCTTTCAGTACGAGTCCTTCAGCAAGAGCTATTGCGTCTTCAGGCTTGCTGTCCAGGATAAAACAGGAGTCTAAATCGCAGTTTTTTAGATAGCCGTATAGCTCAACTCCCATTTTTCTGAAATATTCAGATCTATTGAGCTTCTTTTCCGGTTCTGGAATTCGAGTCAAATATCTATCACCATCAGAAACAGATTGTATTTTACGCCATTTTGATGGCTTTTCCTTTAGGGCTTTAGATTCCTTGGTTGTAATTTTTAAAGAAGCTGGAATTTTGTTACCGATGATACAGATAGCTTGATGCGTTTCCGAGTGGGATAGAAGAGAAAAAGAAATATTCATCACGTTTGAATCAGTGACAAAAGTAATTTTTATTGCGAATGGAAACTTGTCAGTCCATAAAGGTGTTGAAATATGAAAACCAAATAATGACTATCTTTAAAGTTCTTACATCAGCGTAGCTATGAAGCGTATACTATTCTTCGCTTTTTTATTCTCAATTTGCAGTGCTTCAGTGCATGCCACGCACAACAGGGCTGGTGAGATTACTTATTTCCACGTGGGTGGAAACACTTATGAATTCGTTGTATACACCTACACGAAAACATCTGCACCTGCAGATAGACCTTACTTGCCTATCAGCTGGGGCGATGGTTCGCCGTTGGATAGCCTGGAGAGGGAGAGTATAATTTTCGATCCTACTCCACCTTTACAGAATGTAGATGATTCGCAACAGAATACTTACCGCAAGAGACACACCTTTCCCGGTGCGGGAGTCTATGAAATATGCATTACTGACCCGAATCGAAACAGTGGGGTTTTAAATATTGACAACGGAAATTCCGTTCTGGTACCTTTCGCTCTTAAAACTACTTTGAGAATTTCTGCGGCTATAGAGCAAAATAACTCTGTTGTATTTACGAATATTCCCCTGCAGGATGCCTGTCTTTTTCAGCCCTGGGTCTTTAATCCCGGAGCGGTTGATCCGGATGGAAACGATAGTCTATCATATAAACTTGTACCGGGTATGGGTACAGGCTGTCAATCATTTGAGTTGGGTTACTATGTATATCCTAATCAAATAGGTGTTGATCCTATTGGCCCCCCATCTCCGAATCCCATTCAGGAGTTAACGATAGATCCTATGACGGGTACGATTATCTGGGAAGTACCCCAAAGACTTGGAGAATATAACCTGGCTATTCTTGTGGAAGAATGGCGAGATGGAATATTAATATCTACCGTATTGAGAGACATGCAGATTCAGGTGAGATTATGCGACAATACGCCGCCTGAACTGGAAGCTATAAATGATACATGTGTAGAAGCGGGACAGTTTTTAGATGTAGAATTGCGGGCAAGAGATAACGATGGAGATGATATTCAGATTACCGGTTTTGGAGGGCCTTTCGCAGTGCCTGATAGTCCGGCTGAAGTTTTTCAGGATGGTCAGATTCCTGAACCCGGAGAAGATTACGTTGACGCTCAGTTTGTCTGGCTTACCAACTGCTCGCATGTCCAATTAAGTCCTTATCAGGCCGTTATTCAGGCAACAGATAATGGAGCCGGTCCGGATTTGGTTGACATAGAAACCTTTAACATTACCGTAGTAGCTCCTGCACCTGAAAACCTGGTTGCCGAAGCTGTGGGAAGTTCGATTGAATTGAATTGGGACGAATCGCCTTGCGATCAGGCCACTGGCTATAAAATCTATCGGCGAATTAATCCTTTCGGATTTGAACCGGGGCCTTGCGAAACGGGAGTTCCTGAGTATACGGGTTATACCCTTATCGCCAATTTGGATGGGCTAACAAATACTACTTATCTGGATAGCGACGAAATTATCTTTGGCCGTGAAAATTGTTACATGGTCGTGGCTTGTTTTGAGGATGGAGCTGAATCTTATGCAAGCAATGAGGCTTGTGCTCAGATCAAATTTGAAATTCCTATTATCAAAAAGAATAGCGTTGGAATTACAGATGTAAATGGAGTAGATACTGTTTTCTGGAGAAGCCCGATTGAGTTAGACCTGGATGATTTTCCCGGTCCCTATCAGTACCGCTTACTCCGCTCTGAAGGTTATGAAACAGCTGATGACCTGATTTTTGAATCGGAAATAGTGGCCAATATAGACGATTTGGAAACTTTTTGGATCAGCGAAGAACCTAACACCATCAATACGCAGGATACAGCGCACACATACAGGGTGGAGCTATACAGCGGTGGAGAATTTGCTGCGCGCTCAAACAGAGCTTCTTCATTATACATTGAGCTCACCCCGGATGATAATCAAATGGCCATTAATTGGCGCGAAGAGCTTCCCTGGTTAAATTTTGAATACGATATATTCAGACAGACCAACGGAACAGGACCTTTCGAATTCGTGGGATCAACTGACACGATTGGGTATGTTGATACTGGGCTCGTGAATAACCGTGAATACTGTTATTACATAGTGAGCAAGGGGTCTTATTTTGCAGTGGAAGAGAGCGACACCCTGATCAACTTTTCGCAACGCTCTTGCAGCCAGCCCTATGATAGAACGCCTCCCTGTCCGCCAGAATTGTTTGGCGAAGCCAATTGTGTTGAGTTTACAACAGATCTGGAATGGACCAATCCAAATTTGACATGTGAAGAAACAGACGATGTGGTTTCTTATAATCTTTATTTCACACCTTTTGAAGGAGGTGAATTTGAATTGATTGATCAGATCAATGGATCAGAAACCATAACCTGGTCAGAAGTTTTCGAAAATTCTATAGCGGGCTGTTATTATGTTACGGCCCTTGACAGTATTTCGCTTAGGCCCAATGGAGAAGCTTTTCCAAACGAAAGTGACCCGAGCAATATTATTTGCTTTGATAACTGCCCCACGTATGAGTTTCCGAATGTCTTTACACCGAATGCAGACGGCAGAAATGATGTCTTTAGGCCGTTTCCATACAGATCGGTGGAGTCTGTTGAATTTACAGTGTACAATCGCTGGGGGCATCCTGTTTTCACTACAATTAACCCCGATATTAATTGGGACGGCGTGAGTACGGAAACTGGCGAGGTCGTATCAGACGCAACTTATTTTTATACCTGCAAGGCATTCGCAATACGCTTAGCCGGTCTGGACCCCATTGAACTTTCCGGATATATTACTGTTTTTGCTGACGGAAGAAGAACCGATTAATATTCATGTTTACAGGAATCATTGAAGTCCAGGGAAGGGTTGAGAACATTACCCGCGAAGACAAAAACATTCATTTCGATATATCCTCGTCAATCAGCGAAGAGCTTAAAATTGATCAAAGTGTGGCCCACGATGGCGCCTGCCTGACGGTTGTAGCTTTGGATAACGGAAAACACCGGGTAACAGCCATTGACGAAACCCTTTTAAAAACGAATCTTGGCGAGTGGAAAGTCGGTACAGAGGTAAATCTGGAGCGTTGCATGCCTTCAGGCGGAAGGTTTGACGGCCATATTGTACAAGGACACGTTGACACGGTGGGTGCCTGCGTAAAAAAAGTTGACGATGGTGGCAGCTGGCGATTCTATTTTGAACATCCCAATACCCCTGAATTTATAACTGTTCCCAAAGGATCAATTACGATTAACGGAGTCAGTCTTACGGTTGTAGACAGCACGCCGGGAAAATTCTCTGTAGCCATTATACCTTACACTTACGAGCACACCGGCTTTAAGAATTTCAAAGTGGGTAGCACCGTAAACCTGGAATTTGATATCGTAGGGAAATACGTTGCCAGGTTGATGGAGATGAAAGGGTAGAAAGGTGCATGGTGATGCGATATTTTAAATCTACCCTCTAAAATTGACTTTTCAGTGGTTCCAATTTAGGAGCTATCTCGTGATACCGACTACTAAGTGGGATGAAATCTGCAGCAGTACAGCTACTGGGGAGTATGCAATTTAAATGGGGATTTCAAATAATTCAACTGCTCAAAGTCCTGTGACTAATAAAACTTACGGGGCACTTATAATTGAATGATATCGGGCGAATT
>Ga0207419_1002198_pt1 | contig 13183 bp, 11 predicted proteins | sample ElkSloMetagenome_4_FD_184723 | JGI IMG/M metagenome (GOLD analysis project Ga0207419, IMG submission 184723) | Hot spring microbial communities from Elkhorn Slough, Monterey Bay, USA - MD2A (version 2) | ecosystem: Environmental > Aquatic > Marine > Intertidal zone > Estuary: Microbial mat ... | reverse complement strand
GGTAAAATTGCCCAAGATTGGATGCTGGGCTTGGGCTGGTCAGGGCAATTGGGTACAGCAGGCTTTAAAGGGGAGATGACTTACTTATATCCAAGAAAAGATGAATTTGATTTGCAAGCTGCCTTAGTAGCTACCCTAGCCATTGATTATACTTTTAAAAACCAACTCAACTGGCAAGTAGAGACTATTTTCAATAGTGCTGGAGCCACAGAGAACCCCGGTGCCTTTGATTTTTTTGGGCAGCTCACTACTCGAAACCTGACCTTAGCCAAATTTAGCTTTTTTAGCCAAGTCAATTATCCAATTACCCCGCTTATTAGGAGTGGTTTGGCTGGTATTTATAGCCCCAATGATGGCTCTTACTTTTGGGGGCCTTCCTTTGATGTTTCTTTGGGCGATAACCTTGGCTTTTTACTCACCGGTCAGTTTTTTGGTGGGGGAGAGGACTCCCAATTTGGCAATGCTGGTAGCGCTATCTTTACTAGGTTGAAGTGGAGTTTTTGAACGCAGATTTAATGGATTTCTGGATTACGCGGAAAGGAGTGGTGTCCCAATATGCATTGTACGAAACATCTTCTATGAGAGGAGAAGGTTAATTAATTTAATGGATTTCTGGATTTTTCGGAAAGGAATAATATCAAAACAGGTAATCTTATTCATCCCATCATCCCTAAATCTGCGTTTCAGACATTTTAGAGGTAAAGAACGCTCCCTACTTCTCATACTCTATCTTATGGATTTTCCATGTTAAAGTGGCGGCTTCTGTTTTTACTACTACTTCATCGCCCTCTTTTTTATTGAGCAAAGCTTGAGCAACGGGAGAGTCTATGGAGATGTAGTCTTTCATGCCAATGAGTTCTTCGTAGCCTACAATGCGCAAGCGTTTTTTTAAGCCTCTATTGTTTTCAATTTCTACCCAACAACCAAACATTACTTTACCTTCTTGGTGCGGGTGGTAACGGACAACCTTAAAGTCATCAATGCATTTTCTTAAATAGCGAATGCGTCTGTCAATTTCTCTAAGGCGTTTTTTATTGTAATGGTAATCGGCATTTTCTGATCGATCTCCCAAACTAGCGGCCCATTGAACTTTACTGGTAACTTCAGGACGTTCTACACGCCAAAGATGTTCGACTTCTTTTTTTAGTTTTTCCATGCCCTCTGGGGTGATCATTGGAGTTCTCATAGTGTTAATAAATTACCTTCCCGTTGAAATTGATTAACTGCAAATATAGCTGTCTTTATTGAGTAATTTGCATCACCTGAACCACTGTTAGGCAGCATCTCGCCCCGACCTTTAACTAAAAAGTCTTAGCGAGATGCTAAGACTAAGGAGAGCTGTTTGTTTGCTTATTTCAATAAAAAGTGGGGGTTTTATTATCTTTTCCCAAAAAATATGTCAACATAATCGGCCACCCCATCACAAGGATTGTCCATTTCTTGAAGCCTCCAATATTTTCTTTGACCAGTGGCCTTAAAATTGAATTCTCCCTCTCTGTTGCAAGGTTGTCCACCATTTATATGGTCTACAGAGGTTTCGATTGTCCCGTTGAAAACCAAATGCTTTTCATTCATTGCAGTTAAGGTCCCCTTTATTTTCAGATAATCTGAATTTTCTGTACTCTTTTGAGTTCCATCAATTTCATATACGTTTTCCGTATCGGTGGATGTGATCATGGCGTCGCCAAAATATTCCCATGAAATCCATTGTAAAGAGAGTAAATGAGTACCAACCATCTTGTCATCTAGATTGCTCTGTGAGAATGAAGCCATTGGTATGGCGATGAGAATAGCAATTAATGTTTTTTTCATTTCCTTAAGTTTGTTTCGTTAAAAATACCTAGTGGTTTATGGCTATTCAGTAGCTGAACTTTAAGAGTAACCAACCTTGGGCTAGCTCTCGATTTACTAAGTAGCAAAACATTGAATATCCATCAGGAGAAAACCACTCTTAAATATACACTTCTGTTTATTTAAAAGCGGTTTTTTCATTCAAAAAGGCTTTATTTTACAATTTGTCCTCCTTATTGGTAGTATTTACTTCGGCTATTGAATAAAAAGTTTTAACGAGAAGCTAAGACTAGGAAGAGTAATCTCTACCAAAATTCTCAAAATACACACCTTCATGATTCATAAAGGTGCTGTCTTTTCTGTTAAGGTCTAATTTGCCTCCTCCAAAATTTGTGGCGGGGAAATCCAACTCTTGGTAAATACATGCGGTGGCGGCAAAGTCCCAAAGGCTACCTCCACCGTTTTCTTTTTTAGGAAACTTTAGCATGCAAGCAGGGCCATTTTCCAATACTCGAATGGCATTTAGCACAGAGCCTGCCCCGGCCATTTCTTTAACTTCTTGCAAACTCAATTGCCTTGCTTTATCTTCAAGTAACTCTTCTATTTTGGCTGCTCGTGGTGTGTCTTTTAGTTTTTTGTCAGTAACGTAGGTAAGAAATTCATTTTTAGCTTTAATTTCCCAGGGCTTTTGATTCTTAAAAGCGCCCTGTCCTTTTATAGCATGATAAAGTACGTCGGTACTAGGATCATACACTACGCCAATTTGCGGTGTGCCGTCTTTGGCCACCAAAGCGATGGCCACAGAAAATCCTGGTTGTTTGTTGATGAAAGGTAGCGTGCCGTCAAGTGGATCCACACACCAAAAAAAGTCTTTTTTCAATCGTTTAACATCGTCTTCGGTTTCTTCTGATAAAAGCGCTAAATCGAACGTTTTACAGGTTGGGAACAGATGGGAGAGGATGACTTTTTCACAGGATTTGTCTACCTTGGTCACTACTTGCGAGGCGTAGCTGATGCCGCCAGTTTTTTTCTCTACCAAAACATCTTTATTGATGTATTCCTTTATGATTTCTCCTGCGGCAAAAGCGGCTTTGATTGCTATTTTGCTTAAGTGTAATAAATCCATTTTATAGATTGTTGATTACTTCTGCGGTTACTTGTTCGCTATAAGAATTTATTTTCCAGTGTTCGGGGCTCCAACCTTTTAAAAAACGGTGAAAGTCTGCCCAAGCCACTCTATATAGAGCCCGCCATTCTTTTTCTAATGTTTCGTTTCTTTTGCCAAGTGCATTGTGTAAATGGTCAAAATAAGTGTCCAAAATTTGAGTTTCTAAGCGTTCGCAATCTTCTTCATAGAGACAAGATCCTATAAAATAGGCAACATCTTTCATTCCGCAGCCACCGCCCACGTACTGAAAATCTACTCCGGCCACTTGGCCAGCTTTTCCAAAACAAAAGTTGGCCAGCTTTGCATCGCCGTGTACAAAGGTTTTAAATTGACAGGTATTCAGTTTTTGATCAATCAATGGTGCGGCTTCTTTCAATTTGTTATCCGTTAAAGCTGCTAGTTCTTGAGGTCGGGTTTTCAAATGCCAATAAGTGCCCACCTGCCAAAGTCCATCGGGCGCTTTATCTAGGTAACTTGCATGGAATTTTGCTAACCACTCCAAACATGCGGCTATTTCTTCCCAATTAACAGTGCGCTTGCGTAGAGGAAAACCTGCTGTATCTAAATCTTCCAAAACAATCAAAACTTCATCATCTTGTGTTTTAACTGCCAAACATTCTGGCAGTCTTGCTAGGCTGTGCTTGCTGTATTTGCTGTACCAATTGGTTTCTACTTGGTAAGATTTTACCTTTCTTTGGTGGCCAATGTCTGTGTTCCAACCGCGGGGATGCTTGCTTGAGGCAGAAGCCTTTACATGTTTTATAACAACATTATCAATATCAGCACCTTTTAATCTCACTCGCATAATTTTACCGTAGCCACTCCATAAATCTTGGATGTTTTCTTGGCCTATCAAAGCAGAAGCGCCGGTTATTTGTAATATTATCGACTTAAAATATTCATTCATAAGTCGCCAAAGATAAGGAAATAGTTATGTAGGAGATATTTTTTAAAACATGCTAAAGCCGTATCTTAAAATTTAATTTTTTTGAAATACTATTTTTCTTCAGGTACTGCCATGGTATGGTTGGCCAATAATTTACATTTTCCATCTAACTCCACATAGGTGCGCATAAAATGGTAGGTAGTGGGTTTGGGACCTCTGTCTACGACGGTAATGCCGGTAACTACGGCAGTAGCACCAAGTATAATTACCTGTACATTACTTTGAGTTCTTGCCCTAGTATTGCCTGTTGCAGTTGAATTTTTGGCCCTTTTTACCAGTGCGTCTTTGGTATCGGTCATAGAATTATGATTGTGCACCCAGATAAAATCCTTGGCCAATAGATTTTCCAAAAAATCTTCGTCAGATTCTAAGAGGGCTTTTTCGTATTGGGCATCTAAGGTTTTGAGAGAGGCCTTATCTAAGCAAGTGTTTTGGGCAAGGGTTAAATAACAAGGGAATACCGCTAAGAGTAGAGCTAAAAAGAATATTTTCATGGTTTCAGTTTTATTTAAAGTCTGCTTTATTTTTTGATGAAAGACAGCGATAAATTTACGGAAGAGAATACGAAAAAAAGAACGGCACTAAATTTTAGTGCCGTTCAGTAGCATTCGATTAAATGAAGGATCGAATAGAGTTAGTCTGCTCTTAAAGAATTTACAGGCTTGGCTATGGCCGCTTTTAAAGATTGATATGACATGGTAAACCAAGCCACTAAAAAAGTTAAACCTCCTGCAATTAAAAATGTAGAAAAACTCAAGTTGGTTTTAAAGGCAAAATCTTGTAAGAACCAATAGTTCATGATCAAGGCCGCAGTTGCAGATCCAATTACAAAAGCAATGAGCAGAAGTTTTCCGAACTCTTTGGAAAGCAGAACGATAATTCCCGAAGTAGAAGCGCCAAGTACTTTTCTAATGCCAATTTCTTTGGTTCTTTGTTCTGTGGTAAATGAAGCCAAACCAAATAAGCCTAGGCAGGCGATAAAAATTGCTAAGCCAGCAAAAATACCAAAGATGGAGCCTACCTTTTCTTCTTGTTCATAGTTTTTAGAGAAAGATTCATCTAAAAAGGTATAAGTAAAAGGTTGACCGGGGGCCAGGCCTTTCCATTTTTGCTCTAAAGTGTTGATCACTTCTTGGGTTTGCCCTGGTTCAAATCGCATAGCCAATCTGTTTTGCCATCTTGCCAGTTGCATCACCAATGGACCTATATTCTGTCTTAAAGACTCAAAGTGAAAATCTTTGGCAACGCCTATTACTCTGTAAATAGAAATATCACCTTCATTAGAAGTAAATGTGCCCAACTCTTGACCAATGGGTTCTTTCCAACCAAAGTTTTTTACAGTGGCCTCGTTCACGATCACACCTAGCGAATCAGCGGCATTTTCTACATTAAAATCGCGGCCTTCTATAATTTCTATGCCCATGGTTTTAACGAAATTGTGGTCTACATTAAATTGAGCCAACACCGTAGTTTGGTCATTATTGGGGTTGTTTCCAGGGAAATATGCCGTGTTGTTATTGGCTCCATTGATTGGTATATCTGCCGTGAGCGAAGCCGATTTAACCGCAGAGAGTTGCAGCATTTCATTTTTAAGGCTTTCAGCATTTTGCCGCTTTAAGAGATAGGTATTTTCTAGGATCAGCACTTGTTCTTTGTTGTAACCAAGGTTTTTATTTTGGATGTAGTCTAGCTGATCGTAAACTACCATAGTTCCTACAATTAAGATAATTGAAGTGGCAAATTGGAAAACCACCAAAGAACTCCTAAGTACACTGCTTTTAGCACCCGTTCTAATACTGCCCTTTAACACTTTAGCGGGAGTAAAAGCAGAGAGGAAAAAAGCCGGATAGCTACCCGCCAAAAAACCTACAACAATGGCACCCAAAAGTAAATAAGCAAGTATGTACCAATCTTCTAAATAATTGAGCTCTATGGCTTTGCCTGATAACTCATTAAAAGGATCCAATAAAAAAGGAACCGCCAAACTGGCAATCAAAAACGAAATGGTACTTATCAAAATAGATTCTAATAAAAACTGCCAGATCAATTGGCGTCGATAAGAGCCCATTACTTTTCTAATACCTACTTCTTTGGCTCTGTTGGCAGATCGGGCTGTGGCCAAGTTCATGAAGTTTATGCAGGCTATAATCAAAATGAATATAGCCACCGCAGAAAATATGTAGATGTACATGATGTCATTATTGGCGCCCAATTCGCCCTGCAGGTCTGATTTGAGATGTATATCTAACAGAGGTTGAAAATAAAAATTCATGGCATTGCCAGACTCTAAGAACTGTTCGAAAGTAGTGCCCGTAAACCGCTCCAACTCAGGGCCTATGTATTTTTTTACCAAGCTAGGCAACTTATCATTTAAGGCAGAAACGTCTGCGCCTTCTTGCAAAATCAAATAAGTGTGGAAGTTAAAACTCAACCAAGCACCGTTTTCACTTTCCTCAAGGCTTTTCATAGAAAGTAGAAAATCAAATTCAAAGTGGGCATTATGCGGTATTTTTTCAAATACACCGCTTACTGTGTATTCGTCCCGGTCATTTATTTTTAAGGTTTTACCTACCGGATTATCATTACCAAAATATTTTTCTGCTATTTTTTTATTGATAACTACTGTGTTGGGCGCTTTTAAAACTTCTGCAGGGTCGCCCTGTAAAATAGGAATGGTAAATACACTAAAGAAATTAGAGTCTGCATAGGCTATTTCTCGTTCTTTAAAACTTTTGATATCGCCTTGGGGAGTATCATACCTAATGATCATACTGCCTCTGCGGCGTATTCTCGTAGCATCTAATACCTCGGGGTAATCGTTGATCATTGCTTCTGCAAAAGGAGCGGGCATTTGAGGTGCATGGAATTCATTGCCACCAAACATACCTTTGGCTACGGCTCGGTAGGTCTGTTTTGCCTTTACATTAAAGGTATCATAACTCAACTCATCTTTTACATAAAGAAGAATAAGTATACAACAAGTTATGCCTACAGATAGCCCTGTAATATTGATAAATGAATAAAATTTATGCTTGAGTAGATTTCTTAGGGCAATGGTTAAAAAATTCTTGATCATCTTATAAATCGTTAATGTTTATAAGCTTTGATGTGGAGAATTGATTTCGGGTTACAATTGGTACCAATTATTTTTTATGATTTTAGAAAATATTTTATGAGCTGGGGATTTTTATTAGCAGGATTTCACTAAAAACAGTGCTTGCAATCAATCTTTTTAAATCGCTTTGTATGGATTTGTTCATTTTATAAGGTTTCGCATTAGGAAATACTGTTGGGGTTAAAGCTATTGCATCTAGTCTTTACTTTTCAGTGATTTACTTGTGACAAAAGTCATTTATCTTTAAGATAAAGTCCTGCCAATTAAAGCGTTTATTCTGACAAAAATGGCAGGTTCTGCTTGTACGATATGCCAGATTGTACATCACTCAAGGCATTTATTTTCACTTTTGGCAGTAAATAATACCGCTTTAAAATGTTGCCCAAAAATTGCGATGGGCACTTATATTATTTTGTCTTAATATTGAAATAGTAGTATTCACTTAATTGAATTAATATATGGCTTTTTGGATTATTTTTATTGGATTTCTGCTGTTAAGTTGGTTTGTTAGCAACAGGTTAAAAAGCAAGTTTAAGAAATACAGTCAAATTCCTTTGCAGTCTGGAATGAGTGGCGCTGAGGTAGCTAGAAAAATGTTGCAAGACAATAGGATTTATGATGTAGAGGTAACGCATGTTCCCGGTAAATTAACAGATCACTATAATCCAGCAAATAAGACTGTAAACTTGAGCGAAGGTGTTTACCATGGGCGTAGTGCCGCTGCCGCTGCTATTGCCGCCCACGAGTGTGGTCATGCTGTGCAGCATGCCAATGCCTATAGTTTCTTAGAGATGCGTTCGGCAATGGTACCTGTGCAGAATGCTAGCTCTAAAATCCTTAATTTTATCTTTATATTCAGTTTTATAGGTGGTGTATTCTTTATGAGCTTTCCTATAGAAGCAGTATTATTGGTAATTATAGCTTGTTATGCAGTTATTTCCCTGTTTAGTATCATAACCCTTCCAGTTGAGCTTGATGCCAGTAAAAGGGCTTTGGCCTGGATCAGTGACAGAGGTGTGGTAAGTTCTTCTGAATATGCCATGTCTAAAGATGCATTAAAGTGGGCTGCTTTAACTTATGTAGTTGCTGCATTGAGTTCTATTTCTATGTTATTGTTCTATGTATTACAGTACTTAGGTATGTCCAACGATTAATGGGCAAATACCCAGTAGATACCAACAAGAAAGGGCAACCATTTAAGTTGCCCTTTTTTTATTTTAATTAAAGCTCAATTACGCCCAAATAATCGTGTCTTTCATCTCATACCATTTCTCGGCCTCTTCTAAGTACTTTTCGTCTATTAAATTTCGCTTAATTTTTAGAGTAGGTGTGAGTATGCCATTTTCTATGCTCCATTCGTCTTTTACGATTACCAACTTTTTGATGCGCTCGTAATTAACGGCTTCGGCGTTGATCAATGCAAGTATACTCGCCAAACTATGCTCAATGGCTTCTCTTGAGGCATTTTTTGCAATATCTGATAATACCACCAAGGCAATAGGTTGGGGGAGGCCGCTGCCCATAACGCAAACTTGCTCAATGAATGAGTCGGCAGCAAATTTCCATTCCATGGGGCCGGGCACCACATATTCTCCTTTAGCGGTTTTAAACATATCTTTGACCCTACCTGTGATTTGCAAATTGCCTTCTTCGTCAATTTTACCCATGTCACCAGTGTGTAAGTACCCATCGCGTATAACATCGGCGGTCATGCCTGGCTCTCGGTAATATTCTTTCATCACCCATTCAGATTTCATTAAGATCTCGCCACTGCTTTCGTCTATCTTTATCTCAACTCCAGGGTATGCTCGACCCACAGTACCGGGTTTGTGCTGTTCTTTGAGCATAAGGGTGCAAGCGCCTGCATTTTCGGTCATGCCGTACAGTTCTTGGAGTTTAAGCCCTAATTTGTCAAACCAATTATGCAAAGATTTTGGCGTGGGTGCAGCAGCAGTAAATACCATAATAGTTTCAGAAAGTCCTAGCCCTTTTAGGATTTTTTTCTTCACTAAACTCGAAATAAAAGGAATTTTAAGTAAGGTATTTAATTTTTTCTGCGGCATTTTTTCTAAAACCCCCAATTGAAATTTGGTCCATATCCGTGGAACGGCAAAGAATAAGCTTGGCTGCGTATCTTGCAGGTTTTTTACAAATGTGTCTATGTTCTCAACAAATGAAATACTGCCGCCCGAATAAAAACTGCAGGTTTCTACAATACCTCTTTCTGCTACGTGGCATAGCGGTAAAAAGGAAAAATATTTTCTCCCGACTTTTTCCAGAGGAATTAATTTTTGCACAGATTCCATAGACTTGGCATGCCTGTAATGGGTATGCACAACTCCTTTGGGCCGGCCAGTAGTGCCTGAAGTATAAATGATGGTGTTTACAGCATTTATGTCTGGCAAAGGTTCTCCTTGTACAGGCTCCATGCCTTCAATAACCTGATCCCAAGTTTCAAACTCTGTAGCGGGACTATCAGGCAGGGCAATGCACTTTACATCTCCAGGGATGCCTTCCTTCATTTCCTCCCAGTTTTCTACTTTTCCTACGAACAAAACTTTTGTACCGCTGTGCTCTAGTACATGTTCTAGTTGAGAGGCTATTAAATTCGGATAAAAGGGGACCGATACGTTTTTGCTGATCATAATGGCCAGATCTGCCAAAATCCAATGTGCACAGTTTTTTGAAATAATGCCTATATGCTCACCTCCGTTAAGTCCCATATCTTGCAGCGCTCTAGCCATTTTTCTTGCTTGTAGGCCACATTCTTCCCATGTGTAGGTTTTCCAGGTATCGCCATAAGGTTGCCTCAAATAGGTGTTATTTGGTGTGGTCTTTTCCCAATGGTAAAACTTGCTTAAAACAGGCTTAGGGGTCTTGCCTTCATCAATATTAGTTTCAGTTTTTGTTTTGGTATTTTCCATATGCGTTTGAGATAGGTGAAAGTTACCTAAATGTAATATACAGCGATACTAAAGGGAAATTTTTCTGGCAAATTATAAAGCGGTACGTAAAAATAATGACACATTTATTGCCATTATTGACAGCTGTCATACTTTATTAGTCTTCAATCCATTTGATTGCTCAATATCAAAAGTTTTAATAAAGATGGATGTAAGAGTAAAGTTTCTAGGTGCTGCAGGTACTGTAACAGGTTCTAAATACTTATTAGAACTAGACGATAAAAAGCTACTGGTAGACTGCGGGATGTTTCAAGGTTTAAAGCCATTAAGATTAAAAAACTGGGAGCCTTTTCCTGTTGCTCCCAAGGAAATTGAAGCAGTGGTACTTACCCATGCGCATTTAGACCATAGCGGTTTTTTGCCAAGATTGATGAAGGAAGGATTCAAAGGGAAAATTTTTTGCACTGCAGCGACTGCAGACCTGGTAAAATTACTACTTCTAGATTCGGCTAAGTTAATGGAAGAAGAAGCAGCTTATGCAAAAAAGAAAGGATACTCAAAGCATCAACATCCTGAACCACTTTATACCACAGAAGATGCTGAGAAGGTTTTTCCACTCTTAGATACCTGCAACTTTAATGAAGAGAAATTTATTATAGATAGGGTAAGTGCTAAGTTTTACAATGCGGGCCATATACTTGGTGCAGCCAGTGTGGAGCTCGAAATTCTCGGAATCGAGCAAAAAAAGAAAATAGTTTTTTCGGGTGATATCGGCAGATACGAAGAACCTATTTTGCATCCTCCAGAAACCCCAAAATATGCGGATATACTTTTTATAGAATCTACTTATGGCAATAAAAAGAACCCCCAAGGAGATCCGGTAGCTAAATTGGCCAAAGTCATCAATGAAACCTTTGAGCGAGGAGGCTGCCTTTTGATACCAGCCTTTGCTGTAGGTAGAACGCAAAACCTGATGTACTATCTAAAAGAAGCCTTGGATAGAAGATTGATTCCCGAGTCGCCAATTTTTATGGACAGCCCCATGGCCATTGCAGCAACAGAGCTATATCTAGACCATTATGATTACCATAAGCTTTCTAGAGAGCAAATAGAGCATGAAGATAGTTTTATGGCTTTCAGAAATAACTTGCAACTGGTACGCTCTCATGATGCTTCTATGTCTATTAATTATGTAAAGGAGAATGCCATCATTATCTCTGCTAGTGGCATGATGACCGGCGGTAGGATCCTTCACCATTTGTACAATAGGTTGCCCAGGAAAGAAGATACTTTGCTGTTAGTGGGGTACCAAGCAGAAGGCACAAGAGGCAGGCGCATTGCAGATGCCGAAAATCAAATAAAAATATTTGGACAAGTAGTGCCTGTTGCGTGCAAGGTAGAAATCATTGATGGGCTGTCTGCTCATGCCGATTTGGACGAATTGCTAAAATGGACATCTTACATAGAGAATAGCCCTAAGTTAACATTTACCGTACATGGCGAGTATGAAAACGCATTAGCTTTTGCCAGAACACTCAATAAAACTTATGCTTGGAACACCGAAACACCTAAATACATGGATTCCTATGAGCTTTTTAGGGGCATATAAAGCAAAAAGGCCTTCATTTTTTAGAAGGCCTTTTTATGGAATTACAGGTATTTATAAAAATGTGCTATTTCTTTTTTCTAGCATACTGCTTAGTAATTTTAAATAATTGAGATCTTTCATGATGTAATTCATAAAGCCCTTCCTTATGATTTTCAAAAGCACCTCATCCTTTTCCCTAGGTACTAAAAGTATGATTTTAGTATCCTCAAGAAATTTTTGGAGTTTGTTTTGAAGTTTAAGGCCGTTCATGTCAGGCAATGAATAATCGACGATAACTACTTCGGGCAGGTCCTCATTGTTTTTTTCAAGTAGTTTGATGTGCTGTAAGCATTGTTTGCCAGTCTCAAATCCTTCGATTTTGTATTCGTCGCCGAAGCTGTTTCTCAGCAACTCAATCTTTGACTGGTCTTGATCAACGAAAAAGAGAGTTTTCATATTTACTAGTTTATGTGTGTTTATTTTCAGCAATCTCCATTGCTGATTGGTTGTATAATCAATTATATCGATTTTATGTCACTTTGTGTTGTGTAGATAAGATTTATTAGCAAACGGATTCATTCCTAAATATTATTGCAACTAACAGAAAATCAATTAGATACGTTCGTATCGAGAAAGTATGACTATTATTGAATAAAATGAAATAAAAGAGTGGTTTTGGTGCAAAAGCGTTATGATGTGCGCCTAAATGTTAATATTTTACCAATAAGTACTGAAATATGAGAAGTGATTCTGAATGATAAATAAAAGAAATAGTTTACTTTTTTTCTTAACAGTTATTAACTTATAAAATATTCTTCTCCTTTATGTTACCTTAATTATTATGGAAAATGTACATTCTACGTTACACAACAGCTTTGGTCATGCAGCATTTGAGCAAAGTTCATCAAATGAAGTACTAGTTAAACTAGATTCACTCCTTGCAAATATTGATTTACTTCTCGAAAAAATGAGAAAAACTGGTTCTCACGTGGAAAAAGTTAAGAACAATACTTACTTTCACCCTTAAAAAATTTATGCGCATAGTAATTACTCTAGCACTCTTACTTTTATTCACACAGCTCAATTTTGCCCAATCTCTAGTTTGTGATTTAAATTCTAAAGAAGTTTTTAACAACAAACAGCAGCTATTGAGCAAGCGAGCTTTGGGGCACTTAACAGGTCAAGAAAGAATCATTGCCATTGCTAAAAGTTTTCTAGGTACAGAGTATGTGGCCAAAACCTTAGATAAAAACACACAAGGTGAGGATTTGGTAGTAGCCTTAGTAGGTGTAGATTGCACTACATTTCTAGAATATGTTTCAGCGCTTAATTACATCTATTGCAGAAAAGACACTTCCTTTTCCGCTTTTTCTGACGCGCTAAAATTATTTAGATACAGAGATGGCGAGCTTAATGGGTATGTTTCAAGACTACATTATTTTACGGAATGGCTGCAAAATAATGAGAAAAAAGGTTTGCTTACTATAGAAAGTAAAGCCCTTAAGGGTGTTGAGATGAATAAAATACTCAATTTTATGAGTGAACACATAGACAGTTATCCACAACTCGTAGCATCTAAAGCAAATCAAGAATTGATCAAAAAAGTTGAGCAGCGTATTTCGCCACAAAAAATCCATTACATCCCTCAAGACAAAATAAAATCGATAGAGCA
>Ga0207419_1002197_pt1 | contig 13183 bp, 10 predicted proteins | sample ElkSloMetagenome_4_FD_184723 | JGI IMG/M metagenome (GOLD analysis project Ga0207419, IMG submission 184723) | Hot spring microbial communities from Elkhorn Slough, Monterey Bay, USA - MD2A (version 2) | ecosystem: Environmental > Aquatic > Marine > Intertidal zone > Estuary: Microbial mat ... | reverse complement strand
TGAACGGCTGACTGCTGAAACCAATCACGCCTGGTCTTGCGTCAGTATTCTTTGACTTCAGCGCGCCGCTCAGCAGTTATACTCCGCGCCGCTCAAGGCAATAATAATCATTATCGTTCGTGTTGGCTGACGACTGCCAGGCATCCCTGGCGCTGTCCCTTGAGCTTATTTAACCCAACTCGTTCCCTCTTACCTTGAAGCCTGGATACAAAGATTAGAAAGAAATGAATCATCCGAATAAAAAAACCGCTGCTGGCAGGGCACTTGCCATTAAACCAATTACCAGTAAACCAATTACTAATAAACCAATTAGCCGGATCACTTTGGCTGTCTCAATGGCTTTGTGTGCCGCTCAGGCCCTCGGCCAAGTGCAGGATGATGGTCAAGCATCATCCACTGAGCTGGAAAAAATGACCATCACCGCCTCCAAAAGCGAGCGCCCGGCGGCTGAGATCGCGGCGCCAGTGACGATCATCGACGATGCCGAGATTGCGCGCACGCTGAGCGAAGATATTGCCGATGTCGTGCGCTATGTGCCGGGCGTGACCGTGCCGTTTCAAGGTCAGCGTTTTGGTTTCGCCGGCTTCAATATTCGCGGCCTGGGCGGTAACCGGGTGCAGGTGGCCGTAGACGGCGTGCGAATTCCTGAAGGTTTCGCCATCGGTGAATTTTCGAACGCATCGCGCAATTTTATAGATACGGACTCACTCAAACAGGTCGAGATTCTGAGAGGTCCGGCCTCCAGTTTGTTTGGGTCCAGTGCGTTGGCTGGCGTCGTTGCACTAACCACTAAAGACCCGGCCGATTGGCTGGCCGACAGTGGCCGCGAGTTCACGGCTCGCACCCGCGCTGGCTATTACAGCTCTGATGAAGGATGGGTTGCTTCAGGCACGCTGGCTGGAAGATCCGGGCGTTTTTCGGGCTCATTGCAATGGATTGAGCGGCGCGGCAGTGAGCTCGACAATCAAGGCCAGGTCGGCGGTGTGGGCGAAGCACGGACCGAACCCAATCCGCATGACTATTCTGGCCGCAACGTCTTGGCAAAACTGCTTCTGGATGAAGGCAGTGATCTGCAGTGGCGTCTGACTCTGGAGCAGAACGAGACTGACAGCGAAACCAATTTGCTAAGCCAGGTGGGTCAACGCGACTTTACCGCCGACGTCGGCTTCCCGTTTGTCATTGATAACATTGAGGTCAAGGGCGACGACCGCGCTGAGCGTCAGCGTATTAGCCTTGATGTAGGCGCGCGCAATCCGGGCTGGGCCGATTTTCTCAGTTGGCAGGTTTACTATCAGGCGTCCGAGACCCTTCAAAACACGGTCCAGAACCGGGCCACGGTTATTAGTGGTTTTCCGGCCCCTGAGAATTTGCTTAGAGCGTCCAGCTTTGAACAGGACATTATCGGCACCGAACTCACCGGACGGTGGTTGTTTTCTATCGGCGAGACTGAGCATGATCTAGTCGCTGGGTTTGAGGTTTACCAGACCAAAACCGAGCAGCTAAGAGCCGGCTCGACCATTGATTTGCTGAGCGGTGAAGTCAACAACGTTATTGGGCCCGACACCTTTCCGGTGCGCGACTTTCCCAACAGCACCACGCTGGAAGCCGGCCTGTATGCTGAAAATCGGATTCGTTTCGGTGAACGATTCCGACTGATTCCGGGCTTGCGGGTGGACTACTTCGACCTCGACCCCGAGCCGGATCAAATTTTTGTTGAGGACAACCCTGGCGTTGACACGGTATCGATCAGCGAGACGAATGTTACGCCGCGCTTGGGTGCAATTTATTCGTTGACTGATTCCACTGATCTGTTTGCCCAGTACGCTTTGGGCTTCCGGTCGCCGCCGTACAACGATGTCAACGTCGGTTTTACCAACTTCCGGTTCGGCTACACCGCTATTCCCAACCCAGATCTGAAGCCAGAAGAATCCCAAGGTTGGGAGCTCGGCGTGCGCACCCGAGGTCGCTGGGGTAACTTCGATGTTGCCGCGTATCGCAACGACTACGACGACTTCATTGAGAGCCTGGTCAGTTTGGGCGTCAATCCCGCCACTGGCCTGCTGGTTTTTCAGTCACAGAATCTGACCGACGTGCGCATTCAAGGCATCGAAGCTGGTGCCACTTTGAATCTTGATACGTGGACTGATCTGATGGAAGACTGGCAGCTACGTGCGGCCATTGCCTATGCCGAAGGCGATGATCGATCAGCCGATGCGCCGTTGAACTCCATCGAGCCATTGACTGGCGTGCTCGGTTTGCGCTGGTTCCCGACCTGGGCACCGGTCGAGCTTGAGCTGGTTGCCACAGCCGTGGCCGGAAAAACCAATGTAGACGATACCGTCGAGCCCAGTATTCCTGACGGCATCGGAATTCCTTCGACCGAGGGCAGCGGTCCGCTGTTTCGTTCACCTGGCTACGTGACCCTAGACTTGCTGGCCAGCTGGCAAATCAACGATCGTCTAAACCTTCGCGGCGGTCTGTTCAACCTGACCGATCGCAAGGTATGGTCGTGGTCCAGCGTGCGCGGACGCGAAGCCGATAGTCCAAACCTGGACCGATTTACCCAGCCTGGCTTCAACGCTGGCATCAGCCTGAGTTGGCAGCTTTAGGCGGTTTCAGGCGGTTAGACGGGAAGACGGGAAGACGGAAGTAACCGTCTTCCGTCTCCCCGTCTCCCCGTTTCCACCCCACCTACCTCACCTCGCTGCTGACCTGCACGCCGTTGATAATCGTGCCAATGACCTTAGTGGTGTATTCGAAGGGGTCGCCGTTGAACAGGGCAACGTCGCCGTCCTTGCCAACTTCCAGGCTACCGACCCGGTCGTCAACGCCAAGGATTTCGGCGGCGTTGATCGTGATCAGTGATAAGGCCTGATCAAACGATGCGCCATACGGCAGCGTCATAGCGGCCTCGAACAGCACGATGCGCGTTTTGGGTACGTAGCTTTCGTATCCGCTCTGAACTGCCACCGGGATACCCGCTTCCAACAACTTTAACGCAGTAGTAAAGGAGAAGTTTTCGACCTCGGGGCCGCGTGCGCGCATCATGGTGGGGTGAATCATGACCGGTACGTCGGCGGATTTGATTTCATCGATTATCAAATGGGCGTCGCTGAGACCAGAAAGAATCAACTCGAACTCGAATTCTTCAGCCAGTCGAAGCGCGGTCATGATGTCGGAGTGTTTGTGGACTTCGATGATCAGTGGGTGGTTGCCGGCAAGCACACCTGCAAGCATGTCCATACTCAAATCCTGGGCCGTATCGTCATCTTCTCGAGCCTCGGCGTATTCGCGTGCTTCGATTAATTTTTGTCGCAGCATCGCAACCGCCTTTGAGCGATTGCCAGGTGAGGGTCGGTCGTGGACGTGGGATGTCGCGTCACCCAATGTGGCCGCTAAGCCAAATACCGGCGTGATAACTGACTCGGGCACTGTATCGCCGGTGGTTTTGGTGATTAAGGTTTGGCCTGAAATGATCTCGCCGGGCGCATGACCAGTGTGGACGGTGGTAATGCCGTGTTCACGCAGCCAGCCGACCAGCTGCTCGCGCGGGTTGTAAGCATCAATTGCGCGCAGCTCAGGCTGCATGGCGGCTGAATGTTCAAGCTGGTCTTGATCATGCGGCTGGTTTTTCGCCCCGGCCAGACCAACCACAGAACGCACGTCGATCAAGCCAGGTGTCGCGACCGCTGCAGTAATGGTTTCAATGCCATCGGGCACTTGAATTTCATCGGCCGAGCCGACTGCTGAAATCACACCTTCTCGAATTACCACGACGCCGGGTTGATAGCGCTCACCGCTGCCCGTGTGCAGGGTGTCGGCGCGTACCGCGATGTTCTGCGCCCAGACCGAGCCGGATGCAGAGCAGATTGCGACCATCAGCAGGCCGATAATGCGTTGACGCAAGCTCATTGTTCGTCTCCAAAATGGCCATGTCCGTGGCCGCCATCATCATCGTCGACCAGCGCGCCGAAGCCGCCCTCGGCGACCAGGCGGTCGTCCTCGTTGTCAAGGTCGAATCGTTTTTCACCTTCGACCCAGGTTTGCTCAATTCGAGTGTAGATACTGAGTGGATCACCATTGAGAATGACGAAGTCGGCGTCTTTGCCGGCCTCCAGGCTGCCAACGCGATGATCCAGGTCAAGCATTCGAGCGCCTTCAATGGTCATCGCTTCAAGCGCCGTTTGGCGGGTCATGCCGGCGCGCACGCCAAAAGCCGCCATGCGCAGAAAGTAGCGCGAATCGGTAATCCAGTCGTCGGAGTGAAACGCGACCTGGGCGCCAGCCTGCTCTAGCGCCGGGGCATTAGCGTCGAGTAAATTCAGCGCTTCCAGCTTACCGCCCGGGCTATCCACGAGGATAAGTGAAACCGGCACGTTCGCTGCCGCAATCTCATCGGCGACCCGATAGGCCTCGCTGGTGTGATGAAGCACCATACGAAAACCAAATTCATCGCGCAGACGAATCGCGGTCATCAAGTCATCGTGGCGGTGCGAGTGGAAATGAACGATACGTTCGCCGTCAAGGACTTCGACCAGCGCTTCCATGCCAAGGTCGCGCTCGGGCTGGCCGTTTTCTTCGTCATTGCCATTGGCAAGCCGATCCCGGTACTCCTGCGCTCGGATGTAGGCCTGTCGCACCAGCGCGGCCGACTTTGCGCGAGTGCCAGGGAAGGGGTCCGAGCGCATCGAGTTGGTCCCGTTGGCCATTTTTAGACCGCCTAGTGGCTGGCCGTCGTCGTCCATCAACAGCAGGCCGTTGATGGTGTTGGCTTCGCGCAATTTCAGGTAAATGGTCTGGCCGCTGATCAAATGGCCTGAACCCGGCATCACATTCACGGTTGTGATGCCGCCAGCCAGTGCCCGCTTGAATCCCGAGCTCCTGACGTTGAGCGAATCGACCACGCGCACGTCAGGCTGGATGGGTGAAGAGCGATCCGCTCCGGCAATTTCGCCAATGTGGCTGTGGGTATCAACGATACCGGGCATGATCACGTGGTCAGGGCTGAGCTCAATCAATTCGGCATCACCTGGAATGCTGATTTGAGACCGGTCGCCAACAGCAACGATCTTGCCTTGTTCAACAACCAGCACGCCATCGCTGATTTCGGCGCCGCTAATTGGCACAATGCGGGCACCCAAGATTGCGATTGGACCGGTAGTCTGATCTTGATTTGTATTTTGATCTTGATTTGAATCTTGATTTGAATCTGCAAGCCCGTGCTGCAAACCGCCGAACAGCAGGCAGGCTGCGAGGATATATCGATGAAGCATGTCTTAGAGTTCTCCAGGTGATCAGCGTTTATGCTGACCGTTGGTTGGGAGCCGAAACATAGCATATTGGCTCGCGCAGTGACTTCGACATGCCCTACTCTGACGAGAGACCCACTTTTTTAGGCTAAAAATCAGATATTTCTTGCTTGTGCCGGATCCGTTCTGGTATAAAGGCGGGCTACTGTTTGTACAGCTCCCATTTACACAGCATCAGGAAGATTAGTCATGTCCCGAGTATGTCAGGTCACCGGCAAACGCCCATTGGTCGGAAATAACGTCTCTCATGCCAACAACAAAACCAAGAAGCGGTCGCTGCCGAACCTGCATCGCCATCGCTTTTGGGTTGCAAACGAAAACCGCTGGGTAAGATTGCGCGTTTCGGCCAAGGGCCTGCGCATGATTGACAAAAACGGTATCGACAAGGTCCTGGCAGACCTTCGTGCCCGTGGCGAACAAGTTTAAGGAGATAGATCATGGCTGGTAGCGCTCGCGATAAAATCAAACTGGTTTCTTCAGCAGGAACCGGTCACTACTACACCACCGACAAAAGCAAAAAGAACACCCCACACAAGCTGGAGTTCAAAAAATACGACCCGGTGGTTCGGAAGCACGTGATGTACAAAGAAGCTAAGATCAAGTAGAGAACTAGCATCTTTGATGAGGCGAAAAAAGCCGGGCTGATGCCCGGTTTTTTTTGGCTTTTTGTCGAGAAATTAAGGGCAAAATCAAAAGCCTAAACGCAAAGACGCAATGACGCAAAGAAGGACAAAGAAAGTGAGGTAGGGGAAGAAATTCTGTCAGAAATCCGACCGAATACTCGCTTCATGGAACATCTCGGCCACCAGCAGCGCGGGTGTTTTAACTCCCTCAACTCTCATTGCTTTTCTTGTTGTTTGCTTTCCTTAGCGTCTTTGCGTCTTCGCGTTTAGGCTTTTGATCTTGTCCTTCTAACTGGCACTACACCAGCCCTCGCTCGGCCAAGCTCACAATCTCGCCGTCGCCGACGATGAAGTGATCCAACAGCCGAATATCAACCAGTGCCAGCGCGTCGCGCAGGCGGCGGGTGATGGCGAGATCGGCCTGGCTGGGTTCGGCCACTCCTGAGGGATGGTTGTGGGCCACGATCATGGCGGCGGCGCGTTTTTGCAGCGCTTTCTCGACCACTACTCTTGGGTGCACATGAGCCGAGTCAATCGTGCCGGTAAATAGCTCCTCGTAGGCAATTACCCGATGGCGCGTGTCCAGCATCAGCGCCGAGAAAACTTCGTGCGGGCGATCGCGTAGCGCAGCGGTCAGGTAGTTTCGAGTCGCTTGCGGGCTGGTCAAGGGTTCGCCGCGCGTCATTGATTCGCGCAGGTGGCGGCGCGCCAGCTCCAGCGCGGCATGTACTTGAGCAAATTTTGCCGGACCCAGGCCCGGCTGTTCGCAAATCTGTTCCAGGCTGCTTTCGAGTAGACCGCGCAGGCCGTCGAATCGAGCGATCAAGCTTCGAGCCAAATCCAGCGCCGATTGACCCTGAGTTCCAGTTCTTAGCAGGATCGCCAGCAGCTCAGCATCGCTGAGAGTGGCAGCTCCTCGTGATAGAAGCCGCTCACGCGGGCGCTCGGTCTGTGGCCAATCGGCGATTCGCATACAATCTTTATCCTGTTTTAATTGGTGGCGATCATTTGGTATTTTGCGCTTCAGCGTTAACGCTGACGACAGGTCATTGTCTCGCCGTGGACTAGGAAATCGACTCGATGAATGCAACTGGGCGTAACCGCCCCGCAAAAACCCGATCAGTGCTCGCTGGCAAACGCTGGGTGGTCGGCGTAAGCGGCGGGATTGCGGCGTACAAAACGCCGACCCTGGTTCGACGGCTGCGTGATGCGGGTGCCGAAGTGCGAGTGGTGATGACCGCCGGCGCCGGTGCCTTTATCACGCCGTTGACCCTGCAGGCCGCCAGCGGCCAGCGCGTGCATGAGGCATTACTTGACGCCGAGGCCGAAGCGGGCATGGGCCATATTGAACTCGCACGCTGGGCTGACGGCGTTTTGATTGCCCCAGCCAGTGCACACTTGATTGCCAAGCTGGCGCATGGCCTGGCCGATGATTTATTGAGCACGCTGGTTCTGGCCACTGATGCTGAAATCGTGCTGGCACCGGCCATGAATCGTCTGATGTGGTCCAATCCGGCGGTGGTCGCAAACTGTCAGCTTTTGTCACAGCGTGGCGTGAATTTTCTCGGCCCGGGTGAAGGCGATCAAGCGTGCGGCGAGACCGGTCCTGGCCGCATGCTGGAGCCGGAAATGCTGGTTGAACTAATATTGAAAACTCAGCTGGATGCGCAAGATCAACGTTTGGCCGGGCGTCGATTTGTGGTCACCGCAGGTCCCACTCACGAAGCGCTGGATCCGGTCCGTTTCCTCGGGAATCGCTCGTCGGGCAAAATGGGGTTTGCGCTGGCCGCAGCGCTTTGCGATGCTGGCGCTGAGGTTGACTTGGTCGCCGGACCGGTTCACCTTGATACGCCAAATGGCGTGCATCGCGTTGACGTCGAGACGGCCGAAGAAATGCTGAAAGCAGTATTTTCGATGCTGCCGGGAGCCGATGGATTTATTTCCGTGGCAGCGGTCGCGGACTATCGACCGGTCGTAGCTGAATCTCAAAAAATCAAGAAAGCTGGCGCTGATATTGAATTGAAGCTGACCCCCAACCCCGATATTCTGGCGCGCGTGGCGGCTGACCGACAACGACCAGAGGTTGTAATGGGTTTTGCTGCCGAAACCCATGACATTAGAGCCGCCGCGAAGACCAAGCTGGCCGATAAAAATATTGATTTGATCGCAGCTAATCGAGTCGGCAAACAGCTGGCGTTTGACCAGGACGACAACGCGCTTGAGGTGTTCTCAGCAGACCAGCATTGGTCGCTAGAGCGGGCCGCAAAATCGCGCCTGGCGCAGCAACTGGTCGACATCGTGGCCCAGCACTTGCATGATGAGACGTTGGGGTCAACACCGGGATCAACACCGCAGGCCGAGGGAGCAGGCGAATGAGAACACTCAAAGTCAAGGTTTTAGATCAGCGCCTGGGTGACCAGTGGGCGATGCCGGACTACGCAACGCAGGGCTCAGCCGGCCTGGACTTGCGAGCCTGTTTGGGCGAGGAGCTTGTTCTTGCCCCGGGCGCTACCGCGCTGATTCCTTCGGGATTGGCGATTCATCTGGATGACCCGGGCGTAGCGGCGGTTTTGCTGCCACGCTCAGGGCTGGGGCATAAACAAGGCCTGGTGCTCGGCAATTTGGTCGGTCTAATAGACAGTGACTACCAGGGCGAGGTCAAAATATCGTGCTGGAATCGCTCGGATCAGCCGATTCGAATTGATCCTGGCCAACGTATCTGTCAGCTCGTGGTCGTGCCGGTTATTCAGGTTAAACTTGAGCGAGTTGAGGCCTTTGAAGCCAGCGACAGAGGGGTCGGGGGCATCGGCCACACGGGGACGCATTAACCATGGCGCAGCCATCAACCAAATCAGTTAGCGGAACAGTAATCCGGCTCAGCGGACTGGTCGCGCTGGCCCTGGGTGCGTTCGGGCTGGTTGTGGGCGCAATGATGCTGTATGCCAGCATGCAGGGCGAACTGGATTCCGAACAAGCGGTGGGTGCAATTCAAGAGCAGGCTCGTTCAATGTCTGACTCGTTGGCAGAAATACAATTCGCGCTGCAGAGCCCGCAGGTTGTCGACTTGGCACGTGGACTGCTGAGCAGTTCCAGCAGTCGTAGCGATGCGCTGGATGCCGCGGTGCAAAGCCGCGGTGTTCCAAATATTATTGATTTGAGGGTATTTCCGACCGAGGTCGAAGCGATAAGCCTCGGTGAGTATCCGAAACCCGACTTTACTGTCATCGAAATGCTGCTTGAGGCCCGTGCCGAGGGCGAGGCACCGATCCAGATCCACTACCCGGGGCAGTCGATTGAAAATCTAGCCCTGGCCCAGGCAATCGAGACGGATGCAGGCGTTGAGGGCATTTTATTTCTGCGCGTGCCGGTCAGCATGGTCAGCAGCCAGCTCAGCGTTTCGACCTTTATTGACTCGATCGAACTTGCCCAAGGTCGCGGTGCTCAGCGTCATGCAATTCGCACGTTTGGAGTTGCCCGCGGGCCGCTCGAGATAACACCGATTCCTGGGTCTCGGCTGAATTTGAGCTGGACTCGCCGAACCCTGGCCAGCGCGATCAGCAAGCAGGCGGCCGTGATCGTACTTTCGGTTGGCGTGATTTTGTTGATGCTTGGGCTGCTAGCGCGGCAGCGCTTCGGTGCCCTGGATATGGCGTCTTTTCGCGCGCTTCGTCAATCGCGCGCTTCGGCCAAGGCCAAAAAAGTGGATAAGCGACCTGCCGCGGCTTCCGGGCGGTCAGACTCGGGTCATACTGCGACCAGCAGCGCCAAGTCCAAACGTAAGAGCGCTGCGGTGGCGACAAAGGATCAGGCCCAATCAAAGCGCGCCAAGCCCTCCGCGGCCGCGACTCAAAAGGCGGCGACACCAGAGCCTCTCATGGACGATTTGCCGGACTGGCTGCTGGATTCGGATCAGATTGATCAGAGCGATACCGCGCTGGGTGGCCTGGATGACAGGGCAGATGATCTTGCCGACGATGACGATGCGGGCCTGGTCGCAGACACACTCTTTTTCAAAAAAAATGAAGCGGGTTCAAATTCATCTGAAAGCCTTGAGGAGGATGTTGAAGATAAGATTACCGATGAAGTTGAGGATGCGGATGCGGCCTCAGATTCAGACCCATCCCCCAACGCAGCCCAAGATAGCGCCGGGTCTGACGGTATTGAATTTGAACGCGTTGATATTGACGATGTTGAATTTGACCACGACCAATTCAAAAACGCTGAATCCGATAAAGCCAGCCCTGAACCAGCACCGGCACCTGATCCGAGTGATGATTCTGGATCGGCTGAAGGCACCGTCGGATGGGATGATTTGCAACATGAAATCCTCCGTGAGGACGCCACTGATAAACCTGACCAGCAGGCACTTGCCGACGCTAAACTTGCGGCTGAACGAGAGGCCGTCAAATCGCAATCCAATTTGTCTGGCGATGGATCTGGAGTCGTTAAAAACGTCGCTGAAGATAATAGCCGTGACGAGCAAGCGGCAAAATCAGCGCCGACTGGCCCGGTCCTGGAACCCAGTTTGTTTATGGCCAGCAGCATTGGCGGTGTGGTCGGTGAGCATCTGGACGTGCGAGCAGCAACCCTGATTGGCGAAGCGATCGGGTCAGAGGCACGCAGTCGCGGTATTGAACGTATCGTTGTCGGTCGTGATGGTCGTCTGGACGGCGCGGCTTTGATGTCAGCGTTAACGCAAGGCCTCCAGGCGTCAGGTATAACTGTGATTGATGTCGGTGCCGTACCGATTCCCGTCTTGAATTTTGCCGCCAGCGAATTGACCGACGGCAGCGGGGTGATGGTCACTGGCTCGCACTACCCGCCGGAGCACAATGGTTTTCGCATTCGCCTGCAAAACGAGCTGCTCCAAGACGCGGCGATTCAATCGATTCGACAGCGAATTGATACTCAGGATTTAACCAGCGGTTCCGGTCAACTGGAAGAAGAGAGCATCATTGAGCGCTACATTGAGCGAATAAAGATCGACATTCAGCTAGAACGCCCGCTGAAAGTCGTTGTGGACTGCGGCAACGGGATCAGCGGCAGCGTCGTGCCCCAGGTCTTGAGCGCCATCGGGGCCGACGTGATTCCACTCTATGCCGATGTTGACGGCACCTTCCCGAATCATTTGCCGGACCCGTCGAATCCCGACAACCTGGAAGACCTCAAACTTTGCGTTCGTAATTTCCGGGCTGACCTGGGCCTGGCCTTCGACGGTGACGGCGACCGACTGGCGATGATTTCACCGGCTGGTGATGTGGTGTGGACTGATCGAGTGCTGATGTTGTTGGCACCTGATATTCTGGAGCGCAACGCCGGCGCCCAGGTGGTTATTGACTCGGCCAGCGGCGCTGGCCTGAGCGAGCTGATCACAGCTGCCGGCGGCAAGCCTGTAGTTGAGCGCAACGCAGAAGCCTTCGTTGACCGTCGCATGCGCGAGAAAAATGCATTGTTGGGCGGCTTGTTCAGCGGTCATTTGTTTATCGCCGAGCGCTGGTACCCGTTTGACGATGCGATCTATGCCAGCGCCAGATTGCTTGAATTGCTGGCCGCCGACACCCGGGGCATCGGCGATATTCTGGATCAGCTCCCTGACCGTGAGGCGACGCCAGAAGTGCGCGTGCCGGTGGATGCTTCGGTGGCCGAGGAGCTGGTTATGGCATTGATCGCCGACGGCGATTTCGGCGACGGTGAGCTTTCAATGGTCGACGGTCTGCGGGTCGACTACCCTGATGGTTGGGGCATGATTCGTGCATCGCATCGCGGTCAGGGCCTGGTACTGCGCTTCGAGGCTGACTCAAAAAAAGCGCTGAATCGGATCAAAACCACCTTTGCCAAACAAGTCAAAGCGCAAGACGCCAGCGTCAAGCTGCCGATCTAGATCAGCGGTCTTGAAGCATCCGCCGCATCAGAGTGAATGAAAACAACCGTCACCCTGCTGTTCAATAAACCCTTTCGGGTATTGAGCCAGTTCACGGATGCCGAAGGGCGACCAACCCTGGCCGATTACATTGATCAGCCAGGTGTTTATGCGGCGGGTCGCCTCGACTACGACAGTGAAGGCCTGTTGGTATTGACCAATAACGGCCAGCTGAAGTCAGGCCTGATTGATCCGCGCGCCAGAACGCCGAAAACCTACTGGGTGCAGATTGAAGGCCGACCTTCGGTCGCCGATCTGAATCGACTTGAGGGTGGGCTCGTGCTGAAAGACGGTCGAACCGCCCCGGCCCAAGTGGATTTGTTGGCCAAAGCCCCGCCAGCCCTGTGGAAACGCAACCCACCAATTGCGCCGCGCCCGGGCCGCCCCACCAGCTGGCTGGAACTCACCATTACCGAGGGCCGCAACAGACAGGTCCGGCGCATGACCGCCGCAGTGGGGCTGCCCACGCTGCGCCTCATCCGAGCCCGCGTTGGACAGTTTGAGCTGGGCGGTTTGCAGCCTGGTGCATTCAGGCCAGTGACAGACTGAGAGCTGTCGCAACAATCGAAAAATTCAGTCTTGCTTCAGTGTTTCGGCAAGCTTTAGTTTGCTCACGCTTGCCGCGGTCGGCAGCGTGGCCAAGGCAACCAGTCCGGTCAAAATCAAACTGGTGCCCAGCCCAACCCACCACGGTTGAACTGCGGATGTGATGTAATCATCCGCCAACCAAACCGTGGCAATGAGCGCCAGCGGCGAGACCATCAACAGCGCCGGCAGGGCATGCACAATGCCACGCATCAGAAGTGCTCTCCGCATTGTTTTGGGGCCAGCACCTAAGGCCATCCGAATCGCAACCTCGCGCCGCTCCTGATCAGCAATAAAGCGCTGAATAAACACAAACCCCAAGCCTGCGAACAGGATTGCCAGCGCGGCCAACGTCAGGGTAGTCTGACTGCGCGTTCGATCAAGCCGGGTCAGCCTGTTGATCGCCGCATCCAGTGGTTCCACGTTAACCACACGTAGTTCCGGCATGTACTGGTCTTGAATTTCTTCGACGGTACGCTCAAGTTCGGCCCGATTAGGGTCGCCTTTGACGAGAATCTCGCCGGCCAGCAACGAAAATACGTTGTTAAGGGAAAACAGCAGTGGCTTCGGCGGCAGGCCAGGATGGTCAATAACAATGTCGTCGACAACGCCAATCACCCGATCATCTTCGGCAACTTGCGGATTCATGCCGCGCTGAATAAATTCACCAATCACATCAACGCGACCCCATAGACTTTCAGCCAGCGTTTTATTGACCAAAACCCCACTGTCAGTCATTCCATCGA
>Ga0207419_1002194_pt1 | contig 13197 bp, 8 predicted proteins | sample ElkSloMetagenome_4_FD_184723 | JGI IMG/M metagenome (GOLD analysis project Ga0207419, IMG submission 184723) | Hot spring microbial communities from Elkhorn Slough, Monterey Bay, USA - MD2A (version 2) | ecosystem: Environmental > Aquatic > Marine > Intertidal zone > Estuary: Microbial mat ... | reverse complement strand
CATTATTAATTGTAAATTGTACATTATTAATTGTAAATTGTACATTATTAATTGTAAATTGTACATTATTAATTGTACATTATCTTATTAGCCAATAAGTCGTCATTTTCCCTTTTCCTTTCACCTGAATACGACCGCGACGAGTCAGAGAAAATTCATGTTTCAGGCGTTGGTAAGTATTTGCTGTAACTTGAATTTTGCCTGGTTGTCCTTGGGATTCCATGCGCGAAGCCACATTAACAGCATCTCCCCAAAGGTCGTAAATAAACTTTTTAATGCCAATCACGCCAGCAACCACAGACCCAGTATTAATACCAATGCGGATTTGTAGATTGGGGTCGTGTTCGATTTTAAACTCATCCATCGCTTCTTGCATAGCCAAAGCCATTTGCGCGATCGCCCCGGCGTGATCGGCTTTAGGATTAGGTAAACCCCCCACCACCATGTAAGCATCCCCAATGGTCTTAATTTTTTCCAGGTCATATTGGTCAGCAAGTTTATCAAAAGTCGAAAAAATCTTGTTGAGTAAATTAACCAACTCAATCGGAGACAAACGGGTTGCCAGGGGAGTAAAGTTAACAATATCCGCGAATAAAATCGTCACTTCATCGTATTGTTCCGCGATCGCGCCAGTTTGGTTTTTCAAACGATCCGCGATCGCCTTGGGTAATACATTCAACAATAACCGTTCTGACTTTTGTTGAGCCAAGCGCAACGCCAATTCCGCCCGCTTTTGCTCAGTCACATCCACAATCGTAGACAGAGTGCGGATCATCTCGCCATTTTCGTCTCGTTCGAGAATCGTCGAACATAGCACATCAATAATTTTGCCACCTTTTTTCACCAACTGATACGGCGTATCCTTTTCCACCCCCGTTTTCAATAAACTCGGTAACGCCATGGTTTCGGCATAACGGCGGGATTTTAAAGGCATAAAATCCGTCATCGGTCGTCCGATGGTTTCTTGTCGAGAATAGCCCAGATATTCCAGCCAATAATCGCTGACGCTGATCAAGCAAAACTGCGGGTCGCACGACTGCAACATCACCGGAGTATCGTTGTATAAAGAACGATAGCGAGTTTCGCTGGCCCGGAGCGCATTTTCAGCCAATTGACGCTCTAATTCAGCGCCAGCGCGGGCGGCGAAAATGCGTAAAATCGAAGTCGTGGTGGCATTATCTTCCAACGGCGCTGTATCCATCACCGCGAGATGGCCAATCGTGCGTCCGGTGGTGTCGGTGAGGGGAACCCCCAAATAACTACGGACGCGCCAACGGGCTAAATTAAAGTCTTTGGCAAAATAAGTTTGGATGCGATCGCGCCAATAAGATTTCTGCCCCTGCAACACCAATTCGCTCGGCGTTCCGGCCACATCATACTCGATCTCCTCACCAAAATCCCGATCCTGCCAAAACGCCAAAGACCGCACCCGACTTTCATCAAGGCGTTGCGTCACCATGGCATAACGCACCTGTAACACTTGCGCCAAATAACGAGCGCAGGTACGGAAAAACTCATTACCCGTTTGGGAAGCCGTCCCCTGCACAATCAGTTGTAGGGCTTCTTCCCGGCGTTTGCGTTCGGTAATATCTTGATGAGTCCCCGTCATCCGGGCTGCATTTCCCTGCTCATCCCGCTCAAAAACCTTGCCATGACATAAAACCCATTGCCACTCCCCTAAAGCATTCCGCAGGCGAAATTCGCGCTGAAACAGATTAGTTTCGCCGTTGAGGTGGCGTTTGATTTCGGCCACCATTCCCGGCAAATCTTGGGGGTGCATCAATCGTTCCCAAGCCCGCATACTGTCTTCGATATCTTTTTCGCGATAACCGAGCATTTCCTTCCATTCTGGGCTGAAATACACCGCATCCGTGGCAATATTCCAATCCCACAACCCCAAGCGACTGCCTTCGAGGGCTAGTTGTAAGCGTTCTTGGCTAATGCCCAAAGCCATTTCCGTGGTTTTGCGATCGCTAATATCGCGAGCCACCCAAATCACAGCATTTTCCGACAAAGGGGCAATACTCACCGCAAACCAAGTCAGGCGATCGCCCAACTTTAGATCGTAATCCCACTGTAGAGTTTTTTGCGTGGCCAAACATTCTTGGATTTTCTCAAGCCAAGCCGAGCCTTCTGCCTCATAAAAGCGATTCACCGTTTCTCCTACCGGGTCTCGTTCGGCGGCGTACAAGCGGGAGGGATTGGTCGGGGCTACCTCAATATCGCTGATTTGTTCTCCGTCTAAACGAATCGTCAGCACAATATCAGTCATAGCCTCAAACACCGCCCGCATCTTGCCTTCAGAGGAGCGCAGCAAGGTTTCTAAGCGTTTGCTGTGGCTAATATCTCGGGCCACATGAATCGTGGTTTCGGGGGAAAGGGGGGAAATCGTCTCAGCAAACCAAACCTCGGTTTCCCCGTTGACTTGATGAGCGCTGAGGTTGTATTCGATGTGAATCGGGATTTGTTGCGCCAGGGCTTTGCGAATCGTTTGGAGAATGCCTTGGGCAGTTTCAGCAGGAAAGGTGTCCTCTAGGGTACGCCCTAACAGTAATTCGGGTCTTAACTCGGCGTGACGGGCATTGGTCGGGGCAACTTTGAGGCAATACCCCGACGCATCCCGCACCACCACCGTATCGGTCATGGCAGTCCACAGCGCCCGCATTTCTGCGTCAATTTTCTTTTGCTGTACTAAAGTTCCGATTTGGGCGGCCACGGTGCTGACTAATTGACTAAAACGTTCGTCTTGGGGGCGATATTTATGGGTAAAAAAGACCAAAATCGCCAAAACAGAAACCGAGTGCGATTGATGTAAGGTGCTGGGGCTGGTTTGAGAATAAGTCGAGTTGCGCTCGTCGATAATGGGAATGGCAAAAGCGGCATTGAGGCCGCTGTTTTGCGCGAGTTCGAGCCGCAAAAAGGGGTCTTCGGTGTTGGGGTTGCTCAGTTGCAGCCATTGGGGTTGACAACTGTGCCAGACTCGACCGGGTAAGCCTTCGTCGGGCAGAAAGGTCAAGGCTTCGCTGTAGTCGCGAAATTCTTGTAACTCTGGGGTGGGGTCGCGACTCCACCAACTGGGGCTACATTCTAAGGTGTCGCCATCGAGGGCCGGTAGCCAAACTTCGCCATAACGCCAGCGTGTGGCTTCACAAACCCGGCTGAGGGTGACGCTGAGGGCGGTGTCGAAGTCCGGGGCGCTACCGATGGCTTGGGTCAGGTTGAGCAGCAGTTGGGTTTCTTCTTCGGCTCTTTGGCGTTCGATTTCGGTTTGACGAGCAGCGATGTATTTACCGAGGCTTTGGGCCATGAGTTCGGCAATTTCTAGGTCGCGATCGCTCAGTGTCCCTGGATACTCGTTTTCGGTATAAAAGCTTAAGGTGCCATAAATCTGGTTATTGACCCAAATCGGGGTACATAGAAAGCTCTCAAATTGCCAGTTTTGGTAAAATTCGCGATCGCGCAGCCCCCCATCAATTCGGGTTTGGGCAATAGTATGTTGTTGAGACACCACTTCGGCGCAATAGGTTTGAGCGAGGTCAAATTCTTGTGCGGGGTGTAAATCCTGGCGCGGCGATTGTACTTTTTCGATTAAAAAAAGACCATTTTCAATCTTTGAGACGATTCCCGTCGAAAAATTGAGGATTTCGCACCCCGTTCGCAGATAATCGTCAAATAAGTCATCGGGATTTTGATAATCGGTGGAGTTGAGGCGATGGAGTTGTTTTAAGTTTTGACTAAAGGTATCGAGAATACGGGATTTATGTCGCAGTTGGTCTTCAACCGATAAACGCTCTTGGATTTCTTGTTGCAGTTGTTGATTTTGCTGGCCGAGTTGGCGTTGTAGGGATTGCAGTCGCAGTTGGTTTTCTAAACGCACCAACACTTCTTCGATTTGAAAGGGCTTGCTGATATAATCTGCACCCCCCACCTGAAACGCTGTGACTTTATCGGGGACTTCATCGAGGGCGCTAATGAAAATTACCGGAATGGCTTGGGTGCGCTCGTCGGCTTTTAAGCGTTCGCAAACCTGGTAACCGTTCATCTGCGGCATCATAATGTCAAGCAAAATAATGTCCGGCGGTTGGGCTTGCGCCGCTTTGAGGGCGGTTTCGCCATTGGTGACGCTTCGGACTTTATAACCTTGCTTGGTCAACATCCCCGATAAAAGTCGGAGGTTGATGGGATTGTCGTCTACAGCCAAAATATTGGGCCGTATCTCACTAGCTTGACATTCAGCAGCCATGAAAGGATGAACAGTAAGGGGATAGACCTTAATCAATGTTAAGAGGGAAAGATGAAGTGCTGGGTGCGATTCATCTACTTGTTAAGCTTAAGAGCATCCTGATTCAAGTCATTTTCTGGCATCGTGCCATTACGGTTAGATAATAGATTTACCAATACCTTTGAGGGTAACTGCGATCGCGAGGGAATGGAAAGGCTAAATCCTGATGAGGGCTTCTCTCAGGATGAAGATTACCCAAAAGCGTTGAGTTTTCTACATCTTAATTTTTAGGGCTTGTCACTCTTTCCTAGAATTTTAGTTCTCCATCCGCAAGACTCTGCGATCGAGAATCAAGATCGAGGCAGAAGGTTTGTTTCTCCAACTATACAAAAAGGGCGCGTTCTCGCCGCACCCCTTAGACGTAACCATGAAGTTTTATTAAGATACACAGCCCAGTGTTGACTGGCTTTAAACTGCGGCCAGATGAAAAGCTGCGCCTAATCCTGCGGCCATTTCGTCGGTCGAAATTTTGCCGTCGCCGTTGATATCCAGGGCATCGAAAACGGCATCAGTGCCAGCCCATTCTTCGCGGGTGATAAAGCCGTCGCCATCGAGGTCATAGACGCTAAAGAGATCGTCGGCGGCATGAGAGACTTTTTCTTCTCCTTCGAGACGGGCAAGACGTTGGGCTAACAAGAGTTCGAGGGCTTCGAGGGCTTTGGTGAATCCCACAATCCCTTCTTCGAGCTTTTGCGAAGCCATTTCGTCTTCGGCGTGCATTTTGGCAAAGGTGTCAGCGTCCATCGGGATTTTTTCGAGGTCGCTGGCTTTGGCTTTGCTGGCTTCGAGTTTGCGGGGCAGGTCGCCTTCGGTTGATTTTAACTCAGCGAGGAGTTTCGGGGAGATGGTCAGTAAGTCGCAGCCTGCGAGTTCGGTAATTTCACCGAGGTTGCGGAAACTAGCCCCCATAACTTCGGTGTTGTAACCAAACTTTTTGTAGTAGTTGTAAATTTGGGTGACTGATAACACGCCGGGGTCTTCGGTGGCAGGATAACTGTCCTTCCCGCTTTTAGCTTTGTACCAATCAAGGATGCGACCGACAAAGGGAGAAATCAGGGTGATTCCGGCTTCGGCACAGGCGATCGCTTGATGCAAGCCAAATAACAGGGTTAAGTTACAGTGGATGCCCTCTTTTTCCAGGGTTTCGGCGGCTTTGATGCCTTCCCAAGTGGAGGCAATTTTAATCAAAACGCGATCGCGTGTAATGCCCGCTTTTTCGTATTCACCAATCAAATAACGGGCTTTGGCGAGGGTGGCTTCGGTATCGTAAGATAAACGGGCATCTACTTCTGTCGAAACCCGACCGGGGATGATTTCGAGGATTTTTAACCCAAATGCGACCGCCAGACGTTCAAAGGCTAGGGTGGCGACTTCGGTTTCTGTAGCGTCTTGTCCGGCGCTGACGCGGGCTTCTTTGAGGGTGGTGTCAACAATTTCTTGATATTCGGGCATTTGGGCTGCCGCAGTAATCAAAGAAGGATTGGTTGTTGCATCCCTGGGTGTAAAGGTGTTAATGGCGTTGATGTCGCCAGTGTCGGCGACGACAATCGTCATGCCGCGCAGTTGTTCTAGCAGCGTTTTGGCCATATATTGCTCCTGCGATCGAGGTATCAAATCGTTGCAATCTAATCTTAGAGGGTGGCTTTGAGGGAAAAAGTCGGGTGTTGAGCGGCGTAACCCCATACTAGCAAAGAATTAGAAGGGGATGAGACGACCGCGATCGCCTCTTTGAAAATTTTACCATTTCCTTGGCTTTGCGGATAGAAGGCAAAATTGGTGTGGCAAGAAGCCCCGAACAAGCTACCCTAGAAAGATAGCGCGATCGCCATTTATCTTTAGACCTTATTAGCTTGCCAGATTACCGTCGCGCTGTTACTAATAGATGTGGTGAGAGGGAGTGAAAAAGCCGTGTTTAGCCAGCGTTTCCCCGAATGTAACCATTCATTGATTAAATCGTTATTTCATCATAGCGATCGCGAGTTACTTGCATTATTTCAGCGACACCCAGAACAGGGTAAATATTTCACGGCAATTTTTTGTCGCTATCATCCGATTGTTTATACATTAATTTCCCATACGGCGCGATCGCCCGTCCAAGCCGATTATCTCTTTGCTTTGACTTGGCGACATTTATTTTATGAAATGCGGGGGCTAGAGTTACGCACGGAAGCCGGAGAAGCCAACTCGTTTCAAAGCTGGATGATTAATGTAACGGCTTTGTGTATTAATCAAATTGTTCTCCCCCCCGTCGAAGCCATTACCTATGACTTAAACGCCGCACCGCCGCCGTTGTGGTGTTATCTCGAACAAGCTTTAGAAATGATGCCGCCGATGATGCGCTTGATGACCTTGATGGCTCAGACGTTTCATTGGAGTGAAACCCGCATTGCGGCTTATCTACAAGCGGAAGGAAAACGGCTTTCCCCCGCGCAAGTGCGCCAACTGCTGGCTCAAGGTTATCAAATGCTCGAAGCTCGCTTACCCAGCGATATTCGGCAGATTTACCTCGAAGAAGACCCAGCCCCAAATACCGAAGATCGAGAAGGGGATTTGGTTCTCAGCGATTCGATTTAATCAAAACCCCCGGTTTAGTATCGCCAAATTCCAACTCAATGGGATCGGCCAATCAAAAACCGGGGTTCGCTCAAAAATGGTTATTATGCCTTAAAATGGCAAAATCCTAGAAATATCGTGGCGCTTAAGAGCCAGATTCTAAGCGACGCTGCCATTCCTGGTCAATTTTGTCGGCATTTTCGAGATTTTGCGTTAACACATCCGTTTCAGTGGTGTAGGCGAGGTCTTGGTCAGAAACGGCGGTAGTGGTCGCAAATTTTTGGGCGTAGGCGAGTTTGCGTTGTAGCTGTGAGTCGGGTTGCATGAGGGCTTGGGTGCGAGATTGTCGCTGCTCATTCCGCGCTACAATTTTGGGATTGCGCCATTGATTCCAAAAGTGCCGTAGTAAAGGAATGCTCAAGAAAGCGATGCCGTAACCGAGCAGAATGCCGTAAATTGATTGAATAAAGGCTAAATACCCGGTTGTCGCGATCGCCACTTCTGGATTCTGCATGAGAGAATACAGCACCAAGGCCAAGATAATATTCACCGAGCCTAAGCCAATCGACATAATAACCTGACCCGTGGTAGCCGAGCTAAACCGCCAGAGATGTTCTTTCAAGTAGGGTTCAACGGGTTGTACCGCCGTTTGCTTCGCGGTGACTTGTAACTGGGGGAAGTGGTAAATAATATCCCCAGATTCGGAAACTTGAGGATAGCCATCAAACCGGGCTAAAACCGGCAGCATAAAGTCTTCATCTTCGAGTTGAGTGGCGCTCAAGCGATCGCAATAAGGCGCAATTTGTTCGCCCGTTACCGCCCCTTTGTGCTGGCGAATCACGGTTGCCATATCGCGCCAGCGTCTTTCGTCTAAATCGGCATTAGGATTACCATCACCAAAGAGGAAGGAGTAAACCGCTTCGAGGAAATTTAGCTTATTTTCTTCCCCGGAAGCTTGCCCGGAGATTTGGCGGCGACGTTGCCGTTGCTGGCGTTGTGCGCGGGGGTTGAAAAACCAAAACAAATCCCCAATCCAGAAGCGAGGAAAGAAGATAAAACCGCCGCCACCAGAGCGACTGTTACCCCCTCCTCCTCCTCCATTATTATCGCGATCGCCCCCACTACTGTAAATGGCAATCACCGCCGCGAGAATCGCCACCAACATTAAGAGGATGGAAATAATGAGAATAATGCCAAAAGAAATGCGGATTAAATAAAATAAAACCCCCCAAACTTTTTGCCAAATTTCTTCGAGGCGAATGCGCCAATATTTGTTACGGATAACACTCCGAAAGTCTTTCGGAAAAACATAAGCAATATCGCCCCCTTCAGAGACTTGTAAATGTGCGCCAGCATCCGCAGCTAGGGCTAACACGCCTTGTTGAGCTGTGTTAATCTCTAAACCCGCTTGAGCAGCTACATCGCCGACGGTGACGCGATATCCGAGTTGTTCGACTGTTTTGTAGAGGGTAGGGTTGGGAGCCATAGATGAGTTGAAATGAGTTTAAAATAAACGCTTGTTTTTGTCCTATCTCTATTTTAATCTTTTGTTCTCGGCTCTTATCATCTGGGCAACAACCAATGACCAATGACCAATAACAAAGGACAAAGGACAAATAACCAATGACCAATAACAAAGGACAAATAACAATAGCTGTTAGTCTCCCCGCTAACAGCTATCGTAAATAGATATTAAACTAAGTTATGTTTAAGCTGGAACCAGTTGAAGCATGAGCGATCGCCGATCGAAGGTTTGGACTTTCGCTACTTCTTCTAAATCTTTAATAATCCGTTCGAGTAATTCCGCCGCGCGATCGCGGTGTTGGTGTTCTCGGCCGCGCAACCGTACCTGAAATTTAACCGAGTCACCTTTACTTAACCATTGAATCGCACGGTTAATGCGAACATCGTAATCTGAATCGCCAACATTAGGACGCAGCTTCACTTCTTTGAGGCTGGATTTGGAAGAATTTTGACGTTGACGTTTCTTTTGTTGATATTGGTGCTTCCCGTAGTCCATAATTTTTGCTACGGGGCCCTCTTTGCGTTGGGAAACGACTACGAGGTCGAGTCCGGCAGCTTTAGCTTGTTTTAGGGCATCCTGGGTATCAACCAAGCCTTGATTATTGTTGTCTTGGTCAATCAGCAGCACCTCTTTATCTCTAATTTGACGATTGATGGCTTGTTTCTTAGCGATAGTCCTTTCCTCTCAAAAACTCAACAATAGATTCTTGTCTTTTAATATTAAGAGTAGCGCAGTTTCCTAAAATGAACATCTAGCTGGGGTTAGGTGCAAAAGTCCCAAGATATGTCCTTGACTCAAAATTGCTCTAAACCCTGACTATACCTTCGTTTCGGTCTGGCGCTTCCTCTCGATCGCGACACGACATTAATCTCTGTGAAAGCTTAATGGTTTTTGGATTTTCTTAAGATTTCTGGTTTAAAAAATGCGTATCTCAATCATTTCTATTTTAGCTTTACTCATCGTCAGTTGTAACCCTAATCCCCCCATTTCACCCAACCCGGAACCGCGAGAGTTTACTTACGATGAGTTTGAGCAAGTTAAAGTCGGCATGAGCCTCGCCGAAGCTGAAGCCGTGATGGGGGCTTCTGCGGCGAAAATTAACGAAATTAATACAGATTTGGGCATGGGGGTGGTTTCTGTCAAAAATGTGACTTATCAATGGGTAAATGACGATGGCTCCTCTGTAACCGTGTTAGAGCAGAATGGTGATATTATCTTGAAAATGCAAACGGGACTAGACCCCGATAGCGATCGCCCTCGATAACGTTAGACTAAATGACAGTTCTTCTGTAATCTCTAACCCATGACCCTCCTCGCCTTGCGATCGGTAAAAAAAGACTTTGGCATTAAAGAAATCCTCAAAGATGCCACCTTCAGCATCGAAGAAGGGGATAAAGTCGGTTTGATTGGGGTCAATGGTTCGGGGAAATCAACCCTCCTCAAAGCCATTGCGGGCCTCGAAACCATTGACAGTGGCGAACTCTGGAAAAATTCTGGGGCAAAAATCGTTTATCTGCCGCAACAGCCCGACGTAGAAGAAGACCACACGGTTTTAGAACAGGTCTTTGCTGATAGTGGCGAAAATATGCGTCTAGTGCGCGAATACGAAGAAATTTCGGCAAAACTAGCCCATAATCCCGAACAAACCGATCGACTCTTGGGTAAACTGTCTGCCGTATCCCAACGCATCGAGGCCGCAGGCGCTTGGGAAACTGAAACCAACGCCAAAATTATCCTGTCTCAATTAGGGATTGAAGACTTTGAGGCCCGAGTGGGGGATTTATCTGGAGGATACCGCAAACGAGTCGCGATCGCGGCGGCCCTTTTAGCCGAACCCGATGTTCTGCTGATGGACGAACCCACCAACCACCTCGATGCCCTTTCCGTCGAATGGCTGCAAAGCTACCTCAACCGCTACGGGGGCGCACTTTTCCTGATTACCCACGACCGCTACTTTCTTGACCGCGTAACCAATCGTATCGTCGAAATTGACCGAGGCGACCTCTACACCTATTCCGGCAACTACGCTTATTATCTCGAAAAGAAGGCGATCGCCGAAGAAGCCGCCCAAAGCAGCCAACGCAAACATCAAAACGTATTGCGTCGGGAACTCGAATGGCTCAAACGAGGCCCTAAAGCCCGCAGCACCAAGCAAAAAGCCCGCATCGACCGCGTACATGAGATGCAGGATACCGAGTTCAAACAAGCCCAAGGCAAAGTCGAAATCGCCACAGCCGGCCGTCGCATTGGTAAAAAAGTTATTGAACTTCATCATATCTGCAAAGCCTATGGCGATCGCGTCATTCTGCAAGACTTTTCCTACAACTTTAACCGGGAAGACCGCATCGGCATTATCGGCCCCAACGGCATTGGTAAATCAACCCTGATGGACATCATTACCGGCCGCCTTGAACCGGACTCTGGCCACGTTGAAATCGGCTCTACGATTCACTTTGGCTACTTCGACCAACATTCCGATGATGTCAACCTCAACCCCAACCAGCGCGTCATTGACTACCTCAAAGACATCGCCGAATTGGTCAAAACCGCCGATGGTAGCATCATCACCGCCTCCCAGATGTTAGAGCGCTTTCTCTTTCCTCCCAATCAACAATATGCCCCCATTCACAAACTCTCTGGGGGTGAAAAACGCCGCTTATTCCTGCTGCGCGTCCTCATGCAAGCCCCTAATGTCCTCATCCTCGACGAACCCACCAACGACTTAGACGTACAAACCCTCGCGATTCTCGAAGACTACCTCGAAGACTTTAACGGTTGCGTGATTGTGGTGTCTCACGACCGCTACTTTCTCGACCGTACCACAGAAATGACCTTTGCCTTTGAAGGACAAGGGATTTTACGACAATATCCCGGCAATTATTCCGTTTATCTCGACTACAAAAAAGCTGCCGAACAAGCCGCCGCCGAACAACAGCAACAAACCCAAACTAAGGTTAGCAAATCTCAGACTAAAACCCCGCAAAAGACCACTCAAAAAGATAACAAACCCCGTAAACTCTCTTTCAAAGAAAAGCGAGAATACACCGAACTCGAAGCTAAAATCCCTCACCTGGAAAGCGAAAAAGAGGCGATCGAAAATACGCTTTACACCAATCCTCCCGAAGATTATACCGAGTTACAAACCCTCACCGAAAAACTGGCTCAAATTACTAAAACCATTGACACGGCGACCGAGCGTTGGCTAGAGTTAGCCGAACGAGTGGAGGAGTAAAACTGTTTTTTGTCATATCAAATCCGAAAAAAACAACCACTGTTTGAGAACCCCGTTTTCTTACTTGCTTACACAGTCAAATTGAATTTTTAAGCTAAAAACCGGGGTTCTTAATCCCTATTAATTAAACGGATTTGATATCAAGTATTCTGCTCGACCAATTGGTGTAAATAAGCAATAATTTCTTCTTTACTTATTAAATCTTGAGACTGTACACAATAAGAAGGATAGAGAAATCGATTTTTATTTGTCACTTTGCTTTTTCTTGTGTCTAAATTCAAACCATGTTTCTGGGGGAAAATAAGCCACTTTGTACTCAGTCGCTGTTGCGGTACAATTGTCCCCCAAGCGAATGAGGTGGGGAGACAATACCAAATAATAACGGCTGGAGGATTAAGCCATTGTTTACTTTCTACTTCTCCACACATCCAGCCTCTACGATGATATTGTTTAACCTGTTCGAGGGTTGTTAAATCGCAATTGACACTTTTGACTGATATCCAAAAAAGTCGCTGTCTAAATTGGCTATAAATGGGAATATCTTCATCTGTATTAAATTGTGTAATCATGGGTAGCCTGACATTAAATCCTCTTTTGGCCAACCCTTTACGAACAATCTCTACTGCGATTTCTCCTTCTTGGAAAAACTGATTCCAGGTCATCTATTCAAAAAGTCCCTTCAATTTTTCGAGAAGTTTCATTTAACCCTAAAATATCGGGATAATCTGCAATAATTTTCCGAGAAACGTTGTTACAATAGCTGGCAATTTGAGGATATTGATTACCCAACCATGCTAAAGGCGTGATACAAGTATCTTCTGGGATGTAAGCTTGTTTTTCTAAAAGCATTATGGTTTCTTTCATTGCGGCATTGATTTCACCCACTAAGTTCGGAAATTGAGTTTTAGCATCTTCTAAAATTAACCAGTAATCGTTGTAAATATCGCGATGACTACTGATTTGATTATTTTCAGCATTTTCCTCGATTGATTTTAACAGGGTTTGAGGTTTTAACTTAACTGTTTCTTCAACGGCAACTAAAAAACTTTCAACAGCTTTTTTATAATTATCAAAAAGATTGGGATTATTTCTCCATGTTCCTATCCAAGTTAACTTAATATTTAACTTAGCTTCTTGCCAAGCGCGTTTTAATTCTTGGGTAACATTTTCTTTGGAAATAAAAACTGATTTATTTCTGATGTTTTGAGCTAATTTTGAAAAATATTCTTGATTCTCACTATCTAAATGATGCCAATATTGACGGATAAATTCCGCTAATTTTTGATAACCTTGAGTTTCTTGGGAGATTTTTTCCCAATCATTTTCTATTTCTAGCGAACTATTGAGAAAATCTAATCCAGAAAACAATAAATAATATTCATCTAAAAAGTCTATAACACGGTCTAATTCTTTTTGAAATTCTAGGCTGTAGTCATTAATATATTTATTTTGAAACTCAATAACTAAGTTTTTCGCTAAAGATAAACTGTTAACTAAACCGTTGATGTCTTGGGATAAGCCACGATTAATATATTGTCTCAAACTCTCAAAAAGTTGAATCGCTAAACTATTTAAGGCTTCAGAATGGGAAACGGCATACAGATT
>Ga0207419_1002193_pt1 | contig 13199 bp, 10 predicted proteins | sample ElkSloMetagenome_4_FD_184723 | JGI IMG/M metagenome (GOLD analysis project Ga0207419, IMG submission 184723) | Hot spring microbial communities from Elkhorn Slough, Monterey Bay, USA - MD2A (version 2) | ecosystem: Environmental > Aquatic > Marine > Intertidal zone > Estuary: Microbial mat ... | reverse complement strand
CCGTCTTCCAGGAATGGCATATCCTCTTCACGAACAATTTTTGCGACCACACCTTTGTTGCCGTGACGACCTGCCATCTTATCACCAACTTTTAGCTTTCGTTTTTTGGCAACGTACACCTTTGCTAATTGAACTATACCAGCAGGTAATTCGTCGCCTACTTCAAGTGTAAATCGTTCTCTTTTAAACTCTCCTGAAATCTCATTTCTCCGCTTACTGTAATTCTTTACCAAATCAAGTAGCATCTGGTTTGATTTGTCATCGTCAGTCCAATTATCTAAATTCAAATCAGACAAAAGATTAACCTCTTCCGGAACACTATAAGTGCTTTCATCACGATATACATTCTTTTCAGGAAACAGGTTATTTTCGATATTAGTAATATTGAATTTTACTCCTTTACTTAATACCTCATCACCAAATTTATGCTTTACACCCAAACTTGTTTTACCTTCCAGGAGTTTCGCCATTTTTTCAATCATTTCACGACGTAACTTGAGTAATTCCTGGCTGTAATTTTGCTTCAGTATCTCTACCTCTTTTTTGGCTTTTGAGCGGAGGTCTTTATCTTTTTTAGGTCGGGAAAATAATTTTGTATCAATTACTACACCTCGTAACGAAGGAGATGCTTTCATAGAGGCATCCTTTACGTCTCCAGCTTTATCACCAAAAATTGCTCTTAATAGCTTTTCTTCAGGTGTTGGATCTGTTTCACCTTTAGGAGTAATTTTACCTACCAGGATATCTCCTTCATTAACTTCTGCTCCAATTCTGATTATACCATTCTCATCAAGATTTTTAACAGCTTCTTCACTAACATTGGGTATTTCAGAAGTTAATTCTTCTTCACCACGCTTTGTATCTCTTACCTCAAGTTCAAATTCTTCAATGTGTACTGATGTAAAAACATCATTTTTTACCACATTTTCAGAAATCACAATCGCATCCTCAAAGTTATACCCTTGCCATGGCATGAAAGCTACCATTAAGTTTCTTCCTAGTGCTAGCTCTCCACCATCGGTAGCATAACCCTGACAAAGTACTTGACCTTTTTGTACTCGTTGTCCTTTAAGAACTGTCGGAGATAAATTAATACAAGTATCTTGATTAGTTCTTTTGAATTTGATTAGATCATAAGTTTTAATTTCATCGGTGAAACTTGTCAATTTACGATCGTTGGATAAATCATAGTGGACAGTTATTTTAGTAGAATCAACGTAAGAAATAACACCATCATTTTCTGCCAAAATTAAACTTCGGGAGTCTTTAGCTACTCTTTCTTCTAATCCAGTACCTACAATAGGAGCCTCTGCTTTTAACAGGGGTACTGCTTGACGCTGCATGTTACTACCCATCAAAGCCCTGTTAGCATCATCGTGTTCAAGAAATGGAATCAGTGAAGCGGCCACAGATACAATTTGATTAGGTGCCACATCCATATAGCTAACCTGGTCATTGTCTACTACTGGAAAATCTCCTTCATAACGAGCTTTAACTTTATCGTTCAGAAATTTACCAGTATCATTTAATGGAGCGTTAGCTTGGGCTATATTATGAGTATCTTCTTCTTCTGCTGTTAAGTAAATCACATCGCTGCTCATGGAAACATTCCCACTATCAGCACTACGATAGGGGGTTTCAATGAAGCCCATCTTATTTACCTTGGCATGTACACAAAGAGATGAAATGAGCCCAATGTTAGGTCCTTCAGGGGTCTCAATAGTACACAAGCGACCGTAGTGAGTATAATGTACGTCACGTACTTCAAACCCAGCTCTTTCACGAGAAAGACCTCCAGGTCCTAAAGCTGACATTCTTCTTTTATGTGTAATCTCTGCTAAAGGATTCGTTTGATCCATAAATTGAGATAACTGGTTAGTTCCAAAAAAGGAGTTGATCACAGAAGACAAAGTACGTGCATTAATTAAATCTACAGGTTTAAACTCCTCATTATCACGTACATTCATTCTTTCTTTAATGGTACGTGCCATACGAGCAAGGCCTACGCCAAATTGACTATATAGTTGTTCTCCAACTGTTCTTACCCTCCTATTACTCAAATGGTCGATATCATCAACTACAGCTTTGGAGTTGATTAATCCGATCAAGTACTTTACTATTTTAATAATATCTTCTTTAGTAAGTACTTTAGTATCCGCGGTAATATCAAGCGCTAGTTTTTTGTTTATACGATATCTACCTACTTCCCCTAGATCATAACGCTTATCGCTAAAAAACAAGCTTTGGATAATATCTCTTGCTGTTTGTTCGTCTGGAGCTTCAGTATTTCTTAACTGACGATAAATTTGTTCAACCGCCTCTTTATCGGAGTTTGAATTATCCTTTTGTAAAGTGTTATAAATTATGGAGTAATCGGTAACATTTATATCTTCCCGGTGAACAATAATTGCTTCATTATCCGATTCTAGAATTACATTGACATCGTCTTCCTCTATTACTGAATCACGCTCCAACAATACTTCATTTCTATCAATAGAAACAACTTCACCAGTATCTTCATCAACAAAATCTTCCGTCCAAGTACGAAGAACTCTAGCGGCAAGTCTTCTGCCTACTGCTTTTTTTAGATTTTTCTCATTGGCTTTTATTTCTTCTGATAGACCAAATAAATCTAAAATATCTTTATCACTTCCATACCCAATTGCCCGAAGTAGTGTAGTTACTGGAAATTTTTTCTTACGATCTATATATGCATACATGACGTTATTTACATCAGTTGCAAATTCAATCCAGGAGCCTTTAAATGGTATAATTCTGGCGGAATATAATTTTGTGCCGTTGGTATGTTTACTTTGAGCAAAAAATACACCAGGTGATCTGTGTAATTGCGAGACAATTACTCTTTCGGCTCCGTTGATCACAAAAGAGCCCTTTGGAGTCATATAAGGTATGTTTCCGAGGAATACCTCTTGTTCAATTGTTTCAAAATCTTCATTATCCTCATCATTACAAGATAATCTTAATTTTGCTTTAAGAGGTACAGAGTATGTTAATCCTCTATCAATACTTTCTGAAACAGAGTATTTTGGTGGATCAACAATATAATCTATAAATTCTAAAATATAATTATCCCTTGAGTCTGAAATGGGAAAATTTTCTTGAAAAACTTTATACAAACCTTCCTGTGATCTTTTTTCAGCTGGCGTGTCTAATTGAAAGAAATCACTAAAAGATTTCATTTGAACTTCCAGAAAATCCGGATAATCGATCACATTTTTTATTTTTGCAAAACTTTTTCTTTGGGTGAGATTATTATTAGCCAAGGCTTTAAATTTTAAGTTATTACTAAACTACAATAGTTGCAAAAAATGATGTGCATACACTAATGTATGTACAAACAGGAAAAGACCTGATCCCGAATCAATCGGGAGCCAGGCCTGGTATCTTAAACCATATTATTAGCTATGGTCAATATACTTATTTAACTTCTACTTCTGCTCCAGCTTCTTCAAGTTGTTTTTGTAAGGCATCAGCCTCATCTTTAGTTACGCCTTCTTTCAAAGGTTTAGGAGCACCATCTACAAGATCTTTAGCCTCTTTTAATCCTAGACCAGTAAGTTCTTTAACAACTTTAACAACTTTCAACTTCGCTGCTCCAGCAGATTTCAAGATTACATCAAAAGATGTTTTTTCTTCTGCTGCGCCTCCATCTTCTCCACCGGCTGCTGCTACTGCTACAGGAGCTGCTGCTGCTGCTGGTTCAATTCCGTATTCATCTTTCAGAATCTGTGCTAACTCGTTAACCTCTTTAACACTTAAGTTTACTAACTGCTCTGCAAATGCTTTTAAATCCGCCATTTTACCTTAAAATTTAATTTTAATAATTGTAATAATTTTTTTAGCTTTCTTTTTCTGATAGGGTCTTAACAATACCTGCAAGTTTATGTTTACTGCTCTGAAGAGCACCAATAACATTGGTTGCTGGTGATTGAAGTAATCCAATTATATCTCCAATAAGCTCATCTTTAGATTTAAGCTTACTTAGAGTATCTACTTGATCATCGCCATAATAATAGGCTTGATCTATTGAAGCGCCTTTTAATGTAGGCTTTTCACTTCCTTTTTTCCTAAAGTCTTTAATTACTTTTGCAGGCAAGTTATTAGATTCCGGTGAAAACATTATACCAGAAAACCCTTTTAATACCTTATCCGTAAATTCAGAGAAATCTCCTTCAACTTTATCAAGTGCTTTTTTTATTAGTGTGTTCTTAACAACTTTGTACTCAACACCTTTTTCAAAGCACGCTCTGCGAAAACTATTAACTTGCTGAACAGACAATCCAGAAGCATCAGTAATGTAAAAGAAACTGGTGTTCTGAAACTTTTCAGACAAATCATCGATTATTGCTGCTTTTTCTTGTTTAGTCATGATTATTATAATCCTGAGATTGAACTTTTATCGATTTTAATACTTGGACTCATGGTGCTTGAGATATAGATACTTCTAAAATAAGCGCCTTTAGCCGCAGCTGGTTTTAATTTTGAAATGGTAAGAATCATTTCTAATGCATTATCAGATAATTTTTCTTTTGTAAAAGAAAGTTTACCGATACGTGAATGAATGATACCAAATTTATCTACCTTAAAATCTATTTTTCCTTTTTTGACTTCGGATACTGCAGTGCCAATATCCATGGTTACTGTACCTGCCTTAGGATTTGGCATAAGTCCTCTTGGCCCTAATACTCTACCCAATTTACCAACTTTGGCCATTACAGTAGGCATTGTGATAATAACATCAATGTCAGTCCATCCACCTTGAATTTTTTCAATATAATCATCAAGTCCTACATGATCAGCTCCAGCGTCTTTAGCTTCTTGCTCTTTATCAGGCGTGCAAAGAACCAAAACATTCATTTCTTTACCAGTACCATGAGGCAATGCTACGATTCCTCTTACCATTTGGTCAGCTTTACGAGGATCAACTCCTAATCTTACATCAATATCTATGGAGGAGTCAAACTTTGTATAATTGACCTCCTTTATCAAAGCAGCTGCCTCATCAATAGAATATTCTTTATCGATGTCGATTTTCGATAGCGCTTCTTTTTGTTTTTTAGATAATTTCCCCATTACTCAATATTTTAACTCTCCCAAGGAGCTTTACCTTTAACTGTTAAACCCATACTTCTAGCGGTGCCAGCAACCATTTTCATGGCTGATTCCATTGTGAATGAATTAAGATCTGGCATTTTGGTTTCAGCAATACTTTTTACCTGATCCCAAGATACTGATCCAACCTTCAATCTATTAGGTTCAGCTGAACCCTTTTTCACTTTAGATGCTTCCAATAATAGTATTGGAGCAGGTGGAGTTTTTACAACAAAAGTGAAAGACTTATCCTTAAAGATAGTGATAAGTACTGGCAATAACACACCTTGCTTCTCCTGTGTTCTTGCATTAAATTGCTTACAAAACTCCATTATGTTAAGTCCTTTACTACCTAACGCAGGACCTACCGGTGGCGAAGGATTTGCTTGTCCACCTCTAATTTGCAGTTTTAAATAACCACTTACTTCTTTAGCCATCTCCTTGCTATTCTATTTTTTCAACTTGCATATAATTCAATTCCACAGGCGTATTTCGACCAAAGATCTTCACCATCACATTTAGCTTTTTTCTTTCTTCGAAAACTTCTTCTACATTTCCTGTAAACCCACTGAAAGGGCCATCCATAACCTTTACAGTTTCTCCTACAATAAATGGAGTATCTAATTTTTCTTCAAACTCATCAACTTCATCTACCTTACCCAATATTCTGTTTATTTCACTCTGACGTAAGGCTACCGGATCTTTTGACTCACCTCCACCTGATGATAGAAAACCAATAACTCCTGGTATACTATTAATGGTATGATATGCTTCACCATTTGAAAGATCGGCAGAAATAAGCACGTAACCCGGGAAAAAGTTTCTTTCTCTTACCCGTTTTTTCCCGTTGCGCATCTCGTACACTTTTTCGGATGGAATCAGAATCTGAGGCACGAAATCAACCAAATTTTGCCTATTAATTTCTGTTTCCAGGTAAGACTTTATCTTTTTTTCCTGGCCGCTAATTACTCTTACAACATACCACTTCAATTCACCCATTAGAGCGCCTCTTGTATTTTATATATTAAAACATTTCATATAACCAATTCTGCAACAATCCTCTAAAACCTAAATCTATTACCCAGATTATCATAGCGAATATAAGAGATGCAACCAATACTAATATCGAACTACTTTGCAATTCTGAATATTTAGGCCATGAAACTTTGTTTCTCATTTCATGATAAGAGTCCAGAATAAATGTTTTAATTTTAGCCATTATATTTTTTTGATTAGCACGGGTGGAGAGACTCGAACTCCCAGCCAATGGTTTTGGAGACCACTACTCTACCAATTGAGCTACACCCGTAGTTGCCTTTTCGAAAAATGTTTGCAAATTTAGGTAAAAATATTTGAACAAACAAATGCGTTTCTGAAATCAGAAACGCATTTGTTGTCTATATTAAAACCCTTAAGTTAGTCCAATATTTCAGTTACCTGACCGGCTCCTACAGTTCTACCACCTTCTCTGATTGCAAAACGAAGACCTTTTTCCATGGCAATTTTATTGATAAGATTTACTTCAATAGTAACATTATCACCAGGCATTACCATTTCTACCCCTTCAGGTAGTTTTATCTCGCCAGTAACGTCAGTAGTTCTAAAATAAAATTGAGGGCGATACTTGTTGAAAAATGGTGTATGACGTCCACCTTCTTCTTTAGATAACACATAAACCTCAGCTTTAAAGTGTTCGTGAGGAGTTACGCTACCAGGCTTACAAATAACCATACCACGACGGATCTGATCTTTTTCAACACCTCTTAATAGAAGACCTGTGTTATCACCAGCTTCACCTCTATCTAGAATTTTTCTAAACATCTCAACACCAGTAACTGTGGATTTTAGGTTTTCAGCTGAAAGTCCCAAAATTTCTACAGGATCACCAGAGTTAATTACACCTCTTTCGATTCTACCAGTAGCAACAGTACCTCTACCTGTGATAGAAAATACGTCTTCAACTGGCATTAAGAAATCTTTGTCAGTTAAACGTTCTGGCAATGGAATATACTCATCTACAGCATCCATCAATTCCATTATTTTATCTACCCACTGAGCCTCACCGTTAAGGCCACCCAATGCAGAGCCTTGGATTACAGGAATATCGTCACCTGGGAATTCGTAAAAACTTAATAGTTCTCGAATTTCCATTTCAACTAATTCTAGTAATTCCGGATCATCTACCAAGTCTACTTTGTTCATAAAAACAACTAGAGCCGGTACACCAACCTGACGTGCCAGAAGAATGTGTTCTCTGGTTTGTGGCATTGGTCCATCTGTTGCAGCTACCACTAAGATAGCACCATCCATTTGGGCAGCACCAGTTACCATGTTTTTCACATAGTCGGCGTGACCTGGACAGTCAACGTGTGCATAGTGTCTTTTATCAGTTTGATACTCAACGTGAGCGGTATTAATTGTAATACCTCTTTCTTTCTCTTCCGGAGCATTGTCAATAGAAGAAAAATCTTTGAAGTCAGCCCATCCTTTTTCGTGAAGGATTTTAGTAATCGCAGCAGTTAATGTAGTCTTTCCGTGGTCAACGTGCCCAATCGTCCCGATATTAACGTGCGGCTTCGAACGATCAAAAGTTTCCTTAGCCATATTTGAAAATTCTTAAGTTTAGTTAGAAATAAATTTAATTAAAATTATTTAAATTCATCTTAATCGAGCCAATGACGGGATTTGAACCCGTGACCCCTTCCTTACCAAGGAAGTACTCTACCACTGAGCTACATCGGCTTAAAACGAATATGAGCGGGCGACGAGGCTCGAACCCGCGACCTACAGCTTGGAAGGCTGTCGCTCTACCAACTGAGCTACGCCCGCAATTAATTTCTTCCAATGCAACTTTCTTTATAAATAAAGTACATTCGCATTGATTATTGATTTATAAAAACCAAAGTGGGGGGAGCAGGATTCGAACCTACGAAGGCATACGCCAGCAGATTTACAGTCTGCCCCAGTTGGCCGCTTTGGTATCCCCCCTAAAGCCTATAAAAGGCCCCTCGTTTAAAAAGGGATTGCAAAATTATACTCTTTTTTCTTATTATCAAATTAATCTGAAAAAAAGATAGAAATTTTTATATAAAAATTACTCCATCGATTGATAAATTTCATTTAAGCGGCTATCTTTTTCATTGGATCGGATGTCATCACGCAGTTCTTTAACGTCTTCTATTTTGTCTAGAAGTCCAAGTGCCTGAAATGCTGCCAATCTTACATAATAGTTCTGGCTGTTTCTAGCTTCATTTTCAAGAATTTTTACACCTTCTTGCTGTACTGATAACTCACTATTCATTAAAAACTCTCCAAAAAATTGGAGCATGTACCATAAATCAGTACCTGATAAATCCTCAATTTTTTGAGTAAACCAATCAAATTTATCTATTTGAGTTTGCGAATAATAATTGGCTATCGGAAACACGATGTTAATATTATCCTCCTTTTCAAATTGTGAAAGTAGTTTTTCCTTATCTTCCAGTGATGATTCGGCAATTGTGTAAAGGGCTATGCCTAAAACAGAATAAGATGAATCTTGCAAAGATTTTATAAAAATATCTTTATGCTTATCAAAATTAAAAGACGATAATAAATTAAGTGCGTCTGCCCTAACTATCGATTTTGGCTCATTAAGGGCTAGTGATACAAGGCTTTCTTCTAAACGAGCTGAATGAACACCTTCATAATCATTGAGACCGGAGAATGCTAGCTCACGAATTTGCCAGGTTTCGTCTTGAAGTGCCCCAATCAAAATTTCATAATTTGTATCAGGATTTGCATTGAGTTTCTCAAGAGCCAAATATCTGGCAGCAAATTCGCCTGCATTTTTATATTGAAAAATTAATTCTTCCCGGGTCTTTTCATGAATTATTTCTGCTACAAGTTGGCTTTGCTTATCAAAAATTAATAAATCAGGCTTCTTTTCATAGCTAAATTCAAATTCATGATATGCTTCATCAAGTGTGATATTGTAAGTACTTGATTTGCCTCCTTGAAAAATCTGTAAATCTACCGGTAATTTATATAAAGGTGTAGTTTCCTGATCTTGCATTTGCCAAACTTTAATAATATAATCGTTAGCAATTGAATCATAAACAGCTTCAACTTCTATTTTAGGATGACCAGAAGCTAAAAACCATTGATTAAAAAACCAATTTAAATCTTCTCCGGTTACTTCTTCAAAAGCCAACCGTAGATCATGTATCTCTACATCTTCAAAATCATTTTCTTTTACATACCTTTTTAAACCAGCAAAAAATGCCGTATCACCCAAGTAATGGCGAAGCATATGCAATATCCTTCCTCCTTTGGCATAAGAGTGACTGTCAAACATTGCCTCCCTGTCTTCATAATAGAAACGGATCAAATCCACCTGCTTGTCCTGAGCTTCCTGCAGGTATTTCTCCAACTCTTGAATATTATGGTATTCTGCAGCCGCTTTGCCAAATTTATATTCATACCACAAATATTCACTGTAATTAGCAAAAGCTTCATTTAATGGTAGATTGGCCCAAGACTCACAGGTAAGTAAATCACCTATCCATTGATGGAATAGTTCGTGAGCAATGATGCCATCCCAATTGTAATCAATTAATTCGCGAGAAGTAGCATGCAGATCTTCCATAAATACTGATGCAGTAGTATTTTCCATAGCACCTGACACAAAATCTCTAACCACTACTTGCGAATATTTTGGCCAGGGGAATTTATAATCTAATAATTCAGAGAAAAATGTAAGCATCTCAGGAGTGTTGCCAAAAATGGCTTGGGCATGCTCTTCATAGGATGGCTCTACATAGTAATTTACTTCCATACCTTCCCATTCATCTTGCACAACAGCATATTCACCTATAGCCATCATAAATAAATACGGAGCATGCGATAAATCCATTTTCCAATAATCAGTTCGGGTACCATCATTATTACTTTTAGAAGAAATCAATAACCCGTTAGATAGCGTTTTATACTTATCATCTACAGTAATGAACATTTCTTGCGTGGTACGTTCGTTGGGTGCATCAATGGTGGGGAACCAAAACGAGTTGGACTCAGTTTCGCCTTGCGTCCAAATTTGCTTCGGCTTATCCGGGTCTAATCCTAATGGATTGATAAAGTACAAACCCTTATCACTGGTAATTGCCGCACTACCACCAGTCTCTCTTTCATTAGGTTTGGCAGTATAGTCAATAAAGATAAGATACTTTTCCTCTCGGTGATAGGTTTTGTCCAGTTCAATAGCCAGTTGCCAATTGTTATAGTTATAGGTCAAGGGAATGGTATCAAGATTTTTAATTAAACCTACTTGATGTATGTCAAAATTTTTGGCGTCAAGCACCAGGCTGTCCTGGGAAAAAAAATAAGGCCTTAACTCCAATGTTGCTAATCCAAACAATTGTTGCTTCTGCCAATCAAAAGAAACATTTAACCTTGTATGCAGCAAATCATGAAGTTTAGTTCTCTCTGGTCTATATTTTGTGTCTTTGGGGGTTACGATTATTGGCTCTGCAATAATTTCTACTGTATCAGTAATTGTAGATTTATCTGCTGTAGAAATACTTTTACTGGCATTACAACCAAATAAAAAAACAAATACGCCTAAAATGGATAAATTATATAAAGTATATTTCATCTTAATTTAAAATAAATCATTATGTCAATTTTCTCTTTCTTGCATTTAGTTGCCAAAACAACATATTAGTAACTATAGGTCAAATAAAAAATTGTTGAACACTTTTAAAAAGTAATCGAGCGCAAAAATAGGGATTGATATAAATAAGATTGACAAAATATTAGGAAGATTTTTAAATATTTAGCTTTAGCAATATTATATTTGTTTCCGGATGATAAAATTGAAAAAATGAAGTATAAAAGAGTCTTACTGAAACTGAGTGGTGAAGCCCTGATGGGTAATAAACAGTATGGAATAGATGCCGAAAGATTGCAGCAATATTCTAGCGAAATCAAAAAAGTAAAAGATGAAAACATAGAACTAGCAATCGTAATTGGTGGTGGAAATATATTTAGAGGGGTGCAGGCAGAAAGTTCTGGAATAAACCGTGTACAGGGAGATTACATGGGCATGCTTGCCACTGTGATAAATGCAATGGCCTTACAAAGCTCGCTGGAAAATATCGACCTTCACACCAGGCTGATGTCAGGCTTTAAAATTGAGCAAGTTTGCGAACCATTCATTCGGCGCAAAGCCGTAAGACATCTTGAAAAAGGCAGAATTGTAATATTTGGTGCTGGCATTGGCAATCCTTATTTTACAACCGACTCTACCGCGAGCCTAAGAGCTATTGAGATAGAAGCTGAAGTAGTACTAAAAGGTACCCGTGTAGATGGCGTTTATTCTGCAGACCCTGAAAAAGACCCAACTGCTACCAGGTTTTCTGATATTACTTTTCAAGAAGTTTACCAGAAAGGACTGGCAGTAATGGATATGACGGCATTTACTTTATGTCAAGAAAATAATTTACCTATCCATATTTTTGATATGAATAAGCCCGGAAACCTTTATAAATTGCTAAAAGGTGAAGAAGTTGGTACTTTTGTGCATTGATTAGATTTTAACAATAATTAGTAAAAATGGAAGAGATACAATTATACCTGGATGAAGCCAAAGACTTAATGGCTAAAGCTGTAGAACACACCCAATATGAATTTAGTAGAATAAGAGCTGGCAAAGCAATGCCTTCAATGCTTGATGGACTAAAAGTAGATTATTATGGCAACCCTACGCCTATTAATCAAGTGGCTTCGATAAATACGCCTGATGCAAAAACAATTGTAATAAAGCCATGGGAGAAAAAAATGCTAGGAGAAATTGAAAAAGCAATTGTGAATAGTGATTTGGGGCTAAATCCTCAAAACGATGGCGAACTGGTAAGATTAAATATACCTCCACTTACTGAAGAGCGCAGAAGAGACCTGGTAAAATCAGTGAAAAATGAAGGTGAAAATGGCAAAATTAGTATTAGAAATGCCAGAAAAGATGTACTTAATCATTTAAAGAAGCTTTTGAAAGAGGGTGTATCTGAAGACGAGGAGAAAAGAGCGGAGGAAGATGTACAGCAACTTACCGATAATTATGTAACCAAGATCGACGAGTTGGTGAAAAAGAAAGAAGAAGAAATAATGACGGTATAAATAGAGAGCCAAAAAGAGCCGGATAATCCGGCTCTTTCATTGTTTACTGTTTTATTAATAAAACAACCTTTTAATTTTATTAGTCCTGATGAAGTTATACTTTTTTAATGTCGGCTTCATCTTCAACTTCTCTAGCCTTCTCTTCTTTTATCAATTTATCCCACCAGGTTTTTTTCAAAATAATACCGCATATAGCAGCAATTACAATGGTGATAACAATGGGAGCATTGTGTTGAATAACTATGTAAATGGGTAATGCTACTAAGGCAGTTTGTGCTATAGTACCAATTACTACATTAAACATATCTGATTTAAAACTCGTATTTCTTTTAAAGTTGGGATATTCATTCACTACTTTGTTATGGATAGGTTTCCAAAAGCCCCATGGCCTCACATTTCGATAAAACTTTTTCAGTACTTCATCATTGGTGGGTGGTGTTTGATAAGTGGCTATGATAGCCCCTGCTAATGACTTCACTAAAATTATGGGGAAATAATAAATTATTTGAGAATCATCTACCCAAAGTGGCAAAAGCAGCGCCGGTACAATACCGGTAATCATACCCCAAAAATAACCATAGCCATTGAAGCGCCACCAATACCACTTGAGCACGTTGGCAACAATGTAGCTACCCCAAAGAGCCGAAACAATCCAATTCAGCACACTATTAACATCTTCTGCAAAAAACCCAATTAAAATACTTATTAACACTACCGAAAATCCGGTAATATAATTCATTTTCTTTATTTTTGTATTTGAGGCTTTCGGATTCCAATATTTTAAGTAAATATCGTTGATCAAGTATGCCTGTGCCGCGTTGAGCGTGCCTGCAAAGGTAGACATGAAAGCGGCTAATAAGCCAGCTAACAATAACCCGGTAAATCCTACTGGAACAAATTCATTAATGGCTGATGGTAATATTTGCTCAAAATCC
>Ga0207419_1002192_pt1 | contig 13202 bp, 8 predicted proteins | sample ElkSloMetagenome_4_FD_184723 | JGI IMG/M metagenome (GOLD analysis project Ga0207419, IMG submission 184723) | Hot spring microbial communities from Elkhorn Slough, Monterey Bay, USA - MD2A (version 2) | ecosystem: Environmental > Aquatic > Marine > Intertidal zone > Estuary: Microbial mat ... | reverse complement strand
AAAAAACTTAATTGTTAAGTAGGGGGAGATATTAGAATTTTATGAAGATTTATTTAAGGCTTTTGTCTTATGCGCGGCCTTTGGGCTTGTCATTGTCGCAATATATTGTTTTTGCTTTGTTGGCCATCGTTTTTGGCTTACTTAATATTAGCTTGCTCATTCCTTTGTTAGAGGTGTTGTTTGGAACGGTCGATCAAGCTGCCGATACACCCATTAGTAATCCCGAGTTTTCTTTTACCATTAACTATATCAAAGAGAAATTCAACTATTACTTTTTATCTACAGTAAATGAATACGGTAAAATAGCTGCTCTAGAGTTTGTGTGCATTATGATTTTGGCCACTAATTTACTAAAAGGCTTTTTTAGGTATTTTGCCACAAGGGTCATGGTATTTATACGAGCTAGGCTTATTATGAATCTGCGAAGTACCATTTTCAATCGCCTTTCAGACATGCATACGGGTTTTTTCTCTGAGCATAAAAAGGGCGATCTTACCTCTAGAATGACCAGCGACATACAAGAGGTAGAAAATTCCATTGTAAATACCATTGCCGTAGTTTTTAGGGAACCAGCCACTTTGATTGGTTTTTTCTTTCTTTTGTTTTTGATGTCTGCCAAACTTACCTTTTTTACTATTTTGGTATTGCCCACAGCAGGTTTTGCTTTTTCAAAACTCCTCAGAAAATTAAAAAAACAAGCAGCGGAAGTACAGGTGATTTTGGGCAATATGGTCAGTACCATAGATGAGGCCTTAGGTTCAATAAAGGTGATCAGGGGTTTTAATGCAGAAAATTACATCAATAAAAAATTTGAGGTGCACAACCAAGCTTATTCAAGTACGCTACGCTCAATGTCGTTAAAACGAGATTTGGCATCTCCGCTTACCGAGTTTTTTGGTGTAGGTCTGGTAGCCGGCATCTTATACTACGGAGGAACCTTGGTCCTTAACCAAGAAGCCGACTTAAAAGCAAGTGAGTTTATTACTTATATTGTGCTTTTATCGCAAGTGATGGCGCCCATGCGTTTGATTTCTTCTGCTGTAACGGCCATTCAACGTGGGCTTGAGGCAGGGAAACGCGTATTGTCAATCATAGATACCAAACCAGAGATAGTGGATTCGCCTAATGCGGTTTCTGTAGAAAAGTTTGAAAAGGGGATTGATTTTAAAGGAGTATTCTTTTCTTATGACGGTGAGAAGGACGTGTTGAAAAACATCAATTTTGAGTTAAAAAGGGGCAAGACTGTAGCTTTGGTAGGCCCGTCAGGCGGTGGTAAATCTACCATTGCCGATTTGCTACCACGCTTTTACGATCCTACCAAAGGCAGAATAGAAATAGACGGAAAGGCACTTAATGAGGTAAAAATTAAGTCGATAAGGGCACAAATGGGCATAGTTACCCAAGAATCTATGCTTTTTAATGACAGTATTGCCAATAACATTGCATTTACCAAGACCGAAGCTACAAGGGAAGAAATTATCGAAGCGGCTAAAATTGCCAATGCACATGATTTCATCATGCAAGCAGAAAAAGGTTATGATACGGTAATCGGCGATAGAGGATTAAAACTCTCAGGCGGGCAAAGGCAGCGTATAAGTATTGCACGTGCTGTGCTCAAAAATCCCGATATTTTGATTCTGGACGAGGCTACTTCGGCTTTAGATACCGAGTCTGAAAAATTGGTACAGGAAGCTTTAACCAATCTTTTAAAAAATCGTACTTCTTTGATCATTGCTCATAGGCTTAGTACGATTCAACACGCAGATGAGATTTTGGTCATTAAAGATGGTGAAATTGTAGAAAGAGGCAACCACCTCAAATTAATGCAACTTAAAGATGGTGTCTACAGAAAACTTAATGAACTGCAATCTACCATTTAATTGCTTATTCTACTACGTCTAAATCAGCAAATATTTCTTGGCGTAATTGCGCTCTGATTTTGAGTAAAGCTTCAGGATTGCTGAGCTCCTCACTTGCCAACCTACTCAATATACTTTTGATGTTCTCGTGCTCTAATAATTTTTTTGTGACCAAAGTAAAAATATCTGTAGTAGCCTCATTTTCAGACAAAATTTTTGCAATAAGCTGTTTGTTATTACTGGCATGCATGATTTGCAGCTGCGCCTCCTGTAAATAATTGTATTTGAATAAGGAGAGTAGTAGTTCGAATTGTTCTAAATAGAGTTTCTTTTTTCTTTTGCTGTAAGCCAATGCCATTTGCGAGATGAGTTCTATGGCCACCTCTTGTTCTATGCCGTTTTTAATTACTTTTCTATGGATGTTTCCTTTTCTTATAAAGAAGAGTTTTTCTAGGGGAGCTTCACTTTCACAAGTATAGATTACATATAAGTTTCCTGCTTTCGTAATGGTGTTGTATAAATTATCAGTGATTGTGGCGCTTTCTTCTACAAAAACTATATCGGCAGGAATTGTTTTAAAATGTTCATCTGGTTGATCGGAGACATATAAAAATTCTAAAGATTTATGTGAGGCTTGGTCTGTAAAGCCCAATTCTTTAAAAAAAGGGAAGTTTTGTGTTTTTGCAGAGTAGCAGAAAACAATAAGGTTATTTTTTGAACTCATATGGTCGGCTGGTAATATTTGGTCTAAGTAGTATTAATGAATTTTATATCTGTATATTGGCAAACGTTTCACTGAATTGTTCGAGCCACAGCTTTTCTTCTATAGTAAGTGAGAAGCTCTTACTCGTTTGCCAGTTGTAATTCCGCTTTAATGACATCTTAAGGCTTCTATTGATTACATTCGTTAATTCCGTATCTTCTATTTGGTCGTGGTTTAATTTAAGCTCACCGTTTCTAATAGCATTGTACATTAAGTACCACCAGTCTTTTCTATCTAGTTTTACATAAGATTCTTCTTCAAAACCGGTAATTATTTTATAAGGAATTTGGCACAGTCCCAAAATAATACGCCTGCCTACTAGTACTTGCCTAAAATTATCCAAGTCTTTGCTCGAGTTCTTGTTTTCGAGTCTGCCACTTAGATTGGGCAGCAATCTTTTAGGTATTGCACCATACTTTACAATTTGGGTAACCACGTATTTAGAGAATTCAGAAATATCATTTTCTATAATATGGTAATCTCTACTCTCTCGGTGCATCTTATAAAGTGTTCTGTGCACCTTGGTACTTTTAAAGGCATCTGTTTCACCAATTTTATTAAAGGCATCTTTACATAGTTTCTTGGCTATACCAGTAAATTTGTCTAGGCCGTAATCGGTATAGAATATTTCGTTTTTGTCGAGTGGTTCTACCATTCTGCCAAATTGTACAGTAAGGGACTTAATTGTGTAGGGGTTAAAACCGGTAAACACAATCATGTTTACTAGGTTGTGCATCATGGTCAATTCTTTAGCAAGATGATAAGATTGCATGCGGTCGTATTGCTTCTTTTTATTCAAAAATCTGTAATCGCAAATAAGCAGTGTAATTTCATTTTTGGTATCTTGTTTTAAGATATTTACCGCATCGTTTACATCAAATGCGAGCAGACATTCAATGCGTTCATTTTTAAGTCTTTCTTTTATTTTTTTGCCAAATTTATCATTGCCATCTACATACAGCACTTTGCCATAATTGTTATTTGTAAAGGGGTCTTCTTCCTTCACCAAATGGCTAGGATAAGAAAGTATAGATTCTAAACTACTGCTAATTTTCGGAAGGTTTTTAATAACATCTTCACTATCTAAAAGAGGGAAACTCTCTATGTTACCTATGGTATGTTTTTTAATCTCTAGTATCTCAGCTTCATGATTTTTAGATACGTTTAACAGCTTATTAAAAAAGTTATTTAGATTATTATAAGAGAGGTTGTCTCCAGTGGCATGAATCAGTTCCTCTTGTAATTCATTCATTTCTTCCATTACATAACCTGAGTCGCTGTAAAGGCATTCAACCAAATCTTCGTAGAGGTCTTCATCTAAAGGAGGGCGAAACATGGCATCTATTTCTTTTCTAGACTTGGTTTCGTAATCCATGATTTCTAAAAAGCTAACAGATGTGTCTCTCAAATATCTAAGATGACTAGGTGAGAAATGATTTAACTCGACATCTATAATTTCATAAGGCAAATGAGATAAAATGAGAATGGAGGCCTTTGACTGAGACTGGACTCTCAATCTTTTAATGAGTTCAAGACCGTAAAAATCTGTGTAATTTTTCTTTTGCCAAGCAAGCTCGGCTACTATTATAAATCTCTCGAATTTGTCTAAATCTCCACTTAAATAGCATTTTTCGTAGCTTTCTAAATCGGTAATGGTTAAGAATGGAGAGGATTCAATAAGGGTATCATCATCTGCATTGCAGATTAACATGGTACGGTTATCCATAATTGTTTTGGTCTAATTGTTATTTACTGAAATACTAAAAGTATTTGCTAGTGTGATTAACAACGCTAATTTAAGCCAATAAGCATTGATTCGCAATTTGCCATTGTTAGTGGAATGTTAGTGAGTTTGCGCTAATTTCTAATAAAGTTCTGCAAAAAGGCGTATTTACAGTTTAAAAAGTATGTCTTAATACAAGTTAGAGTGCTTGTATTTAGCCAATAAATATTTGTACTATACGATATTTAGCTTATGTAAGTTTTACTAAAATATGGTAAATTTTAACTTTTTACAAATAAAAATCTCGATTTATTAAAAGTGTCACTAACACAGCTAATGTTATCAAAAAGCGTTCTATTTATGATTTGATCACAATTTAGTTTTGTATTTCAAATAAACATTACACGAGTAATATTTTTGACAATAACGTAATTTATTTATTTACAGGAATTTAGCTTTCTTACAAAAAGTATAAAAAAATTACATCTCATCATCTGCTTCAGTCCTTAATAAGTCTTTATCATCTATTTGATGATGTTTGCAATAAATTAAGATTTATTGAAGTCTACTGCTCGTCTCAGAGATAAATTAAAGACAAAAAATATTATGCATGCATAATATTTTTTGTTAATTTTGTTATGCTTCAGTACCAAACATGCCAATGAACAATACGATGGATAATCAAGAAAAGAAAAAGAAATCTGTAGATTTTAGTATTAAGGCAGCCTGGCTGGCAATATCTAAAATGTATAATTACATAGGTGCTGATTTTGACATTACCCACTCCTCTGGTTTTGTTCTATTAAATATAGATCGCGAAAATGGCACGCCTGCCACTAAAATTGCACCGCTCTTAGGAATGGAGTCTCGCAGCTTGACCAGAATGTTGAAGTCTATCGAAGAAAAAGGCTTGATTTATCGCCAATCAGACGATTCTGACAAAAGAAAGGTCATCATTTTTCTCACAGAGGAGGGTAAAAAGAAAAGAGAACTTGCTAGACAATCGGTAAAGTACTTCAACAGAAAATTGAGTCAGCAAGTAAACCAAAAAGAACTAGATACATTTTTTAAAGTAATGGATAAAATCCATTCTGTCATTGAAAATTTAGATGAAAAAGAAGCCGAAGAAGAAATCTTAGGCAATGTTAATTACTAACAGACAAGCAGACTAACTATTTGTGTAACAAAAAGAATCAATACCAAACCTTTAACAACATTTTTAAATATGAAAAACAGGTCAATAAGAAAAGTTGCTGTATTAGGTTCAGGTGTGATGGGCTCTAGAATAGCATGCCATTTTGCTAATATAGGTGTGCAAGTACTATTGCTCGATATTGTACCTAAAGAACCCAATGAAAAGGAAAAAGCGAAGGGCCTTACCACAAGCGATGCTGCAGTGCGTAACCGTATTGTAAATGACGCCTTGCAATTTGCTATTAAGTCTAAGCCGGCACCATTGTACGAAAAGGGTGCGGCAGCTCTGATCAAAACAGGTAATTTTGAAGATGACATGTCTGATATTGCAGACTGCGACTGGATAATAGAGGTGGTTGTTGAAAAGCTTGAAATCAAGAAAATCGTATTTGATCAAGTTGAAAAGTACAGAAAGCCCGGCACGCTCATTACTTCTAATACTTCAGGCATACCTATGAACTTAATGTGCGAAGGCAGAAGCGATGACTTTAAGACACATTTCTGTGGTACGCACTTTTTTAACCCGCCGCGCTATTTGCGTTTATTGGAAATCATCCCCGGACCAGACACCAAGCCTGAGATTGTGGATTTCCTAATGCATTATGGCGACCTGTATTTGGGTAAAGAAACCGTTCTCTGTAAAGATACTCCTGCTTTTATAGCCAACCGTATCGGCGTATACGCTATTATGTCTGCAATGCATATTATCGAAGATATGGGGCTCACGGTAGGAGAGGTTGACAGACTTACCGGACCACTCATAGGCAGACCTAAGTCTGCTACATTTAGAACCATGGATGTGGTTGGTTTAGATACTACAGTAAATGTTTCTAATAATTTAAGGGCTATCTTAAAAAATGATGAGTCTGTAGATACTTTTAAGTTACCAGGCATTGTAAAGGAACTTTACGAAAGAAATTGGCTCGGCGATAAAACAGGCCAAGGCTACTTTAAGAAAACCAAAGACGAAAACGGCAAGCGACTCATATTAGAATTAGACTTTAAAACTTATGAGTATGTACCGCGTACTAAGGCCAATTTCCCTTCTTTAGAAAAAGCCAAAGGCGTTGAAAATACACAAGAAAGGATCAAGCTTTTATTAAACGCCGATGATAAAGGTGGTGAGTTTTTAAGGAAATCCTTCTTTGATACCTTTAGATATTGTTCAATGAGGATTCCTGAAATTGCTGATCAATTGTATAAAATCGATCAGGCGGTATCTGCAGGCTTTGGCTGGGATTTCGGTCCTTTTGAGACCTGGGATATTCTAGGTGTGAAAGAAACAGTACTTAAAATGGAAGAAGCAGGCCAGAAGCCGGCTCAGTGGGTGTATGATATGATTGAAAGCGGTGCTGATACTTTTTACCAAGTTGAAAACGGTCAGAAAAAATATTTCGATATAGAATCTAAATCATATAAAGTAGTACCAGGTACAGAGGCCTTTATATATTTAGATACGCTCCGCAAAGACAATAAAGTTTGGGGCAACAGTGGAACTACACTATTTGATCTTGGCGATGGTATCTTAGGCTTAGAGTTCCATACAAAAATGAATTCTATTGGTGCCGAAGTAATTGAGGGCATTAATACAGCCGTTACTAAAGCTGAAGAAGATTTCAGAGGTTTGATAATTGGCAATGAGGCTCCCCAGTTCTCTGCGGGTGCAAACTTGGCCATGCTTTTCATGTTTGCAGGAGACCAAGAGTGGGATGAAATCAATTTGATGATTGCACAGTTCCAAAATACTATGATGCGTGCCAGGTTCTCTTCTGTGCCAGTAGTAGCAGCGCCATCGGGTATGGCTTTAGGCGGTGGTTGTGAGCTTTCTTTACATTGCGACCACATACAAGCGCATGCAGAAACCTACATAGGCTTGGTTGAGTTCGGTGTAGGATTGATTCCAGCAGGGGGCGGTACCAAGGAAATGACCTTGCGTGCTTCACAGTCTTACGCCCCGGGCGATCCTGAAATAAATCGTTTGCAAGAGTATTTCATGAATATCGCAACAGCTAAAGTAGCTACTTCGGCAGAAGAAGGCAGAGGCATGGGATATTTGAAAACTTCAGATGAGGTTACCCTCAATAGGGCGCGCTTGTTGGCAGATGCAAAAGAACAAGCCATAAAACTGGCTGAAGCAGGATACACCAAGCCAGTTGAGCGTAAGGACATTAAAGTGCTCGGTAAAGCAGGTATGGCCACCTTTGAAGCGGGAATAGCAGGTATGCTTTATGGCAACTATGCTTCGGAGCATGATGCCAAAATTGCTAGAAAATTGTCATATGTAATGAACGGAGGAGATCTTTCTGAGCCTACTTTAGTTTCTGAGCAATACTTACTAGATCTAGAAAGAGAAGCATTTTTGAGTTTATGTGGTGAGCAAAAAACGCTAGAGCGTGTTCAAAGCATTTTATTTAAGGGCAAGCCTTTAAGAAACTAATTTTTTAGCTAATCAAATTGATATTCAACACAAAAGAAATAATAAATTATGGATGCATATATAGTAGCTGGCTATAGAACAGCCGTAGGAAAAGCCAAAAAAGGTGGCTTCCGTTTTACTCGTCCTGATGACTTGGCTGCCGATGTAATAAAACATTTGGTGAAATCAGTACCGAATTTTGATGCTAAGAGGGTAGACGATCTTATTGTAGGTTGCGCCATTCCCGAAGCAGAACAAGGCATGCAAATGGGTAGGATGATATCGCTTCTTGCCTTGCCTATGGAAGTACCAGGTTTTATCATTAATCGTTATTGTGGGTCTGGAGTAGAAGCCATTGCTTTAGCAAGTGCCAAAGTACACTCAGGTATGGCCGACTGCGTAATTGCAGGTGGTGCAGAATCTATGTCTATGGTGCCTATGCTAGGTTATAAAACAGCGCTTAATTGGAACATAGCAGACAATCACCCTGAGTATTACTTAAGCATGGGACTTACTGCAGAAGAAGTTGCCAAGGAATACGATATCACTAGAGATCAGGCCGACGAATTCTCTTACCAATCGCATATGCGTGCCATAGATGCAATTAAAAATGGCAGGTTTAAAGACGATATCGTGCCTGTAACAGTTGAGGAAAACTACTTAGAAGAAGGCAGGAAAAAGACTAGGTCTTATGTAGTAGATACAGACGAAGGTCCTCGTGCGGGTACGAGCAAAGAAGTTTTGGCCAAGTTAAGACCGGCTTTTAAAATGGGTGGTCAGGTAACGGCTGGTAATTCTTCGCAAACCTCTGATGGCGCTGCCTTTGTTATGGTCATGTCAGAAAAAATGGTAAACGAATTGAACCTGAAGCCCATTGCAAGGATGATGGCTTACCAAGTGGCAGGTGTAAATCCAAGAATAATGGGTATTGGACCAGTAGAAGCAGTGCCCAAAGCATTAGATCAAGCAGGTTTAAAGTTGAATGATATTGAGCAAATTGAGCTCAATGAAGCATTTGCAGCACAATCTTTAGCTGTAATAAAAGCGCTTGATTTGGATCAAGAGAAAGTGAACGTTAACGGAGGGGCTATTGCTCTAGGTCACCCTCTTGGTTGTACAGGTGCTAAACTATCTGTGCAATTATTCAATGAAATGCGCCGTAGAAAGCAAAAGTATGGTATGGTAACAGCCTGTGTTGGTGGAGGGCAAGGCGTAGCTGGTATCTACGAACTGCTCAACTAATAATTTTTTTGATTGATTTTAGGTGCCCAGGGCTCAGCTCTGGGTAATTTTTTTTAAACTTAATAAATCTGACGATGGTCATACGCTCGCTATAGATAAATCATAAATTTTGGAGGAATTTTTTTTTAATCTTGCCATTCGATAGATATTATGGTTTGATCAATAGATAAATAATCTATGAATCAGTAATAGGTATTTGGATTTACAAAATCTAAAAATTCAGCTTAGAATTAACAACCCGTATAAATATACATTGCTTAAGCCTCCCTGTTTGGGGAGGTTTTTTTGTTTTTAATACTAACCAATCCTACTCCCATAAAAATCATTAGGGAAAAAGCCACTTTGTCTAAGCTTAATGATTCACCTAAAAAAGCAATGGCAATTAAAGTAGCTACCACGGGCTGTAAGTATATATAGAAGCCTACCAAACTCGCATTGGCTTTACTTAGTGCAATGGTATTGAGCAGGTATACCATAAAAGTAGCTCCAATAACTACATAAGCTGTGGCCAACCAAATAGGCAGAGTAAAAAATTGCCAGTTTAAGGCCATAAAATCTTTCATGCCAAATGGAATTACCATAGGGCAACCCAAAAGAAATACCCATTTTATTACCGTAATTGGGTGGTATTTCATCATAAACTTTTTAATCAACACTAGATAGATAGCGAAGATCATCGTATTGAAAAAAATGATGATATCGCCCAGTGTGTTGATGCCTGTAAATTTAAAATTTTGCCCACCCACAAGGAAAAAAGCACCACTGATGCCCAATAAAATACCTAAAATCTTAAACCTGTTGAGATGCTCTTTTAGGAAAACCGCAGAAATGACCAAAACCATTACAGGAGTGAGTGTCATAATTACCGATGCATTGACAGGGCTTGTTAAAGAAAGCCCTTTTAAAAACATCATTTGGGTACCTGCGGTACCAAAAACCGATGCAATGAGCAAAGGACCCAATGCCTTACGAGGTATTGGTGTATCTTTTATAAAAATTCCTACAATCCAAAAAAGTAAAGTGGCGAGCAATACCCTAAAAATAACCAAGGCAAAAGGTGGTATAGGTTCAGGCGTAATGAGTTTGGCAATATTGTAATTGGCTCCATACAAAAAAGATACACTCAGTAGCGCGAGGTGAACCTTAAAGCGCTCTATAACAGAAGATGTATGCAATTGGCTATTTATTTAACTGTGCTGCAAACTTAAAGGGATGGAGCGATATGTATAAAAGTAGAAAGCCAATTGTGCTTTTTTAAAGCATAAATTTTTAGAAAGAATAAAAGCTCATTCGCCAAAATCCGATTGCTATGCCCAAAAAGCAACTTGATAGCTACAGATGCGCATTCTAGTTATTAGTAGAATTTAAATTTTGTAACTTAGGGTATCATACGCAAAGAAAATTATACTATCCTCTATGTTAAGAATACTTAGCCTAATAATGCTCATGAATTTACCTATGAATACTGGCCTAGCACAATCGCCTGAGGTTAATTTATTAGAAAAGGGCGTTTCTTTGGAATTGGCCAAAAACCGGGCAGCCAACATAGAGAAAATCACCTATGATCTTTATTTTAACATACCCGAAAATAAAGCCCAACCTGTAGAAGGCCGCTTGCAACTGCAATTTGATTATCGTTCTAAGGCTACGCCTTTAATTCTGGATTTTAATAATGATTTTGAGAAAATACATACTGTAGCGGTTTCGGGCAAAGCTGTGTATTGGAGGTACGAAAACGGACATATTATCATCCCAGATACAGCACTAAGACTTAAGAAAAACGTGGTGCAGATTTCTTTTGAAGCCGGTAATCAAGCTTTAAATCGAAATGACGAATACCTATACACGCTTTTTGTACCCGATAGGGCTTCGACTGCTTTTCCTTGTTTTGACCAGCCTGATTTAAAAGCCAAGTACAAACTCCATTTAAAAATTCCTGAAACTTGGGTGGCAGTAGCCAACGGCAGAATGTTAGAAAAGCGCTTTTGGGATGGCAAACATTATTATGTGTTTAATGAAACCAAGCCCATAAGCACCTATCTCTTTGGATTTGTAGCAGGCAAATTTTCTACTATCAACACATACAGAGATGGGCGGTCTATGACCATGTACCACCGCGAAACCGATACTGCCAAGGTAGCGGCCAATAAAAAAGCTATTTTTGATTTGCACGCCTCAGCGCTAACTTGGTTAGAAGAATATACAGATATTCCTTTGCCCTTTGAAAAGTTTGACTTTGTGCTGGTTCCCTCTTTTCAGTTTGGTGGAATGGAACATGTAGGAGCTATTTTGTATAAGTCTTCTAGCCTGATGTTGGACCCCTTGGCCACTCAAAACCAGAAACTCGGTAGGGCAAGCCTTATAGCGCACGAAACAGCCCACATGTGGTTTGGCGATTTGGTAACCATGAAGTGGTTCAATGATGTATGGCTAAAAGAAGTGTTTGCCAACTTTATGGCAGCTAAAATTGTGAACCCCAATTTTCCTGATATCAATCATCAATTGCGCTTTTTGTTGGCGCATCACCCCGCGGCTTATTCCGAAGACCGCAGCGGAGGGGCACATCCCATCCAACAAAAATTAGAGAATTTAAAAGATGCAGGTACGCTCTATGGCAGAATCATCTACCAAAAAGCACCTGTAGTAATGAACCAACTAGAAAAAATTGTAGGTAAGCAGGCTTTTAGAGAGGGATTACAAGAGTACCTAAAAGAATTTGCCTATGCCAATGCCACTTGGGATGACCTCATTGCTATTCTTGAAACAAAATCAGCAACAAATTTATCTGAGTGGAGCGAAGCTTGGGTAAAAGAAGCGGGTATGCCTAATTACCGCGTGTATAATACCATAGAAAATGGAAAAATATCAGCTTTAAATATAAAGCAGCAAGTGACTACGGCCTCAGGTAAATTTTGGCAGCAAAAGGTATTGCTTACTTTGGTAAATGACGGTAAAGTGCAGACTATTCCTATTATGTTGGATGGTAGGGTTACTTCGGTTAAAGAAGCAATCGGACTAAAGCGGCAAGACTTTATTTTGATCAATAGCGATGGCACGGGCTATGGTTACTTTGGTTTGGATAAAGACAGCAGGCAGTATTTGATAAAAAACGTCCACAAAGTACAGGATCCTGTATTACGAGGCAGTGCTTGGATCGCTATTTACGAAGAGGTACTTAGGCGGAAAATCCCTTTTGATGTTTTTATGAAAATGCTCATGAAGGCCATTCCCGAAGAAAATGAGCCACTTAACTCGCAAAACCTTTTGGGTTATTTAGAAGAGATTTATTGGCGCTATTATTCTGCCAAAGATCGTTTGGCCATAGCTGATAAGTTAGAAAAACTACTTTGGAAAATTATGGATGCAGCTCCAGGGCAGAGTGCCAAAGCGGCTTATTTTAAAACCTATTTAAAAATTGCTCAAACAGAAGAGGCCATTACCCGCCTAAAACTCATTTGGGATGGTGACCTGCTCATGAACGATATGGTTTTATCTGAGAATGATTACACCCAAATAGCCTGCGAAATCGCATTAAGGAATTCTAACCTTGCAGAAGACATCTTAAAAAAACAGTTAGAGCGTATCAAGAATCCTGACCGCAGAGCTAGGCTTCGCTTTGTAATGCCTGCGCTTTCTTCAAAGCAAGCAGAGCGAGACCAGTTTTTCGAAATGCTAAAAGATGAAGCCAACAGAACGCATGAGCCTTGGGTATTACAAGCCCTTGCTTACCTACATCATCCACTAAGGGCTAAAGAGTCTGAAAAATATCTGGAAGAAAGCTTAGCGCTTTTGGAAGAGATACAGCAAAGTGGAGACATATTTTTTCCCAAACGTTGGTTGGTTTCGGTTTTTAATGGGCATCGGTCTAAATCTGCCGTTCTTATAATAAAGCAATTTTTAGAAGAAAGGCCAGGTTATCCTTACAGATTGAAGAATAAGATATTACAGGCAGCAGATCCTTTGTTTAGAGCTGCGGGGGAGGAACTCGATTAAACCCAATCCGTT
>Ga0207419_1002190_pt1 | contig 13215 bp, 9 predicted proteins | sample ElkSloMetagenome_4_FD_184723 | JGI IMG/M metagenome (GOLD analysis project Ga0207419, IMG submission 184723) | Hot spring microbial communities from Elkhorn Slough, Monterey Bay, USA - MD2A (version 2) | ecosystem: Environmental > Aquatic > Marine > Intertidal zone > Estuary: Microbial mat ... | reverse complement strand
CCATCCCAGGTAATCTCTCTGGCAAGAAAACTATCTGTGGTAATGGTTTCATTATGAGTCCAGACGACTTTACCAGTCACTGTAAAAACTTGCACTTGTACGTTAAGCGGTTGGAACGGTTGATTGTGATGAAACCAGAATTCAGTGTAATTTACAAATGGATTTGGATAATTAAGTACTCTTGTAATATCCAATCCGTCATTATTAGCTACTCTGAAAGTGATTTCTGAAGTTGAAGAATTATTATACGTGTCCCAAGCTTTAAAACTTAGAGTGTGAAGTCCGTCTTCTAAATCTCTAAGCTTATAAAGTACTTCACCAGTAGAAAAATCATCTACTTCAGCTTCATAGAATTCATTAAGTATTATGGGATTAGCTTCATCTCCATCTAAAATAGCTACAATATCGTGTCCTATTCCTCCAGCGGTATTTATACCATTTTCATCTTGTAGATTAGCCAAAAGAAATGGAGCATCGTCTGTAATTTCTCCATCTACAAAAGATTCATCATTCATGTATAATTGAATAATTGGTCCTTGATTATCCTCTGGAGCATTTTCATTTATATCTCCAATCAATATATCATTACTAAATCCAGATTGATCCTCCAGCAAATTATCTCTTACGGCATATAAACTAACTCGCCCATTGTCTACAGGTATTCTGGTATCTTTTGGTAAAACAAATTCAAATTCAAACTCTCCGTTAGAAATACTGGCCTGGCCTTTAAATAAGACTTCGCCAAGTGTCTTAAAGTTCATTATCAATAAATCTCCTTGAGTATTTCTCGTGCCATCGTTTGCTAAAGTAGAGCGCTGAATGTTTTTGTCAAATAGTGTTGCCGATAAGACGCCATTATAATTGGTTATTCTATTACCTGAATCATCAATTACTTCTCCTGAAATCTTATTTTTACTGAGGGCTTTTAATGTATCATTAAAGACGCTGACAGGTAAATCATTTACCCTCGTTAATCTTATGTTTGGTTTTGGAAATGGTATTCTTAAAACAGGATCACCTAAATAAAAAACAATTCTTCTGCCATCTGTGCTTAATTGATTTTTAGCTAATCTCACCGCTTCACCAACGCTTATCTGTTCTTCAGCATAATCAAAAAGGAAAGGTGCCATTTGATTATTAAAATTAACGCCATCGGTTACACTTATAGCTCTTGTGGTGGTGATCATACTCACTGGACCTCCATTAGGGTTTCTAAAGGCTAGTTCACCAGCTGAAATTCTAAGAGGATTATCAAATCTTGTAAACTCGCAGGTTATGGTTAGAAAAACATTATAACGATTAGGGTTTTGCCAAGATTGAACGCTGCTCTGGGTAACTATGCGCTCCTGAGCCAGACCATCTTCTCCTCCATGTCCAAAATAATTGATTACGGTTGCCCCCAGTTCTGTTCTTTCATTGATTTCTTTATTTACACTAGGGTATCTGTCACCACCAGCAGAAGTTTGTTGCTGAAATGCATCACTATGAATTTTCTTTACATTAATATTAGGCTTATTCAATGAAATTTCATCACCAAGGTTATCCAAGTTTACTTGAATATCTTGATGCTCCCAACTTTTATCGACATCATCTGAAATTAAAATAAAATCATTACGCCAGTCATCATAAGATTCTCGATCTTCATATTCAACAATTTTATCTATGGCTTGTCTTGCCTCTTCCTGGGTATCAACCACAATTCTTCCTACAGCGAAATCCATTTTTTCAAAAACCCCCATTCTTCCTTCGCTAGAATCCATCATCGCATAAAAATCATCAGACATAAATGATGATCGTGTTGTTGAAAAGCTGCCTAAACTTTGAAAAGTAGGTACAATATTATTGTTTCCTTGCAGTCTGCTCTTATAATCTACCGATGTATCACCGAATAAGCAAAGATATTTTAAGCGATTATTTTCAGAGATGGGATTATCATATACATATTTCATAAAATTTCTAATTGCAGCGATGTCCTGCTTTCCTGTGGAAAATTCATTATAAATTTGTTCCAAATCTATGACCTTCACATTGAGGTTATTAGAATTTCGTCTAATGTCTGCTAACCTATTTGCATGAGATAAAAAGTCTGCTCTTGTCACGATTATATAATCAACATCAGCTTGATTTCCCTGCTGATCTGTAAAGATTGTACCTTTTAGGTTTTGATTTTCTACTATCCTATCAGACTGTAAAATTTTAGGAGTGTAGTAATCACTATCAGAAACCACAAGAAATTTATCATCAGGGTTATGAGCAGTAACTATTGATAGGCTTGAATTATCATCACTATTTTGGTAAGATGAAACGGTTTTTAAATCTGATATTTTCCAAATCTGACTGATATTAGCCGTATTTTCAATTTGGTACTCTACAACCGAAGAGGTGTTTGAAATACTTAAGTTTTGAAACATAAATTGTTCATCTTCAGTTCTTAATTCACATTTTGCTCTTAACCTAATATAATCTAAAAAGCCTCTAGCGGCAGGATTTCCATTTTTGTTATAATTTAAAGTTACTGTTATTTCACCTGAATTTACAGTGGTTTGAGATGAAATTCCTGATCCATTAGATGGCAGACTATCACCGTTAGCTCCAACATTGACTGAATTTAGTAAGCTTCCATTAATACTTACATCAAATATGCTCTGAACCGAAGAGATAGATCCAAACTCCATTTCAAAACGCAAGGGTTCAGAAGTGATAAGATTCTTAAATTCAAATTCATAAGTTCGTTCAGTTTCAATATCAAATCTGTCGCCAAACCAGCGTCTTCCTACAAGTGACATACTGGTCTCATCTACTTCATAAAATTGGAAATCATCATAACTAGTTATTACTTGAGATACGGGTGCATTTAAATTTTGAACACTTTCTATTCTACTTGGAATATCATTATTCAATGTCACGTAATAAAACGCTCTATCTGCATATGCATTGATGTGTGTTTGACTTTCTTCATTCCAACCTATTGTAGATTCTGCGTAGAGCAACACAAAATCGCCTGGATCAAATTGACCATCATTTCCATCAAAAACCTGAAGCGGTAGTTGAGGTGGATCAAAATCTAAATTATCAGAATTTCTTAAAGGCAGCATTGCGCCACCATGGCTGTAGACTTTGAGCTGATTGGAGCTAACATTGTTCAAATCGAGTCCCAATTGAGACAAAAAAGAGTAGGTCAATCGATGGACTCCGGTTTCTTCAACGTAAAATTTATACCAATTCCCTGACGCCAAAATCGAGTTTTGAATGCCCTGCGTATTAACAGATTTACTCAAAAACTCAGTTTGTGTTGTTTCCGGCACTAAAGTAAATCCAATAACTCTTTGTGTGTTTCCATTTATTCTCACGAAAGGGTTGAAAGAAATAGTAAGAAATCTTTTATCCCTCGCATTTGTCACGTGGGAAGTATAATCGAAAGTTGACGAAATACTCTTTATGCCATTAAGTTCACTTTGAGCAACATCTTCGTATCTTACATTGGCTATAGAAAAGTTTTGAGCACTTAAATTACTAAAAGTTCTGGTATATTTTACTTGCTTTTCTTTTAAATTATATTCAAAATATCTGCTATCAAAGCCTGAGATCGTAGTTAATCTATCAGGCTCTGTAGAAACATTAATGTCTTCATTCCAAGCTATAGAAACATTTAAATCTTGAGCTGAAATGCCTGAAAAACAGACTATAAATAAAAAAAATGATAGATTTTTTATCATAAAATTGAACTCGGTATTACTTAAAACGCAAATATGTCAAAAGTAGTATTTAGAGATTGTAAACTTAAGCTTTTAGCATTTTTTTTAATTGGTTGAAATAATGTTGAAAATATCTCGTTAATTGTTATATTGCAACCCATTTTAATCATAGAATATGCTTGTAAAAAATAAATCTTTTGTTTTTTCTCTCTTTGCTGTTAGTCTTGTTTTAATTTCTTGTAACAATTCAAGAAATTACGATAATGTTTCTAGAGCAACTGGAATCGACATAACAGGTCGAAAAGGTGGACCTGATTTTACTACAAAATTTGTTCAGGAAACTCCTGGCCCAGGCTTAATTGCTATTGAAGGAGGATCTTTTACTATGGGACAAGTAAGGGATGATGTCATGCACGATTGGAATAACACTCCAACACAACAGCATGTTCAATCATTTTATATGGATGAAACAGAGGTTACAAATAATATGTATCTTCAGTATTTACATTATATTAAAAAGAAATTTCCTCCTTCTAATCAAAATTACAGTAATATATATAAAGGTGCTGTACCTGATACTTTAGTTTGGAGAAATCCATTAGGATTTAATGAAAGTATGGTTAAGCACTATTTAAGGCACCCCTCTTATGCATTATATCCTGTTGTTGGTGTAAATTGGGTGCAGGCTAATGAATTTAGTGAGTGGAGAACTAATAGAGTTAATGAAAGAAGACTTTCAGAAGAAGGTTATACAGAGAGAGATGCTTATATGTCTGATACTGTACCAGCTTTTTCAACTGAAACCTATTTTGCTGCTCCAAGTAAAGCCTATGCAGGTAACGAAGAATTATTAACAGGCGGCAAGAAAACGCAAGGTAAAATTAAAAGAGATAGTACAAGTGGTAAATATGTCACTATGAGAGATGGCGTTATGCTGTCCGCAGAATACAGGCTTCCAACTGAAACTGAATGGGAATTTGCTGCTTTAGGTATGAGTTCTGTGAGAGATTATAATTCATACAGAGGTAAGAAAAAATATCCATGGGACGGCAAATTTACTCGCGATGGTAACAAAAGGGTCAGAGGTGATCAAAAAGCTAATTTCAAGAGAAACATTGGTGACTATGGTGGTATTTCTGGATGGAATGATGATAAAGGCGCGATTACAACACCAATAAAGTCTTTTGAGCCAAACGATTTTGGACTTTATGATATGGCTGGAAACGTTGCAGAATGGGTTCTTGATGTTTATAGACCAAAAATTGACGATGAGTTTAATGACTTTAACTACTTTAGAGGAAACGTCTACACAAGAAATGTTATTTCTGAGGATGGGTCAGTAGAAGTTTTAGGTCCAGATGAAGTTCAATATGATACTTTAAGTAATGGTTCGATAGTTTACAGATCTCTGCCAGGTCAAATCAAAAAGGAAGAAGTTGATGAGAAAGAAACATATTTGAGAACACAATTCACAAAAGCAGATAATATAGATTTTAGAGATGGAGATCAAAAATCTTCTCGTTATTACGGAATGTCTAATACTAACTCAGATCAAAGAATGTACAACTCTCCTCAACATAAAGTTGAAAAAGGGGATGAAGGACTTATAAGAGAATATGACAAGAGCAATGAAAGAACAACACTGATCGACAATGAAATTAGGGTAATCAAAGGAGGTTCCTGGAGAGACAGAGCTTACTGGTTAGATCCGGCGCAACGTAGATTTTACCCACAGGATATGTCTACAGACTATATTGGTTTCAGAAATGCGATGTCTATGGCTGGTGCTCAAGTGAGTGCTCCTAAAAAAAGAAATTAATTTTTTAAAAAAATAAAATTGAAAGCCCTAATTTTACGTTAGGGCTTTTTTATTTTCGTTTATATGGAAATTAAAAATATACATAAAGAATTTCTTAGTAGTAACGGTGTATCTACAGATACCAGAAAAATCAAACGTAATCAACTTTTTTTTGCGTTGAAAGGTGAAAATTTTAATGGTAATCTTTATGCTGATCATGCTTTGGAAAATGGAGCCAAATTGGCAATTATTGACGAGAAGCAATCTGATATGTCCAATAAAATTCTGGTAAAAGATGCTTTGAAAACTCTTCAGGAATTAGCAACTTTTCACAGAGAATTTCTTGAAACTCCTATCATAGCCATTACAGGAAGTAATGGAAAAACGACTACAAAGCGACTTATTGCCGAAGTTCTCTCAAAAAAATTCAATATTAAGGCTACAAAAGGCAATCTTAATAACCATATTGGTGTTCCATTAAGCCTGCTTGAGCTAGATGAGAATACTGAAATTGGTGTCATAGAAATGGGCGCAAACCATCAAAAAGAAATTGCATTTTTATCTGAAATCACTAAACCGGATTTTGGATACATTACCAATTTTGGTAAAGCACATCTAGAAGGCTTTGGAGGTGTTCAAGGAGTGATAAAAGGAAAAAGTGAACTTTACGATTTCTTGAAATCGAACAAAAAATTAGCCTTTGTAAATGCAGACGACGATAAACAAATGGCCAAACTTAAAGACACTAAAAAGTTTAGTTTTGGTGAAGGTAAACATGCAGACTACAATATCTATTTTAAAAAAGCCGATCCTTTTGTAGAACTAGAATTTGAAGGCATAGAAACTACAACCAAATTAGTTGGTGCATATAACTTTAGAAATATTGCCGCTGCTATAGGCATTGGTCAATATTTTGGGGTCGATGTATTAAAAATAAAAGATGCAATTCAAAATTTTAAAGCTAAAGATAATAGGTCTCAAATAAAAATTACAAAGCATAATACTCTAATTTCGGATGCTTACAATGCCAATCCTACGAGCATGAATGCTGCTTTAGAAAGCTTCAGCAATCAGAAAGCTGATAAAAAAATCGCTATACTTGGTGATATGTTCGAATTGGGAAAAGATAAAATTATTGAACATCAACAAATAGCACAAACTGCTGAAAACTTAGACATTCATAAGGTATATTTTTGTGGTAGTATTTTTCATGAAGCCCTTTCCGTTGAAAATTATAGTACTTTCAAAAAATTTGAAGATTTGAAAAATTACTTGGAAACTAATCAAATTAGAGGTGCACACATCCTCATAAAAGGTTCCCGAGGCATGGCTTTGGAACGCCTTTACGAAGTTTTATAAATTGACTAAAGTAAGCCTCAAAGATATTAACAAAATTGCAATTCCAGCTATTATCGCGGGAATAGCTGAACCGCTTATTTCACTTACTGACATAGCAATAATTGGGAATGTAGAAAACAACTCTGTGGAAGCACTAGCTGCAGTAGGACTTGTTGGCTCTTTTCTAAGTGCAATCATTTGGATACTAGCACAAACTAAAACAGCCATATCCGCTTTGGTATCACAACATCTTGGAGCAAAACGACTTCATGCCGTAAAAACTTTAGTACCACAGACTATCGCTCTTAATTTTTTACTCAGCTTACTTATTTACTCTGTAACTGCTTTTTTTTCTGAATTTATATTTAAAGAACTATTTGAGGCAAGAGGTCTTATCCTTGAGTATTCAAAGTCATATTATCGCCTAAGGGCTTTGGGGTTTCCTTTAACTCTAGTCACATTTGCCATCTTCGGAGTGTTTAGAGGTTTACAAAATACGTCATGGGCAATGAAATGTAGCTTGATAGGTGGATTAGTGAACGTTATATTCACCTACGTTTTAGTCTATGGCATCGATGGTCTTTTTGAAGGTCTTCATCTTAAAGGAGCGGCTATTGGGAGCTTAATCGCTCAATTGACTATGTTAATAATGGCCTTGTTCTATTTTTTCAGCAAAACACCATTTCACTTAAAAATCAGCTTCAAGCCCAATCCACAACTTCGTCCTTTATTGTTGATGAGTCTTAATTTATTTCTAAGAACTTTATTTTTAAATATTGCTATCATTACTTCAAATAGATTAGCCACAACTTACGGGAATGTACACATCGCTACACAAAGCATTTTGATGAATATTTGGTTATTCTTTTCATTTTTTATCGATGGTTTTGCCAATGCCGGTAATGCGATTGGAGGTAGACTTTTCGGTCAGAAAAATTTCAAAGCTCTATGGCATTTAAGTGTTGATATTTCAAAATATTCGATAGTTATAGCGTTGATATTAATAGCTGTCTGTGCTACATTTTATCAACCCATAGGAGAACTATTTAATGAAGATCAGGCCGTTTTGGACTTATTCTACAACACCTTCTGGATTGTTTTAGCTATGCAACCAATCAACGCTTTGGCCTTTGTCTTTGACGGGATTTTCAAAGGTTTGGGCAAAGCTGTTTTACTAAGAAATGTCTTATTTGTGGCTACATTTTTTGGGTTTCTACCCGCAGTCTTTATTTGTGATGCTTTCAACCTTGAGCTTTATGGTATCTGGATAGGGTTTTTTGTTTGGATGCTCATTAGAAGTTTAAGTTTAATCTTCAAATTTAGGCTGGACTATTTAAATAGGTCTTGATTTTTATTTAAAAACAGTTTAACAAAACCTTACTGGACATATCGTCTTAAAACTTCTACATTTACGATATGAATTTAGAAATCAAACAAAGTGGTTATAAATTTGAAGCTTACAGCGAACAAGATACTTCTCCGTTCGATAAGTTATTTGATATTTTTAAAGAACTCATTACCTACACTTCCGGAGATTTTGATGAAGCAATAGATTGGCTGAAAGCATTAGACAAAGAATACAATCTCACAACTGAAGATTATACCATTGATGATTTCATTGAAGATCTTAAAAAGAAAGGCTACATCAGGGAAGAAGTTAAACCTGATGGTAAAAACAAGTTATCCATTACAGACAAAACTGAACAAGCCATAAGAAAACGAGCTCTTGAACAAATTTTTGGAAAGTTAAAGAAAAGTGCTTCGGGCAATCATCAGACTAAGCATAAAGGACTTCATGGTGAACCTTCAGGTGACCTAAGAGCTTATGAATTTGGAGATTCGCTCGATAGAATTTCAATGACTGAGAGCTTAAAAAATGCACAGCAAAGACAAGGTTTTTCAGACTTAAATTTAACAGAACAGGATTTAGTAGTACAGGACAGTTATCATCGTACACAGATGAGCACAGTTTTGATGATAGACATTAGTCATAGTATGATTTTATACGGTGAAGATCGTATTACGCCAGCCAAAAAGGTCGCCATGGCTTTAGCTGAATTGATTACTACCAGATACCCTAAAGATTCACTTGACATTATCGTTTTTGGCAACGATGCCTGGCCTATAAAGATTAAAGATTTGCCTTATCTTAATGTTGGCCCATATCATACTAATACTGTTGCTGGTTTGCAATTGGCGATGGATTTACTGAGACGAAAAAGACAAGCCAATAAGCAGATTTTTATGATCACAGACGGTAAACCAAGTTGCTTAAACATGCCTGATGGCAGCTATTATAAAAATAGTGCAGGTCTTGATCCTTTCATTACCAACAAATGTTACAATATGGCTGCTCAAGCCAGGAAACTTAATATTCCGATTACTACTTTTATGATCACTTCCGATCCTTATCTGCAAAAATTTGTGGACCAATTTACAAAATCTAATAAGGGTAAAGCGTTTTATTCCGGATTGAAAGGCTTGGGAGAACTCGTCTTCAGAGATTATGAGCAAAACAGAAATAAAAGAACAAAATAAGTATGGACATTCAAAATATAAAAACTCTTGGCGAATTAAAAGAAAGTGGATATCAATCCAAATCTGTCAAAGATGAATTAAGGGACAATCTGATTCAAAACATCAAGAATAATCAAAATAGTTTTGAAGGTGTTATAGGTTATGAAACAACAGTAATTCCTCAAGTCGAAAGAGCCATATTGTCAAAACACAACATCAATTTGTTAGGCTTGCGAGGACAGGCCAAAACCATGATCGCCAGAAAAATGATTGGTTTGCTAGATGAATACATTCCAGTCATAAAAGGGTCAGAAATAAATGACGACCCACTTCATCCTATTTCAAGGTTTGCACAGGAACTGATTGAAGAACACGGAGATGAAACACCAATTGGATGGCTACATCGAAATGATAGATTTTCAGAAAAGCTAGCCACTCCAGATGTAAGTGTTGCTGATTTGATTGGAGATATTGATCCTATCAAGGCAGCTAATTTAAAACTAAGCTACGCCGATGATCGCGTCATCCATTTTGGTATGATTCCAAGAGCCAATCGCTGTATTTTCGTGATTAATGAATTACCTGATTTGCAGGCAAGAATTCAAGTGGCATTATTCAATATTTTACAGGAAGGCGATTTACAAATTCGTGGATTTAAGTTTAGATTTCCGATGGAGATTCAATTTGTATTTACTGCAAACCCTGAAGATTATACGAATCGAGGTAGTATTGTCACTCCTTTAAAAGACAGAATTGGATCTCAGATTTTGACCCATTACCCAAAGGATGTTCATGTAGCTAGAGAAATCACTCAGCAAGAAGTACGGTTAACAGATTATCAAAAGCATATTAAAGTTCCTGAGATTGCTCAATTGCTGCTAGAGCAAATTAGTTTTGAAGCTCGAAAAAGCGAATACATTGATGTAAAAAGTGGAGTCAGTGCAAGATTGAGTATCAGTGCGTATGAAAACTTAGTCAGTACGGCAGAACGACGAGCGATGATAAACGATGAGTCTGAAACGCAAATTCGATTATCGGATTTTAGTGGTATTTTACCTTCGCTAACAGGGAAAATTGAATTACTCTACGAAGGTGAGCAGGCAGGAGTTGAATTAGTTGCGCAAGGTTTGATTGAAAATGCCATTAAAAATCTATATTTAACCTACTTCCCTAAAATTAAAAAGCTGGAAAAGGAAAATGAAGACAAACCTCACGATACTATTGTAAGGTGGTTTGCAGAAAATAAAGGTATTGAAATTCTTGATGACTCACCTGATAGCTTATATCAGGAAGAATTATCCAAAATAAAACCACTTACTGCATTCGTCAACAAATATATCGAAGATTTATCTGAACCAGAACAATATTTTTATATGGAATTGGTGTTGTGGGCTTTAACTGCCCATAAAAAATTAAGCAAGCAGCGATTTGACAAAGGGAGTCAGTTTGAAGATTTATTTGGAGACTATATTAAAGGTTTATAAACTCAACATCTTAATATAAAGCCTATTTTTTACTTAATTACAAAAAGTAAGAAAATCAAATACTGATATATTTCTGATCTTTAAATTTTCTGTAAAATTCAGGATAATTAGATTTGAAAATCTTTTTGATAAACTCAAAAGGCACATCTTCAAAATGTCCATAATCTTCAAGATAAGTCATAAACTTGTCATTGGTTTTATTGTATTCCTGTAAAATAGCGTCTTCAGTGCCATCAAAATCTAAAGCTTCAACTTCGTAAAGACTACAAAGTTCCCGATTAAATGCAGGCGAGCATTTGACCCACTTTTTATTATGATTTACATCGACTAAACCATGTGGTGCTAACTCATTTGTTCCAATAATTTTCTCTAACCTCTCCGTCGCAATATGATTAGATACTTTGGCTAAATGTAAACTTGCAGGAATGTCAAAAGCTCTCAAACAAGTGATATATAAAATGGCTTTATCAATACAATGTCCATTGGGTTTTCGGGCAATGTTACTGGCCTTAAAATGCGTTTTGGTTAATCCTATATTAAATGGTGTATAGCGCCAACCGTCACGGACTTTGATGTAGAGTTGATGAATTATTTCTTGTTTGGATTTTAAATGTCTAAAATCTTCAATTATTGATTTTATTACAGGATGATCGTAATCAAAATAATAAGTTCTTTCAGTGTATTTCATAAAGTAAAATTACAGAATTATTAAACATTTAATGTCTCTATGATTTAAATCAATTTACATTATTTCATCATTGAAAACATGGTCTCGAGTTTTTTAGATCAATTAAATCTGAATATGCTTTAATATTAAATTCGAGTAAAGGAAAAGATTAAAGAGCCTGAGGTTTCTTTAACATAGTGTAGACATTTTTCATTTTAGTTTTTCAAGTACTATTTGTCAACTTTATATTTAAACTTAATGGTCAAATATTAATTGAATTAATAATAAAATGTTTAGAGCATAAATTGGAATTATTAAAATACGACATTTGAAATAAAATTTTATGAAAAAAATTAGTTGCATTTTAGTTTTGATTTTTTTGATGTCCTGTGGAAGTCAAAAAGAAATAAGACAGTCTGAAAAAACCTTGAAAGGAAATTGGTATATGGAAGATGTTTCTGCAAGCGCTATTGGTGATCTAAAATTCACAATTTTTGGAAAATCTTCAAAAGACTGTTTGATTGGAAGCTCATGGGAGTTTATCCCCAACAACAATACAGGTAGTTATGTGGAAAGTGGCATGGGTTGCAGCGACGACCAAAATTATTTCGCCTTTAACATAGATAGTGTATCAGAGTATTCTGGACTCTATGATTTTTTACTAAAGCCTACCAATGAGAAAGGAAAATCCGAAACTGATACGGGTTATAGACTAGAATTAATTAGCCTTACGAAAACAACGATGGCATGGAAACATACTGTAAGTTTCGAGGGCAAACCCCTAACATTAACATTTAAATTTATAAAACAATAAAATGATGAATAGAATATTGAAACAATTTAGTTTTTTTGCAATATGCTTAACACTGGTTACTCAATTGAATAGTTGTAAAGCTGTAGATAATGCAAACAATAAACAAAAAGGAGCGGCGATTGGTGCTACAGGCGGCGCAATTTTAGGTGCAATCTTAGGCAATAATGTAGGAGACGGAAACAACAGCGAATTAGGAGCTGCAATTGGCGGAGTTGTAGGCGGCACAGCTGGAGTTCTTATTGGTAAGAAAATGGATGAGGAGGCCAAAAGAATTGAACAGGAGGTTCCAGGCGCACAAGTAGAACGCGTAGATAATGGAATTGTATTGACGTTTGATGAGAAAAGTGGCGTTTATTTTGCTACGAATAAATCAAATATAAATGATGATTCTCAAGAAACATTAGATAAACTTGCGAATATTTTTAATGAATATGACAATACTAATATTCTTGTAGTGGGACATACAGACAGCACAGGAGATGATACCTATAACATGAAATTGTCTGAAGAGAGAGCAAAAAGCGTTACGAATTATCTAACTGGTAAAGGTGTAAACTCCAATCGAATAACTACAGAATGGTTTGGCGAAACGCAACCGACTCACGACAATTCAACAGCTGAAGGAAGGTCCAAAAATAGAAGAGTCAATATTGCCATAGTTCCAGATGAACAAATGATTCAGGAGGCTCAACAAGAGGCAGGTAACTAGCAAATACCGCAATTAATTATCTTAAACCGTAATCATTTTACTTACTAAAGTGGTTACGGTTTAGTATTTTCATATACTTTTGCCAACTATGGAAAGAGTGAAGATTTATAAGCAAAGAATCGAAAAAATTTCAGAAACCAGCAAAACACTGAAATCAAAACTTCTGAAAATTAGTTTATTAAGATTAACTACA
>Ga0207419_1002184_pt1 | contig 13235 bp, 10 predicted proteins | sample ElkSloMetagenome_4_FD_184723 | JGI IMG/M metagenome (GOLD analysis project Ga0207419, IMG submission 184723) | Hot spring microbial communities from Elkhorn Slough, Monterey Bay, USA - MD2A (version 2) | ecosystem: Environmental > Aquatic > Marine > Intertidal zone > Estuary: Microbial mat ... | reverse complement strand
TACTTAGATTTTTCTGCTGTTTTGCATGTGGCCCCAGAAAAAGAACTTACAAAATACATAAAGACCCGATCCAAAGACTATTTGAGTGTTGATCTGTTTGCAGAGGCCATGGCAAAAATGGACATTACTGCGCTTGACTTGCCCGATGAGTCTAAGTCATTGATTTGGATTTCGCATGTTTTAGAGCACGTGCCCGATGACGCTGCTGCCATTTCAGAAATGTACAGGGTTTTAAAACCCGGAGGCGCTGCGGTGGTTCAAGTGCCGGTTTGGAGAGAAACTACTTATGAAGATTTTAGCATCACCGATCCACAAGAACGCATCAAACATTTTTACCAAGCCGATCACGTAAGATTGTATGGTATGGATATAGTTGAAAGATTTGAACAAGGTGGATTTGAGGTGGAAGTGCACCGAGCCCAAGATCTAGGCCCAGAAATTATGCTTAAGCACAATGCTTCTTTTGTATCTACCAACGAGGTATTTGTGTTGAGGAAGAATTGACAATTTGCGTGTATCAATAAGCCAAAGCTCATAAACCCAATTCATATTTTAAATTCTAGTTTTAAGCATCTTCTTGAAAGTTCTATTCATTACACATTACGGGAGGCTTTACGGGGCCAATAGGTCTCTATTGGATTTAATAACTGGCCTCAGAGATAAAGGAATAGCACCGTATGTTTTTAGTTTTTATACACTGATTTTCAAAATCCTAACACTAAATTTTTTGCAAATTATTTATTATTAATAAGTTTCTATCATATCATTTATTAAATCACCGCTCAGTCTTTTAGTTCATCGCTTTAAAATCCGTATAAGAAAACTTATTATCCTGAAAGCTAGTGGAAACAATAAATTTTTTAATATGAAAAATCTAATAAACGAAATATTCGATAAGGAAGAATTAAAAGAAAAACCTCCAGTTTTGGTTGACGTTGGAGCTTCAGGAGAAATACACAATATTTGGAAGAGCTTCGCTAAGCATAGTATATGTATTGCTTTTGATGCTGATGATAGAGAGTTCTCAGTTTCTGAGGATATACATAATAGTGGATTCAATAAACTTTATAAATTTAATTGCATAGTTTCTCATAAAGATGATGAGAAATTAGATTTTTTTTTAACAAAGAGTCCATTTTGCTCAAGTACACTTGAACCCAATCCAGATGTTTATAGCCAATACGTGTATAAAGATAATTTTCACGTAGTCCAAAAAAGCTCAATTAATAATATATCTATCAGTAAAGCTTTAAAGCAACTTAATATTGATAGAATAGATTGGCTTAAATTAGATTCTCAAGGTATAGACTTGAGCATATTCAAATCATTGGATAATGAAATACAAGAAAACATCTTAACTGTAGATTTTGAACCTGGATTACTTGAGAATTATAAAGGAGAGGATACAGTAAATGCTACATTAGAATATATGAACTCTAAGAAGTCTTTTTGGCTATCTTCTTTTGATGTGAGAGGTATACCAAGGGGACAAAGTCATTTATATGGAAATTTATTTAGTATTAATTTATTTAATAAAATCTCAAAAATTACCTTAAAGAAGACTCCTAAATGGGTTGAAATGAGATATCTAAATTCATTAATTACTGAAAGTGAATCTACTTATTCGAAAAGAGATTATTTATTGGCTTGTCTTTTTGCATTACTCAATAAAGAATATTTGGAGACAATAAGATTAGCTGAAAAGGGGCTTGAACTATTTGACGATGATATTTTTCAAACTATTAGAAAAGTTGTGCTATCGAAAATAAAAAGTTCCTTCTTTAAGGAGGCTACTATAAAAGTAGGGAGGAAATTTTCTAAGATATTTTAGGGGTTCAAATATTGCATTAACAGAATTCATTATTAACTAAAGCTTGTCTTTGTGAAAGTTCTTTTTATAACTCATTATAGTGATATGTATGGGGCTAATAAGTCATTTGCAGATTTAGTATTAGGACTTAGGGACAAGGGAGTTGAACCAATAGTATTAATACCAAAAAAAGGTTTTCTCAATTCTTTTTTTGAGAAAGAAAACATTAAAGTAAAAACTCTTTTTTTTTATCCTTGGGTTCTTTGGAGCAGGAAATATTACGGAATACCTTTTAAAATTTTATACAACTTAATAAAGTATCCGTATTTAATATTATTTATAAAAAAAAATAAATTTGATTTAATATACTCGAATTCATCTGTTGTACAAATTGGGGCTGTTCTATCATTTTTATTAAAAATTCCTCATATATGGCATATTAGAGAGTTTGGTACAAATGACTATAATATTACTTACTATGTACCTAAATTATTGAGAAAATTACTTTACAAAAAAGCAAAATTTTTGATTGCTATTTCAAAGGCGATAAAGAAGGAAAGTACCTTTGGTCTTGGAAAAAATACTATACAAATTTATAATGGTATAATAGAGAAACCTCGAAATGTCAGTATAAAAAAAATAAAAGAATCAAGAGTGGTATTTGGTATAGTTGGAAGACTCATGCCTACTAAAGGACAGCATATAGCTTTAAAAGCTTTCAATGAATATGCAAAATTTAATTCTAATACCTTTCTTTATATTGTGGGTGATAGTGGTTTAGGTTTTGAAGATTATGAAAGAGAATTAAGACAATATGTTGTTGCCAATAAATTATCAGATAAAGTAGAGTTTACAGGATTTATAAGAGATGTAGATCAAATATATAAAAATTTGCATATCTATCTCATGTGTTCACTTTCTGAGGGAATGGGCAGGGTGACTGTAGAAGCCTTATCATATGGATTGCCTATAATTGGGTATAATGGTGGGGCAACTCCTGAAATTATTGAGCATAATAAAAATGGATTTTTATATGAAGGGTTTGAAGATATTTCTAGCATCAGCAAACTTATGAATAGAATTACAAGTTCTGATGATTTGTACAACAGAATGCAAATTGCTGCACATAAAAGTTCAATGAGATTTACAAAGCAAAACTATGTGAATAGTATTTATAACTTAATAATAAAATAGTACACAATAGAATCATCACATATAAATGGCAAGGTTATTATTTTACCTTTTTATAATTTTTTCTCCTTTTACTTCTTATTTCGCTTTTTCTGCTTGGTTGAGACTTCCAGTTGTTCTGCTCATCATCTTGATTATAGCATTTTTTCTAGAACTTTTATTTAAAAAGAAAACACACAACTTTTTAAGCTTAAAGCTTTATACAGAGGATATCTTTTTAATTCTTTTTTTAATCACAGTATGGTTTTCATATTTTAACGGTTTTGGAAAAATTAGAAGCTTTAATCACTTAATGGCTTACCACTTTGCAATTATCTTATATTTCTATTTCATTAAAATATTTCTTCAATACATAAGAATCTCATACAGAAAAATAATGCAGTTAATTTTAATATCAACTTCTTTATGTTGTATTATTATTTTTACAGATTGGATATTAGTTAATTTTTTTTCAGTTGAGATTAGAAATATATTTACTACCGTGGATGGCAAAATTGCTAACATGGATTATTTTATAAGAAAATATTTTAAAAGTGTTGGTGGAGTTGCTGAAGAACCAGGTAGTATGGCGGTTCTATTAAATATATATGCACCTATTAGTATTTTTTATTTGTTGAAAGTAAAAAAATATAGAGCTGGGATAATTTTATTTTTTTTTTACGCTTTATCATTATTCTTCTTAACTTCTTCTGCTGGTATTTTTTTCCCTATTTTAGGATTTTTGACTGCTTATTCATTAAATGTTATAATGACAGGTAGAGTGAACAAATCATTTTTTAGAGTTTTATCTGGAGTGCTTGTTTTTATGGTTCTTTTGACAATTATATACAGTGAATATATTCTGTTTTTGATTGATGAAATAACTAGAAAAATAACTCTTGATACAAATGATGTTTCGGCATCTATTAGAAGTAAGAATTGGATTATTGGCTTAACCCAATGGATGCATGCCCCTATTTTGGGTAAAGGGCCTGGCTATGGAGTAGAATTATTAGGAAAAGGATACCATAGTGTTTTTTTGACTATATTATCTGATTTAGGTGTTTTCGCTTTTTCATTTTTTGGACTGTTTATGGTTTTTGTTTTAAGAAAAATTTTAAGATTAAGAAAAGATGATAGGTTTGTTTTTTTAATGGTTTTTGTAAGTGTAACTTCACATTTTTTTATTATAGGTGATTTTTACCATTCACCATTTTGGATTTTTTTATTCTTAGTTCAAAAAGTACATGGCGAAAGTGGTCTGGCAAAATCAGTTGCATCATGAAAGTATCCATAGTAATGCCTGTATATAATGGCAGTAAATATTTGAGAAAGGCGATCGATTCTATTCTTTCCCAAACCTATACCAATTTTGAGTTGGTGGTAGTAGATGGCGGCTCAACAGATGGTACGCTTGATATTTTGGCATCTTATCCTGAAATAAGATATATATCAGAAAAAGATGAGGGACAGGCAGATGCGCTGAATAAGGGCTTTAAAATGGTAAGTGGTGATATACACGCTTGGCACAATGCCGATGATCTGTACCTGCCAAATACTTTTCAAAAAATAGTGGATGCATTTAACGACTTACCAGAAGTGGGTTTAATATATGGGAACTACCAAATGATCGATGCTGAGGATAAATGGATTTGTGATACTCGTGCCCAAGCATGGGATGCGTGGCTATTTCAGCACGGGAGGTTTTGTCCGGTGCAACCTACGGTGTTTTGGCGAAAGTCGGTAACAGAGACTGCAATGCCTTTAAACAAAGCACTCAACTTTTGCATGGATGTTGATTTTTATGCAAGGGCGAGTAAAAAATTTCAGTTCAAATGTCTAGATAAAATCTTAGGTGTATTTAGGGTTCATAACGAAAGTAAAACGCAAAATGCATCTAATCATAAAGTGCATGTTGCAGAATATAAAAAGGTGCTGTCTGAAAACTTTAATTTTAGCAGTAAAGACAGATTGATTTTTGATCTCTTTATTTTTCGCTCAAGCATTACCGGTTATTTAAACAGAAACGTTCTTAGTAACTTCACAAAAATTTCAGATAAGAAAGAACTTTTAGGTAGTACTAACTTCTAGCAAGAAGTATTTTTTTAACTCAATGGTTATCTGTCATATAATTACAGGTTTTTCTTTTGGAGGGGCCGAGAGGCTATTGGTAAACTTTGCCAATATCCATGCTCGGCAACACAAAGTGCACATCGTTTTTTTAAAGGGTGAGGCAACGTTAAAACCCCTGCTTGATAGTTCCATAAAATTACACCATTTTACTTTAGGCTTGGGCAGTGTATTACAATTGAGGAATTTAATTAAAGAGATTGGTGCTCAGGTTGTGCACACCCATTTAGGCCATGCAGATTTTTTAGGATTCTTGGCTTGTGCGGGTTTAAAATGTAAGCTGTTTTGTACCATGCATAATATATGGTTCAAGTTCAATTACAAAGACTACCTGATATTTGCCGCCTACTGGCTAAGTTTTAAGACCATTGCCAAGAGGGCAAGTGTCATTTGTATCTCTAAGGTGGTAGAAAAGCATGTTAACAAGGTATTGGGTGTTGCAAATAGCAGAAGCCATTTGGTTTATAATTGCATTCCTTCATTAGAGAAAAACATTTCTAAAGAAGAAGCAAGGGCACAGTTAGAGGTTCGGAAAGAGGCCTTTTGTGCATTGTTTGTAGGGCGTTTAGAAAAACAGAAATCATTACATACTCTAATAGAGGCTGTCTCTTTGTTGCCCAAAAAAATGCTTGACAATACAATTGTACTTATAGTTGGGGAAGGTAGCCTAGAGAAAGATTTAAAACAGCATACTCAAGCATTGGGTGTATCTAGCCATATCCGTTTTGAAGGGGCGACCTTTAATCCAGAAAAGTATTTCTTAGCTGCCGATGTTTTCTTATTGTCTTCTGTTTTCGAAGGCTTGGGCATTGTCATACTAGAAGCATTTAGGGCGGGCTTGCCTGTCATAGCCTCAGCTATTGAGGGTCCTGAAGAACTGATCCTTCATAAAGAAAACGGGCTGTTGTTTGAGGTGGGCAATGCACATGCCATGTGTGAACAAATAAAATTGCTATATAACGATAAGGATTTTAGAATTAAAATAGCTGAAAAAGCCCAACAGGGCTTTCAAGATAGGTTCGAGATTAAGACATACGCTAAAAGACTAATAGAAATTTACACCGAATAATGAAGACAGTAGTACATGTTATCGAAGCGTTTTCTGGTGGGGCAGTAGATACCATTCTGTATTTAACCAAAGGGTTAAAACAGTTCAGGCATGTTATTGTCTATTCTATCCGTAACGAGGTAATCGATGATGGTAAAATATTTAAAAGATTTGATGGAGAGGTTGAGTTCATCTATTGGCAAAGTGCACAACGAGAGATTTCGCTTAAAAAGGATTGGCAGGCGGCTGTAGAATTAAAGAATATTTTAGATAATATTGATTTTGATGTATTGCATTTACATTCTTCAAAGGCTGGTTTTTTAGGCAGGCTGGTCGGTGTTCTTTTTAGGAGTAAGAAAATCATCTATACTACGCATGGCGTCTCTTTTAATAGACAGGATATTTCCTCAATAAGTAAGTACAAATATGTGCTATTAGAGAAAATTGCTCAAATGCTATCTGGCGAGGTCATTTGTTGTTCTCCTTCAGAGCGTGATACCTTTAAAAATAAAAATATAAAAGCAAAATATATTTGCAACGGTGTAGAGGTCAGTAGAAATGGTCTATTGGTTTATCCGCAGCGGTTTACGGTTATAACCACGGGTAGGGTTGCCCAACAAAAAGATCCGGTTTACTTTAATAAAATAGCCCAGTTTTTTGAGGGCAAGTATCCCATTAAGTTTGTATGGATTGGAGATGGCGATATGAGGCATTTACTCACCTCTAAAAATATAGAGATTACGGGCTGGTTAGAAAAAAGCAAAGTAGAAGAGGTTGTGAAAAAAAGTTCTTTATATATATCAACCTCATTATGGGAGGGCCTACCATATGCTGTGTTAGAGGCTATGCAAATGGGAAGACCCCTCTTACTTAGAAACTGCGTTGGTAATGTAGATCTTGTAGAAGAAGGCCGGAATGGCTTTCTTTTCGATACCCCTCAAGGTGCAATACAAAAGATACAGTATTTACTAGAGCATCATGAACTCATTGCAAAGCTCGGTAGTAACTCCAACCAACTCTGTGGAGAAAAATTTGACTTAAAAGATTTTTTGGCAAATTATGAAAAGCAGTATGCTCATTAAAAAAATACAAGATTATGGAGTAATGGATTGGTATTTTCTTTTACTTCTACTTTTTGCACTGTTTGTAAATTTTCCTATACCTTTTACGAGATATATATCTTATGTATTAGCTATATTTTGGGCTTTTAATTACTCAAAATTTGAGTGGAAGGGCCTTAAAAGTCCCATTCTCATGTCTACTGTATCGCTTTATTTAATACTTGCTGTAGGCTTATTATATTCAGATGAGATATTTAAAGGGGCTTATAAGCTAGACAAAGGCTCAGGTCTTATTTTTTTGCCTGTTGTTTTTTTTACTATGCCTAGGTTATCTAAAGAAAGGATAGATGCCATTCTGCTTTTTTTTGTGGTAGGTACTGTTTTGGCTGTGCTGTATTGTTTAGGCATGAGTTGGTATCAACTATATACCGATGGCATCAATAGCTTTTATAATGGATATTACGATCAAATCGTGTATGTAGAATGGGACAAGTTTGGCACTCAAATGCCTATGTTTATCGTGAGCAATCATGTATACATGGGACTTTATATAGTGTTTGCTATGGGATGCTGCATGTATTTATTCTTTGGCTTAAAAGATAAACGGTATAGATATTTATTGCTGCTCGCTTTTCCTTTGCTTGTTTACTTCTTGTTTCTCATAAAGGCAACAATGGCATTTTTAGCCCTCTGTAGCAGTTCTTTGCTCATGATTTTTTTAAGTGAAATTGATAAAAAAGCCAAGATCATGCTTTTTTTAGGTGGTATTATTGTCTTGGCTGCTGGGCTCTCTATCAATAAAGGTATGGTTCGTAAGGTTAGTGAACTATTTAACCTTAGCGCTTATGAAGTTGCCAATAGCCATCCAGATAATCATTTGGCTAGTAGAGTCGGTATTTATCAGTGTGCATTTGTAGCTGTTAAAGATAACTTACCTTTTGGTACGGGCACAGGAGATGCACAAACGGCATTAAATGCTTGCTACAAAGAAAGGGCTTACAAAGCCTGGCTGGAAAGAGGGCTTAATACACATAATCAGTATTTACATTATATGCTTATGTTTGGTTTTATAGGTCTTTTATTGTTTAGCTTTGCGCTGTTTTATCCCATTTTAAGGTCTGTTGAACAAAAGCATTTTTTGTATCTGTTTTTTTTATTGGTATTTGCTCAATGTAGTTTAACAGAAAACCTATTGACCGTGAATAAAGGCGTAATGTTATTCGGATTTTTTAATGGACTGTTTGGCTCTACGGTTTCTAGTAATAAAAGCAGTTAGTTTTAATTGACCTATATATAGATTTCAATTAATGGGCTCATTTTAAATGAGTACTTTTTTTCTGAGTATTTAAAAACTTATCTCAACAATTAATGGAAAAAAATAAGGATGAAATAGAGGTTAGAGAATTGTTCTCGGCTATAAGAGAGTTTTTTTTAGGAATTGTAACCGGTATTTTTAATTTCTTGGTCAACTCTATTATCTATTTAAAAAAGTTTATAAAGAAAAACTTCTTGTACCTGATAATAGGAGGTGCAATTGGAGGGGGTATTGGTATTTATCTAGCATTAAAATCTTCTCCCGTATATGAAACCAACCTTACAATTAGTTCGCCCTATCTTAAGGGCTATAATTTTATCTATGAGATAGAAAAGCTCGACGATTATTTTAAGGAAAAAAATTACGAGGTAATTGCCAATATACTAAGTGTGCCTGAAGAAGAGGTCAAGCCTATTAGAGGTATCTATGCCGAGACCTATGCCAATTATTACAATATATATGAAAGATATGGTGAAATAGAGAAAAAAGACTCACTCATGGTAGCTTCTGAAATGAACGCATCCATGTTCATTATCAAAATAAATCTTACTAGTAAAATCAAAAATATCACTAAGCTAGAGCAATGGATAGTCAACTATTTGGCTAACAATAAAATTTTGAAAAAAAACTACGAGATACGGAGAGACCAATTAGCAGCCGCAGAACAAAAGTTATTCAACGAACTCCAAAGCCTAGACTCTCTAAAAGCCGGCGTTAATAACCGGATTATTAATGGCTCTAAATTGGATTCAGGATCAGGTTCGGTTGAGATTTCTCTCCAAGGAGAAAAGGACGTTTTGAGAAATCCCATTGAGATTTATGACGAGGGGCTCAAGCTTTTTAATGAGCTACAATCGGTACAAAGAGACATGAGACTTTTACAAGAGGTAAGTGTAATAAATGGAGCCAAAAGCATTAAAGAGAACAAATCAAGATACCTGATAAAAAATACTTTTTATGGAGCTGTAATGGGGTTTTTATTCACTTGCCTTGTAATATTAATATCCATTTTCAATAAATATTTGGTAAATATTGAAAAGTCTAAAAATTAATTTCCTTAATATTGCAGCACTCCTATCCTTTAAAGCGTAACTATCTTAAAACTATTAGCATCCGTCTTCTGGATTTTTTAGTAAATATGAAATTCCAACACTTTAGTTACTGATGTAAGAATTAGACTTAAGTGATTTTTTTAAGCTTCTACAGAAGACTAGGTTTGTTAACATTCTTTAATGCTATAATTCTAGGTCTCAATTTAAATTTCCTGTAAGGTGTCAGAAAGATTTATTAGGTATTCCAGATATTTTAAACATATCCATATACTGGTAGATACATTGCTATTAAACCTATCTTTTTTGGTAGCTTTTAATATAAGGTTTGCCAATGAGGGTAAGTATTTAGCAGATAATGGAGATTATTTGCGCCTGCTTCTATTCTTTAATATCGTTTGGCTATTGCTTTTGTACATTTCAAAGCCTTACAACAAGACAAGGATAGAGTCTAACCTTATTTCAGGGGTGTTTGCTTCCTCCTTAATGGTAGTCTTTTTACACGGTTTTATAATCAGTTCTTTTTGGGTTGTTTTTAAGGCCTATTTCTACTCAAGGGAGCATCTGATATTAACCTATTTTTTATTTGTAGCCCTCTTATTAGTTTGGAAAATCCTCTTTGTTTCTTTTCTGAAATACTACAGGTTAAAGGGTTATAATTCTAGAAATGTACTTATTGTAGGCAATGGACAGTTGGCAGATGAGTTAAATGTATTCTTTAAAAAGCATCCTGAGTTGGGTTACAAGTTACATAACTTACCTACTAGCGTAGCTCTCAAAAACAAAGAAAATGCTACCTTGATCAGCGAGTACTCTGAACAGCACGAAATACATGAGATTTATTGCTGTCTGCCTCAAATGTCGCCCGAAATCGTGCAGCAAATTATTGCTTATGGCGAGGAGTATAAGGTTAAGATCAAGCTTATTTCAGACTTTAGAGGCTTTATATCCAAGGGTGTGGATTTAGAGTATTTAGATTACATCCCCGTACTTAATATCAGTAAATCTTCTATTGAAGATGTTAAGTCTAAAATCATTAAAAGAACATTTGATATTGGTTTCTCTCTGTGTGTTTTGATCATAGGATTGCCGATTTATTTGATAGTAGGCCTCATTACTAAACTTACCTCTGAGGGACCCATGTTTTACTCTCAAGAAAGGATAGGAAGATGGGGCAAGCCTTTTAAAATCTATAAATTCCGCAGCATGTACATCAATGCTGAGGCTCAAGGCCCTAAATTGTGCAAGGACTTTGACCCTAGAGTAACCCCGTGGGGTAGGTTCATGAGAAAAACCCGACTCGATGAAATTCCTCAATTTTACAATGTACTGATCGGCAATATGTCTGTAGTTGGTCCAAGGCCCGAAAGGCAGCATTTTATTGATCAAATAGTAGAATTGGCCCCGCATTATAGAAAGTTGCATACCGTTAAGCCAGGTATAACATCCATTGGACAAATTATGTTTGGGTATGCCGAGAACGTAGAGCAAATGGTTAAAAGGCTTAGATACGATATCCTCTATTTGAACAATATTTCCGTGGGGTTTGACATGAAGCTCGTTGCACTTACCCTAAAAGTAATGGTACAAGGTAAGGGTAAGTAATAAATGCAAGTTTTACAACAAAAGACCCTCTGAGATTACTCAAAGGGCTTTTTTATTGAAATTTAATATGGAGTTTTGATAATATTAGGAGCCTGTTCAGGTTGTTAATTAACAAAAGTTTACTTAACGCTCCTAACTCAAATGATAAGTCTTCTAGTCATTTTCATTTTTTCATTTTTTACCGCATACCTCTTTTTCCCGCAGCTAATTAAGTTTTTAAATAGCAAAAAACTTATTGATAAACCCGATAAAAGGAAAATACATAACAGGCCTAAGCCTTCTATGGGTGGTGTGCTCTTTTTACCTGTTGCGCTCGTTGGCTTGCTATTTTTTTATAATGGAGGTGACTTATTGGCAAAAGATTTTTATCTGATATTTTCTTGTTTCTTGGTGTTATGTCTGGGTTTTTTAGATGATGTCATGAATTTAAGAGCTCGTCACAAGTTACTTTTTTTCTTTCCTGCTATAATGATAGCCATTTTTGGTGCAGGCATTAAACTTACCTCATTTCACGGTTTATTTTGGATAGGCGATATCAGTCATTTCTCTGGAGTAATACTAACAGTATTTACTATAGTTAGCATTACCAATGCTTACAACTTGATTGATGGCATTGATGGATTGGCCGCTTGCATAGGTATTATTGCCTGTAGTATTTTGGGTATCTTGTTGTATTTCCAGGGTTTTCATTTACATGCTATGTTATTGTGGGGGATAGCCGGTGCAACCTTGGCCTTTTTATTTTTTAATTGGGCGCCTTCTAAAATATTTATGGGTGATACAGGGTCGCTTTTACTAGGCTTTTTAATAACGGTTTCTCTCATCAGGTTTATAGAAAACAACCATGCTAGCAGTGCACAGTTTCTCGTATTTAAGAATCCCATTTCTTTTGCAATCTCTTTAATTGTACTTCCTTTTTTCGATACCATTAGGGTATTTACTATAAGGATTTTAAATGGACGTTCACCGTTTGATCCAGATAAAAACCACATGCATCATTTATTGCTAAAACTAGGTTTTGATCATGCTCTAACCAGTACCATTTTAGTTTGCAGTACTTTATGTTTCATGAGCTTAGCTGTGGCATTTTCAAATTGGAGCGATAACAGTTATTTCTATTGGATGTTTTTGATGGGGGGCTGTGCTAGCATTTATCTACATTATTTAAGCCATAGTTATTCTTATTCAAAAAAGCGACAATTGGTGCAGCTCAGAAAGCAGGATAAGCAAGTTTCAGAAGAGCGGGTTTACTCTGAGTTAAATACTGAAAAGGTAGTGGCACCTTAAATTTTGAGAATGTTTTCTAGAATTTATCCACCATCACTTTTTTCATTGCTGTTTTTAATTTTCTTCTCAAAGTCTATGCTTGGGTCTTTTAAAATTGGCTGAACTCCTTTTTGCAATGGTTTCTCTACATCATTATTTGCGGGTTCGCTTTCTATACTGATTTTTTTCCTAAGGGTAAAAAGCATCTTTTCTGGTTTTTCATCGAACCGTAACCTAAATCCTTTTAATCTGGTTTCGGGCTCTTCAACCTCATGGGGAGGTATAAACTTGGCATCTACCGTTTTTTTGAAGGACATCTTTTCTAACTTGCTAGAATCTGCAAAGTACATGACCATTTTACTGCAATCTACCTTGTTCATGCCCATTGTTAATGTATCTGCCTCAAGTGCATAATAAATGGTTTGGCAGTTGCCGTCAACGTCTAGCTGTTTAATATCTTTATCTTTAAAAAAGGCTTTCATGTTCTTGCCTTTTATCTGATTATAATTGCCTAGGGTGTCTTCTTGTATCAAAAAGGAATTATCATTGAGGTATAGCGAGTCTATTTGGTTGTTTGAGATAAAGGCCTTGATCAAATCAGCTTTTATTTGTTGCTCTTTGTTCCACAAAATAGGATCCGAAAAAAGCGTAATGGTGGAATCATTGTAATCGTATACCAAAGAATCGCATTTGCCCAATAGCTGGTTTGAGTATATTTTCACATCGTAGTAGGCATGCAGGCGTCTTACATTGTTAATGGTATCATTAATGGTAAGTAAGG
>Ga0207419_1002182_pt1 | contig 13243 bp, 13 predicted proteins | sample ElkSloMetagenome_4_FD_184723 | JGI IMG/M metagenome (GOLD analysis project Ga0207419, IMG submission 184723) | Hot spring microbial communities from Elkhorn Slough, Monterey Bay, USA - MD2A (version 2) | ecosystem: Environmental > Aquatic > Marine > Intertidal zone > Estuary: Microbial mat ... | reverse complement strand
ATTGTCAAATATTGAAGCACTCTCTACTTTACACCTGGTACTTGGTACTTTTTATATCGGTAACAACGACAGTTTAACTACACTTGAAGGTCTCGAAAGTATTAACACGGCTATGTCTATCACAATTTGTTGTAATCAAAATTTAGTCAGTTTAAAAGGTCTCGATAATCTAATGACAAGTAGTGGAGAATTGGCTATTCTTGACAACTACAGTTTGCAAAACCTCGATCATCTCAGTCAATTTACAAGTACATTTTACTTGAAAATAACGGACAACTTTTCACTTGTGGACATCAGTGGACTTGAAAACTTAAATGAAATTCACAATAATTTTGAAATTTCTAGAAATGAAAACCTAACAAGCCTTATAGGACTTCAAAACATAACTTTTTCAGATAATCAGTCTAACTATCATGAGATTATCATCAGAGACAATAATACCATCACAAATTTAGACCCTTTTTCGAACTATTTCTTTGAAAGGGGGCGAATCAGAATCTCGAATAACATTATGCTAACGGATTTATGCGGCCTTAGCAATCTTATTTTAAATATGACGGATTTTATGAACGATCATAATTTTGCTATTGGAAACGGTTTTAATCCTGGCATAGTTCAAATGCAAAATGGTGATTGTGCTCAATAGTCTGATTGCAGAAAATTAAATTTCCTCAAAACATAATTATTTTATAAAAGATTCTAATTCATGGCTAAGGAATAGTTAATTCTAAAGTGAATTTTGACTATTATAATACTTTTGTTCATTTAATTTTAAATACATGATGAAGGCAATATTTGCGAATGGATGTTTTTGGTGTACTGAAGCAGTATTTCAGAGACTAGAAGGTGTTGAAAGTGTGAAATCAGGATTTACAGGTGGTGAAATTAAAAATCCTGCCTACAGGGAAGTTGTTCAGGGAACAACCGGACATGCAGAAGCTATAGAAGTAGAATATGATGAGAACATTATAGATTATGAAATACTGCTATATGTTTTCTTTTCTACCCATGATCCTACAACTCTAAATAGACAGGGTTACGACATTGGTACACAATACAGAAGTGCGGTTTTCTATACTACTCAGGAACAAAAATTAACCGCTGAAAAGGTGTTTGAAAAACTCAATTCTGATGCTTTTGATCATAAAATCGTCACAGAATTAGAGCCTGCCTCAGAGTTTTATGTGGCAGAGCTGGAACATCAAAATTTTTACAATCAAAATGAAGAATACAGATACTGTCAATTGGTGATTGAACCAAAATTAAAAGTATTGAGAGAGAAATTTACGCCTTATTTAAAATAAAGATCTTTCTATTTCAGAAGAAGACGGATTAGTGCTCATTGTTACTCTAGTCCGTTTTTTATGGATTAAACTTTTGTTCTAAATCTTTGTCTTAAACTTGAAATGATTATTTTTCGAAATGAGATAAAATTCAAACCTAAACTCATAATCTCCAACATGAAACATATCTTATATATTCTATTTTTTGTTTGCACCTTAAATATTACAGCTCAGGAAAACTATGTAAAGGAAAATTATAATAAACAGGAAGTTTACATAACCATGCGCGATGGCACAAAGTTGCATACGACCATTTATTCACCTAAAGATACCGAAAAAGAATATCCTATTTTGATGCAAAGAACACCTTATAGTTCGAGACCTTATGGTGAAGATAAATTCAGGAAAAGAATAGGGCCAAATCAACATTTAATGAAAGAAGGATACATTATCGTTTATCAGGATGTAAGAGGTCGATGGATGAGCGAAGGGATTTACGACAACATGCGAGCTTATATTCCAAATAAAAAAAGAAGAGAATTTGACGAAGCCAGCGATACTTACGATACAATTGAATGGTTGATCAAAAATGTTGATAATAATAATGGTAAAGTTGGTGTTTGGGGAACGTCTTATCCTGGATTCTACGCCACTTATAGTTTATTATCTAATCATCCTGCACTTTCAGCAGTGTCACCACAAGCGCCGATCGGAGATTTTTTCTTTGATGATTTTCATCACAATGGCGCATACTTACTAAGCTATTGGTTAGCGACTACGGTTTTTGGTTACGAAAAGACTGAACCAACAACTCAATCTTGGTATGGTGACAAATTTCCACAGATAGGCACAAAAGATCAATATCAGTTTTTCCTGAATAATATGCCACTCAGTAAATTAGATAAATTCTATGAGGATGACAATGTGTTTTGGCAACAGCTGAAAGAGCATCCCAACTATGATGAGTTTTGGCAGTCCAGAGGATTAATTCAGCATCTTGATAAAATAAAAATCAAACCTGCTGTAATGACCGTAGGTGGATTATTTGATGCCGAAGATTTGTATGGACCTTTTCACACCTACTCAGAAATCGAAAAAAACAATGACTTTTATAATATTGGTGTTTTTGGACCCTGGAGTCATGGGCAATGGTCAAGTACTAGAACCAGAAATGCAGTAGGTAATGTCTATTTTGGTGATAATATTTCAAAAAATTACCAGAAGGATGTGGAAGCGCCCTTTTTCAATTATTTCTTAAAAGGAAAAGGCGATGTTGAAGATTTTGCTGAAGCTTGTTTGTTTGATACAGGCGAAATGAAATGGAATAATTATGAAGTCTGGCCTCCAAAAAATACAATTGAAAAGGTATTTTATCTTGGTGATGACCAAAGTTTGACTTCAATGCCAGATCAATCTTTTGAAAATACATTTTTGAGTGATCCCAAAAAACCAGTACCCTATTCTGAAGGCATCAAAGTGGTATTTACACCGAGAAATTATATGACAGACGATCAACGTTTCGCAGCACGACGCCCTGATGTTTTAATCTACGAAACAGAGGTTTTAGAGGAAGACATGAAGTTTGTTGGAAAGATTCAAGCTATGCTAAATGTCTCCACAACTGGAACAGCTGCAGACTGGGTTGTGAAAATTGTCGATGTGTATCCTAGTGATGCCGGCGAAGATCCTGAAGAAATGCAAGATCACTTATCTATGAGTAATTATCATTTTATGGTTAGAAGTGAGGTGATGCGAGGTCGTTTTAGAAAGAGTTTTGAAAAGCCTGAACCGTTTAAACCAAATGAAAAAACTTCAGTGAATATTGAATTACAGGACATCAATCACACGTTCAAAAAAGGGCATAAACTTCAAATTCAAATTCAAAGCTCATGGTTCCCACTTATTGATATGAACCCTCAAACTTATGTGGATAATATTTTTAAAGCTAAGGAAGATGACTTTAAAAAACAGGAGCACACTGTTTTTGGGGATTCTAAAATAATTTTTCACAAGGCTAATTAAATTTGAAACATCTCACTGATGAAAATTAACCATATCATTACTGGCTTTGTATTGTTGTTAAGCCTTTTACTTTTGTCTTGTGGTCCAATATTGAAAGTGATTGGCGGTTTGCACGATCCAGTAGTGTATTCTCAAGAAGAAATTAATGAAAACATAGCAAAGTTACCTATTAAACTAAACACTGTAGACGTTCAATTAAAAAAGGCCCTGGATGAAGAAGAAATTAAAGCTTTTATCTTCATGTCTATTCCATATACAACATACATTTATAATTCAGATAATAAGCTACTTTGTTATAATGGCGAGACTTCCTGTGTTATAGATGAAATAAGCGAACTTCAAAATTTTACAATTGATGAAAAATACGTGCAATGCGAAAGTTTGACTGAAATATCTTACTTTCAAAATGCCTTGATTGATTTTAACGACGTAATTGGTAAGACTACTTTAGTTTCTGCTGATGAAATTAGCCATTATACCTATAAAGTATTCATAATTATAAATACAGATATCGCTAAAAAATCGATCGTAGAAGATTGGAATTATATTTATGACTCATTAAATCATAATGAAAACATTGTTTTCGTAAGAGTCTGGACAGACCTTAATGAGAATTGGGGACTAAAAAAAGGTAAGAAAGCAAAATTTAAAGTTCGAAAAGTAAAAGGCGAGAGAGAAGTTGAAGTCTTTTTAAAAGATCTACCGTATATAAGGTAATTTAAATTTTTCTTGACTACTCCGAGGAGCGATATTTAAAAATCATATATATTTGGTAAATGGATAAGACAATTTTCTAATGGATGAGAATGTTGTAAATTTAAGTAGTTGCAAATCCTGTGATTTTCAGCTTAATTCGAATCTAAATTTTTGCCCTAGCTGTGGTGGGAAAATCATCAAAAACAGATTGACTGTAAAATCTGTTTTTATTCTGTTTGTTCAAAATGTCTTCAATTTCGATAATAAATTTACAACGACCCTTAAGGATTTGATTGTTAAACCAGAAGTGGTTTTTAAGTCATTTATAGAAGGTGCCAGAAAAAAATATTACCATCCAATTTCTCTTTTAGCCATAGCTATTGTTTTAAATTCAATCATGATTAATTTATATCCATTTGAAGAGATGGAAATGGATGAAGGCTTTCGAAAGAAGTCCTATGAAATTGGTTTTAAAAGCGCAGGTGGCACTGAAGAGGAGTTTAAGGAAAAACTAAAGGATGAAAAGGTTCGAAAAAAAATTGAAGATGCCGATAAAAGGAGTGCAAAAACACAGAAAGAGATTAATGATTTTGTTAAAGGTAATACCACACTATTATCTTATCTCAACATTCCTGTCTATGCTCTAATTGCTTTTCTAGTATTTTGGAAGAGAAAAGAATATAATTTTGCAGAAATCATAACAGTAGTGCTTTATCAAAACTCCCTAACCACTTTCTTGAGCGTATTGGTTATTCCTATATTATATTTTGCTGATTCTGGATCGGGAACACTATATCTAGTTTCAATTTTGGCCGTATTTTTATATTCTAATTATTCATTTCAAAGGTTGTTTAAACTTAATCTCAAACAAATCATATTTGCTAATATTAGATTTTTATTCATAAGCTTAACTATTTTAATAGTATTCGTTATTCTAATTTCAGCGGTTATGATTGCCCTACAATTTCAATCTTTTTTTAAATAAAAAAAGACCCATAAATGAGTCTTTTAACTTTAATTACTATTCGTTAGCTTACTGCGTTTTTATCGAACATCCAATGGCTCTAGTATAGGTTTCTTCTGGCTTTTTACCACTTAGCAGTGCATCTACAGCATTCTCAACATATTTTACCTTCACGGCATTTTCATCTCTGGAACTATCGTCAATGGCGCCGATGTACTGTACAATCAAGTCGCCTTCAATTTTTTGCAGCACGTAGGTATGTGGTGTTTTAGTAGCGCCGTATTTTGGATAAACTTTTTGTCCTTTGTCAAACAAATAAGGAAAAGTAAAGCCTTTTTCTTTAGCTCGTTTTTTCATCAATTTCGGGCTATCTTCAGGTTGTGCAGCAGGATCATTCGGATTTATAGCAATGACTGGATACCCTTTAGATTTATATTTTTTATCTAAGGCGATAATTCTATCTTCGTTAGCTACTGAATATGGACAGTGATTACAGGTAAAAATTACAATAAAACCTTTAGCATCCTTATAATCTGAGAGTGAAACCATCTCACCATTCACATCTTCCAACTCAAAGTCTGTGGCTTTGTCTCCAACTTTGTAGCCATCGTTGGTATTTGTTGTAAAAGCTGAAATAATTGAAACAGCTACTATGGCAAAAATTAAATTAAATTTTCTTTTCATGATTTTTATTTTAAAAATGATTCTATTTCGTTATTGAGTTCTTTCTGAGTAAATGATTGTTCGTAAAATTTTCTATGATCTTTATTATAAATAAGTGTTGCGGGTATTGCTCCAGTCCAGCTTTCAGCAATATCTGCAATCCAAAATTGTTCGTTTGTATCATCCAGATGCAATACTTCTGATTGAATATTTTTCTTTTCAACAAAAGGTATTAATGTAGATTCTTTTTTTGTCGGAAAATCAAGGCTTACCAAAATCACTTCAACATTTTTGTCTTTATAGCTCTTATTCACATTTTCAAAATAGGGAAGCTCTTTTACACATGGCGCGCACCATGTTGCCCAAAAATTAACCACATAAGTTTTGTTATCTTTTTGATTGAGATATGGTTTTAATTCATTGTAATTTAGAGTTGAAATTTTTTCTGAAATATCATAAACAACAGCCTTTGGATTCTCTTTTTTATCAATCTTTTCTTCATGATTACACGAAAGTAAAACTATTGATAAGCTTAAATAAAGAAGAGTATTTTTCATTGTATAAAATTATAGATTAAGTGACTTAGATATTTTTCTATTAACTAAAGCTTAATAGTTCAAATTTTCGATTTTTAGAATAATCACAAAATTTGGTAAGTAAAATCAACTTCACTCCAATATTTTGTAAAATTGAAAACATAAAGTTACCAAAATTGGATAAACAGAAAAAAAAATTGAAAAAATGGCAAATTGTTTTAAGCCTTTTTCTGCCATTGCAAATTTTATTTGTTCAATATTTAAAAGGAAAACCTCAGTGGATTGAATTATATTATTCTAATTGGTTTTATCCTTTTTATTCTAAAATATTTCAACGGATTACCAGCATTTTTCCATTTTCTATAGGTGATGTATTTTATGTTTTTGTTATTCTTATTTTGTTCAATAAAATTCGGCTTATCCTTATTGGTAGGATCAAATTTAGGGGGCCATTACTGGTAAGTATTACGTCTTGGCTTTCAATTTTATATTTTATATTTCATTTATCATGGGCGTTTAACTATTACAGGCTGCCATTACATCAACAATTAGAAATAAAGAATGATTATTCAACTGCAGAACTAGTAAGTTTTACAAATCAACTTATCAATAAAACTAATAATATTCATTATCTCATTACCAAGAATGATTCATTACCAGTTAAATACGATTATACTGAAGAAGAATTTAGGGACATGGTATTTGAGAACATAGACTCGATTCAGTTCTTAAACCAGACGGCGAGTTTTCAAACTATAAAACCATCGTTAATTAGCTTACCGCTAACATATATGGGATTTGGTGGCTATATAAATCCAATTAGTCATGAAGCTCAGTATAATGACAAAGTCCCAAAAGTCAAATACCCGTCATTAATCGCTCACGAAATGGCTCATCAATTAGGTTATGCTAAAGAAAATGAAGCAAATTTTATTTCGTGTTATACCAACATGCATAGTAAAAATATCATGTTGAAATATGCGGGTTATACATATGCGCTTAAATTTTGCCTTAATGAATTATATTATTCATCTCCAAATGATTTTGAAATTCTAAAAGCAAAAGTTAACTCAGGAATCCTTAAAAACTTCAATGAAATTATCAATTTCTGGGAATCTTATAAAAATCCAGTAGAACCTTACTTTAAAAAGTTTTATGGGAATTTCCTGAAAGTCAATAATCAGCCTCAGGGTATTAAAAGTTACAATTATGTAGTTGCCCTGCTGGTCAATTACTATTCTGAAAAATCCTTACCATAAAAAAATGCACAGACTTCTGAAAAGCCTGCGCATTCTCATACTTACAGTAGTTATTAATTTTAATGAAAGTAATATCAGTAAAATTATTATCTGATTCAAAATCAACAATTGTCAAAAACGTATTACCATTGTCCTAAAATATCTCGAATTCTCCAATATTTTCCTGGTCGTTATTGGTTAATTTAATTTCATTATCAGAAATAATTTCCCAATTACCTAAAATTGGACTAAATGGTTCACAACCACCAGTATCAAAATTGTCAGCATAGGTAGAAAAATTGTAGTTGCCATCTTCAAAAAATTCGAAAAATGTTTGTTTAGCACAGTTTGTTAAGCTACTTTCTCCATCCTCGTCGATATATATTTCCATAGTCCATTTACCAACAATTTCAGGTATGTTTGAGTCGTAATTGTCATCATCATTGTTGCATGAACTTAAGGTTACAAAAGCCGTAAAAAAAACTAAAATTATCTTTTTCATAATTAATTACTTTTTTTATAAATTTCAATGATTTGATTTGTTGATGTGAAGTTGGATATTAAAAGATATTCACCATTAGGATCACGTTCTAATAAAAGGGGTTCAACAAGGTTACCAATGTCTGCTGTCATAGAGTCTATTTCCTCATTTACTTCTAAGGAAAGACCATAATAGCCATTAGTCCACCAGTTTCCATTTTGTTCAAGCATGATATTACAGTCTCCATTTTCAAAATCATTATTATCCATAAATTCAAAGGACTCAATTAGATCTCTTTCACTTTGAAAAACTAAGCTACCATTTTCGACATTAATATGACGTATCAAAGGGTTATTTAGAGATTTATTTTAAGAAATAATTTGTGTAGAATTAGATTCTCCAAAGTTCTCATTTTCACAATTTGTTAAGCTAAGTACTAAAAAAATATTATAATTATTTGTATTTTTTTCATTTTTAAGATTTTAAGATTCACATTTTATTAATAAAAAAAGACTATCAAATAATGTAAAGACTAAGTAAACCCAAAAATGAATAGTAAAAAATTAAATAAAAAATTTAGTTTATATAGTATGTCTAAGACAACTATAAACAGTCTTGCTTTTTGTTTCTTGTTTCTTAAACATCCAATAAAATTAGAAATCAAATTTAAAAATTACAAATTCTTTCAAAATTACTATTCAGAAAAATTCTTACCTTAGTCAATAATTGAGAACTATTGAAAAATCATGAACGCCCAACCTGAGAGAAAATTAGGCTTTATTCATAGAACAAGATTTTATTTTGAAAAAAGAGGCTTTTACGTTAGCTCGCGCCTTGCAGATCGCTTAGGGATGAAAGCCAAATCGGTTAGGTTATTCTTTATTTATTCATCCTTTGCAACTTTTGGGGCTGGTTTTGTAGTCTACCTCACTTTAGCTTTTTGGTTAAGACTAAAAGATTTAGTGTATACTAAAAGAACTTCAGTTTTTGACCTTTAGCAGCTAATATTATCATTCAATCAATATTAGCTTCAAAAAAACATGTAGATTTGGGGTTGTAGTTATCATAAGCCTTTGAAATCACTTAAAACCAAAATAATAATTGCACTCGCACTCATTACAGTAGTAATGACATCTGGAGTTGTTGGTTTTAAAATCATTATGGACCTTAGTTGGATTGATGCTATCTATATGACGGCAATCACAATCACAACAGTTGGTTACAGAGAGGTGATTTTGCCATCAGATGAAGCTAAAATATTTATAACAATTCTTATTTTATCTAGTGTTATAATTCTAGGTTTTGTTGTTTCGGTGATAACAGAATATTTTATTTCTTATAGCTCTTTCGAAGAGATGAAACACAAAAGAAAACTTAAAAAAATTAGAAAGATGCAAAATCATACTATTGTTTGCGGCTATGGGCGTAATGGTCTTCAGGCAGCTCAAAAACTTATGGAATTTAACAAAGACTTTATAGTTATTGATAAAGATGAAGACTTGCTGGAGCAAAGCGATTTAAAAATTGACCAATATATTGTCGGAAACGCCAGTGATGATGATGTTTTAGTTAAAGCAGGTATTAAAAATGCACGAAATCTGATTTCTGCGTTACCAAACGATGCAGAAAACCTGTTTATAGTTTTAAGTGCTCGACAATTAAAAAAAGATTTAAAAATCATTTCCAGAGCAACAGAAGAAAGCAGTTACAAAAAATTGAAATTGGCTGGCGCAGACAATGTGATTCTTCCGGATAAGATAGGAGGACAGCACATGGCATCTCTTATTGTAAGTCCGGATTTACTTGAATTTTGGGATAACTTAAGCTATGGAGATAGCAAAAACGCTTACCTTGAACAAGTTTCGTTTGAGTTATTATTCAACCATAAAAATAGCTGTTCTATTTTAGAATTGGATTTAAGGCAAAAAACCGGATGTACCATTATTGGTTTTAAATCTGCTGATGGTGATTATGTTGTAAATCCCAATCCTGAAACCAAACTTACCCCAGAGTCAAAAATAATTGTTATTGGTAACTCCGAACAAGTAAAGGTTCTTCAGGAAGTTTATAATATCAATACTAAAGATTAAAACAAGTTTATTGATACATCATTTTTGAGTATTACAATAATTTAATTTGAAACTTTACTTATTTTAGTCATTTAGACTTCTACCTTATGAATCTTGTAAATTAATAGTAATAAATAGCTAAATATGCATCTACCATTACTTCAGGATTTAGTTATTCTTCTGACATTTTCAATTGTAATTGTTTTTGTGTTGAATAGATTAAAAATACCATCAATACTAGGCTTTTTGTTGACTGGAGTTATCATTGGACCTCATGGCTTAAGTCTAATCAAAGCTGTTGAAGAAGTAGAGATCATTTCAGAAATTGGAGTCATTTTATTACTTTTTGTTATTGGTTTAGAGATGTCTATTAAACAGCTCATTTCCATAAGAAAAACAGTTTTTGTAGGTGGGGCACTACAAGTTGGTATTACCGTCATCGTCGCATTTTTTGTCTATTATTTGCTTGGTAATTCCATTCAGGAATCTGTTTTTATTGGATTTTTATTTTCTCTCTCCAGTACGGCGATAGTTCTAAAAGTTTTTCAGGATAGAAATGAATTAGGAACACCACATGGAAAAAATGCACTGGCTATTTTAATTTTTCAAGATTTGATCGTTGTCCCAATGATGCTGGTTACGCCAATCATTTCAGGAGATTCCGAAGATGTTACTGGTAGCGTACTTTCTCTTTTGGTTAAAACAGTAATTGTAATTGTCATAACTATCGTAAGTGCAAGGTATCTGGTACCAAAATTGATGCATTCCATTGCAAAAACTGAAAGCAAAGAGTTATTTCTGCTCACCACCTTTACAATCTGTTTTGCAGTTGCTTTCCTGACTTCAGAAGCTGGACTTTCTCTTGCATTAGGGGCCTTTTTAGCAGGTTTGATTATTTCAGAATCTGAATATAGTCATCAGGCCACAAGTACAATTCTACCCTTTGGTGAATTATTTACTAGCTTGTTTTTTATCTCGGTTGGCATGCTTTTGAATATTTCGTTTTTTATCAGCAACTTCAGTGTGGTTCTATTGATTTTATTGTCAGTCTTTGTTGGCAAGTCTTTGATAACTGGAATAGCGATAGCAGTTTTAAAATATCCACCAAGAACAATCATTATTACGGCATTATCACTATTCCAGGTTGGTGAATTTTCTTTTATTTTGTCTAAAGTTGGTATACAATATAACCTGTTGTCAGAAAGTACAAATCAGATTTTTCTAGCAGTATCCATAATGAGTATGCTCATTACACCTTTTGTAATTATCATTTCAGAAAAAGTGGCTTTTGGAGTGTTGAATATTGGAATATTTAAAAAGTATTTTCAAAATATTTCAGAGAACATTGAACAAAATTTTGAATACTACAATCATTTGGTTATTATGGGTTATGGTGTAAATGGTTCTAATTTGGTAAAGGCAGCAAAACATATCGATATCCCTTACGTCATTGTAGAAAAAGATAAAGAAAAATTCGAAGAAGCCTCAGCCAAGGGTATTCCTGTTGTTAACGGAGATGCAACTGGTGATGAGGTAATTCAGAAATTAAATCTGCCCCAAGCCAGAGCATTAGTTGTGGCAATTTCAGACCCAGTCGCTACTAAACAGATATTATCTAAAGTGCGTCAAATATCACAATCTTTATATACCATAGTTAGAACGAGATACGTAAAGGAAATTGAAGAATTACATGCTCTAGGAGCAGATGAGGTAATCCCAGAAGAATTTGAAACCTCTATAGAAATTTTTACCCGCGTTATGCATAATTTTTTAATTCCTAAAGCTGAAATAGACAGCTTCACTGAGTCTTTAAGAATAAACGATTACAACTTTTTCCAAGGTAAGACATCCAGACCAACAACCTACAATTTACCAGAGATTCCAGAATTTAATATTACTACACTCCAAGTGGCTTGTGACAGTGGTAAAATTTTAAGAAAAACCATCAAAGATTTAAATGTAAGGAATGAATATGGAGTAAATATATTGAGTATTAAACGAGGAAATGATATTATAAATTATGTTAGACCGGATGAGGTTATTCAAAGAGAGGATTTACTTTTTGTTCAGGGAAAACCTGAGCAAATAGAAATTTTTTCTAAATTATTGTAACTGATTTAATGAAATTGACTAATGTTTTATATTCTTGATTTTTTTTAGATATTGCAGAAACTTTATATTTAAGTAAATTAAACATCAAATTTATGATTGCACAAAAAGGAATTGTTTGTCTAATATTACTCTTTATTTCTAGTTTAGGATTTAGTCAGGAATTAGCAATCGAAGAAAAACTCATCAATCCATCAAATGAAATCAACAATGGATCAATAATTCTTAACGTAAGTGGTGGAACTCCACCATACCAATATAAATGGTCTGAAGAAGATACACCTTTAAAATCGAATAAAGCTTCTAATCTTACGGAAGGGATATCTTACTCCGTTATAGTTACAGATGCTAAAGGTTTAACGGCAGAAAAGGAAATTACAATTCCTGCTGAATCAATTACAGAAAAATTTAATGGCTTTTTTACGCCAGTTGTTGGAGCGATGGGAAACGTCTTATTTTGGGATCCTTTTGCAGCTATGGGTATATACGATCCTGTAGTTTATACAGATAAAGAACTCATTTTTGCACCTGAATGGAATGCAGAGACTAAGGAAGTTTTTACTCTTAAAGAGTGGAAAGTACCTTCTAAGTCTCCTGTTAAAAAGGGTGAAGTGATTGCTATTGTGAATTTGTCAAACACCGGAGATGTTGAAGTAAAAGCAGCAGATAATGGTACAATCAAGCATTTGGTAAATGAGGGAGATGTTATCTATGATCCAAATAACCCTGATGACATCATTAAAACTAATGCACATTTATTTGCAGAAATAAATTTTGATGATCCAATAGCACTGATCCATCCAAACGGAAGCAAGCAGACAAAAGACATTCCATTTATAGTGGTTTGGTTAATCGCTGGCGCGGCATTTTTTACATTTAGAATGGGATTCATAAATGTAAGAGGTTTCAAGCATTCGCTTCAATTGGCAAAAGGAAAGTACGATGACCCAAATGCACCTGGTAGAATTACTCATTTTCAGGCATTAACAACCGCTGTATCAGCAACTGTAGGATTAGGAAACATTGCTGGTGTAGCAATAGCTATTTCCCTTGGTGGAGCAGGAGCAACTTTCTGGATGATTTTGGCGGGCTTATTGGGAATGTCTTCAAAATTTGTAGAATGTACGCTAGGGGTAAAATATAGATTTATTAATAAGGAAGGAAGAATCTTTGGTGGACCTA
>Ga0207419_1002179_pt1 | contig 13254 bp, 9 predicted proteins | sample ElkSloMetagenome_4_FD_184723 | JGI IMG/M metagenome (GOLD analysis project Ga0207419, IMG submission 184723) | Hot spring microbial communities from Elkhorn Slough, Monterey Bay, USA - MD2A (version 2) | ecosystem: Environmental > Aquatic > Marine > Intertidal zone > Estuary: Microbial mat ... | reverse complement strand
TCGCAAGCTGACGAGCCCGAAGGATGCGCTGATCCCGGAGGCGGCGTTCGGGCTGTTCGCGGTGGCGACGCGCTTTCCGGAGGGGCTGGCGCGAGAGGTAACCCTGAAGCCGGCCGGGCCGGAAGGGGTGTTTGACGTTTGGTGGGGGGCGCGTCCTATCCGTCTTGTGGTGCTGCGCAGGATCGCGCGGCATCCCCGGAACGCGCCCTGGGAACTGTTCAGCGCCGAGCAGGATCGCCTTCGTGACGGGGTGATGGGATACCGGGCGCGTCGACGAAGCGCGATGGCGCTGCTTCGGGCGCTGCATCAGGCGTACCAGTTGGAGGACCCGGACATGGCCTACACGATGGAAGACTTCCTGCGCGAGGAACGGGCGGCGCTGCTGGACGATCTGACGCCCGAGGAGCGCCAGCGATTGATCGAGGGGCTGTCACCGGAGGACCGTCTGAAGGGTCTGAGCCCTGATGACGTGTTGCGGGGGTTTGGCCCCGACGAACTGCGCCGCCTGAAGGACCGCCTGGACCGGATGCACTGACGGCTGCTGCCTAGCTGGGTTGCGGTGCTGGCTTGTCCTGTTGCAGCCTCGCGTTTTGCCTTCGCTGGACCGCTTGCCCCATGCCGCCCGTTGATGTTCGCTATCGGGTGTACCAGTTGGAGGACCCGGACATGGCCTACACGATGGAAGACTTCCTGCGCGAAGAACGGGCGGCGTTGCTGAACGACCTGACGCCCGACGAGCGCCGGCGATTGATCGAGGGGCTGGCCCCGGAGGACCGTCTGAAGGGTCTTGATCCGGAGGATGTGCTGAAGCGGTTCAGCGCTGAGGACGTCGTGAAGGGTCTGAGCCCCGAGGAGCTGCATCGGTTGAAGGATCGACTGAAACACACGCACTGAGCGAAAGGCCCGCGTCGGGGCGCACGCGTGTCCGGCACATTGTCATGACGAGCGTGACCCATCATCTGTTGGGCATCGCCATCAGACAGAGGAGACGCCTCATGCGCTCCACCGTTCCGGCCACGATGCTGGCCTTGACCTTCGTGGCGCCGCTGGGCGTCGCGCCGGCCTCGGGCGCCGACTGCCCCCGGCCGCAGGACCTGCCGTTGAAGACAGAGGGGCGTACGCCGGTCTTTCAGGACGCCTGCGGTCAGCGGTTCCAGGCCGGCTACCGCCTGGAGGGCACCACGCTGCACTTCCCCGGCGGCGGCACGCACACCCTGACCGAGGCGACCACGGCCGAGGCCGAGCGCGTGCTGCGCGACGCCTATGGTCTGGTCGGCCCGCGCCACCGGCTGGTGCGCACTGTTTGGCCGGAGGACTAATCCGCACCCGTCGCCCGGAACGCCTCCAGCGCCGCCTTGCGTGCCTCGGCGTGGTCGACGAGGGGGCGAGGGTAGGTGTCGCCCAGGGCGACACCGGCCTGGTCCAGCGCCTCGGCCGGTGCCCGCCACGGCGCATGAATCCAGCGGGTGGGCAGCCGGGCCAGTTCCGGCACCCAGCGCCGGACGAAAGCGCCCTCCGGGTCGAACTTTTCGCCCTGGAGCACCGGGTTGAACACCCGGAAGTAAGGCGCGGCGTCGGCGCCGCAGCCCGCCACCCACTGCCACGACCCCGGGTTGTTGGCCGGGCAGGCGTCCACCAGGGTATCCCAGAACCAGCGCTCGCCCGCGCGCCAGTCGAGGCGCAGGTCCTTGACCAGGAACGAGGCGGTGATCATGCGCGCACGGTTGTGCATCCACCCCGTTTGCCACAACTGGCGCATGGCCGCGTCCACCACCGGGTATCCCGTGCGCCCACCCTGCCAAGCGGCCAGGTGGTCGGCGTCGTCCCGCCACGGAAACGCGGCGAAGCGGTCCTGCAGCGGGATCTCGTGCAGGGCCGGATGCTGGTGCAGCAGGTGGTGGCAGAACTCGCGCCAGCCCAGTTCGCGCAGGAACGTCTCGGCCCCGGCCGACGCCGCGCGGTCACGCACGGCGTGCCAGATCCGGCGCGGCCCGATCTCGCCGAAACGCAGGTGGGGCGACAGCATCGACGTGGCCTCCGCGCCCAACTGGTCGCGGCGCGCGTCGTAGTGGCCGATCGCCCCGTCCACGAAGGCCTCCAGCAGGGCCACCGCCGCCGCCTCGCCGGGGACCCAGGTGGCGCGCAGACCGCCGGCCCAGTCCGGCCGGGTGGGCAACAGGCCCCAGTCCTCCAGCGCGTCGCTGTTTGGCCAGACGTCCGGCGCGGGGATGTGTTCGGGCGCGGGCGCCGGGCGCGGCGGCGGATCGAGGCTCAGGACCTGACGCCAGAACGGGGTGAAGACGCGGAAGGGCTGGCCCTGGCGAGTGCGCACGGCCTCCGGCTCGTACAGCAGGGCGCCGCCGTAGCGCCGCACCGTCACACCCTGGGCGGTCAGGTGCTCAGCCAGCGGGGCTTCGTCCCGGCCCGGCTGACGGGTCCAGACCACGGTGTCGGCGCCGGTCTCGCGCGCCAGATCGGACAGCACGCGCCGCGCCCCACCGCGCCGCAGGATCAGACCCGAGCCGCGCGCGTCCAGATCACGGGCCAGGCTGGTCAGCGAGCCGTGCAGCCACCAGCGCGCGGCCCCGCCCAAGGCACGGGCGTCCTCGCCCGTGTCGTCCAGGATGGACACCGGCACGACCGGCCGCCCCGCCGCCAAGGCGGCGACAAGGGCGGGGTGATCCGTCAGCCGCAGGTCGCGGCGCAGCCACAGCAGGACGGGCGCGGTCGTCACGGTGCCGTCGCCAAAACAGGACCCAAGGCGCGAGACGCGATCACCGGACACCCCGTTCATGCCGGCTGACGAACGCCCGGAAGCCCTTCATGTCGCTCTCGTCGATCTCCAGACGGATGTGGCTGGAGGCGTCGGTGGTGGTGACGATGTGGCCCGGCACGGTGCCGAGTTCAGGCACCGAGGCCTGGAACGATGGCTCGCGGACGTCCTTCAGCGCCCGGTTCAGGGTGCCGACCCCGGCGAACGACAGGTCCTGGAGCAGGCAGGACTCACTCTGGCCGCCCGGGAACGTCAGGGTGACCGCCACGTTGATCGTGCGCAGACGGTTGGCCTCGCGGTCCTCGTCGGCGGTCGAGCGGATGATGCGTTCCAGGGCGGCGCGCATGGCCTCCACGTGGCTGCGCACCTGATCGGCGGACTCGCGAACGGTTCCGGCATGGTGGCTGCTGGTTTCGCTGCTGGCCGAGACCTTGCCGATGTTGTCCGACGAGTGTTGCGTGCTGCGGGCGGCGAGCTGGGCGTTGTGGCTGATCTCGCCGGTGGCCGCCGTCTGTTCCTCGACCGCGGCGGAGATGGCGGTGGCGATCTCGTTGAGCTGTTCGATGACGTGCGTGATGCCCTGGATCGCCTCCACGGCCTGGTGGGTGGCCGATTGCATCCCGCCGATCTGGTCGGCGATGTTCTCGGTGGCCTTGGCGGTCTGGTTGGCCAGGGTTTTGACCTCGTTGGCCACGACGGCGAAACCCTTGCCCGCCTCGCCGGCGCGCGCCGCCTCGATCGTCGCGTTCAGCGCCAGCAGGTTGGTCTGCTTGGCGATGTCGCTGATCAGGTTGACCACCTCGCCGATCTTGTCGGCGGCCTCGACCAGCCCGTTGATCCGCTCGGTGGTCGACGCCGCTTCCTCGGCGGCGCGGCGGGCGACGTCGGCGGCGTTGGACACCTGACCGCCGATCTCGGCGATGGAGTTGGAGAGCTGTTCGGAGGCGGCGGCGACGGCATCGACGTTGCCGGACGCATCGCGCGACGCGGCGGCGGCGGCCGTGGAGCCCTCATCCAGATCCGCCATGCTCTGGCTCATGGCGACGGCGGCCTCGTGCATTCCGGTCGTCTGGGACAGCACCTGGGCGATGGCGCCCTTGACCTCCTCGTCGAGGGCGTTGGTCAGGGCCAGCATTTCCGCCTGGATGCGGCGCGCGTTGCGGCGCTGTTCCGTCGACTGTTCCGCTTGCAGGCGCTGCACTTCCTGGGCGTTGTCCTTGAAGACCTGGATGGCCTCGGCCATGGCGCCGATTTCGTCCTTCTTGCCGGTATAGGGAATGTCGACCGAGCTGTCGCCCTCGGCCACCCGCCGCATCCGCCCGGTGATGACCACCAGCGGATTCACGAGCACCTTGGACAGGACGACGTACAGGGCGATCCCCGCCAGCACCATGGCCAGGAACACCAGGCCGCCGGACTGGAGCGATTCCCGCCAGGCCTTGTCCAACGGCGCCGCGAGCGGGACGTAGGCATTCAGGGAGCCGAGAATGGCCGGCGAGCCGACCTCCAGGTTGTGGCACGCCGCGCAGCCGGGATGAATGTCCGCCGTCAGCGGAACGGCGATGCGCAACAGACCGTCCTCCTCGGCGCGGACCATGGACTCGCCGTCGTTGACCATGCGCCGCAACGCCTCGCGCTCGAACGGACGCTCGATCGCCGTGCTGGCCCCACCCATGGGCGGCTGGCCGGTCAGGTCCAGGTCGCCGATCAGGAGCACGCGCAGCGTGTCCTCGCCGAAGTCATGGATCACCGCCTCGTCGACGGCGCGGATGGTCCGGTTCCAGTCGGCGCGGACCTGGCTTTCCACCTCGGGTGTCGCGGCCGCCTGAAGGGCCGTGTAGAACTCCCGCGTCGAGACCATGAACATCTCGGCCGACCGGGCGATGCCCGTCATGGCGGTGTCTTCGGCCGCCTCGTACGTTCGGTCGATCAGCAAAAAGCGGGCAATATAGACGGCCACAAGGACGGCGATCACGACCGAGGACACGGCCAGAACCAGACCGACACGGCCACGCACACTGTCGAACATTCGCATGATCTTGCGACCTCCATAACGACCCGGGGGCGCGTGCTCCATGATTTCGGACCAATCGGCCCGCGCGTTTCCCGGCAGAGCGAAGAGCCGTGCCACGCGCCCATGGCCCGACCGGGGCAGCAGTGCCGGCGGGGGCGGGCAACGGCCCTCTGTCTACGCGGACGCCTATCGTGCGGACCGGTCCGTTAACATGACATTTAAGGGGGAATTCGACCGCACGCCGTCTGTCGCGAACGAGATGCGCGCCCGCCGCATGGCGGTGTCGTGACGGCCCGGGCGGGTGGAATTCGGCACCGTTTCAAGGCATTGCGCGACCACGTGCGCGGGGGCGTCAGGCGCGGGCGGGTGGCGCGTCCGTCCGCCCAGGATGTGTTCGCATTGGTGGCTCCACGCCGTGGCGGCAGTCCAATCCGCGACTCCGGCGGTCGCATACGCCAAACGGCGGATGAGGGGTGGCCTCATCCGCCGTCTTGCGTTGCGCGGCAAGCTTAGTTGACTATGCACCCGGCCCCGCCTTTCCGCCCCCTGATCCTGTGGCCAGGATCAGGAGGTGGAGGCTGGATCGCACATCACATGATAGGAGCTTCACTCGGCGGTTGCGCCGCCTGATCGTCCGTCTCCGCGTTTATCGTCACCGTGGCGGTGGCGGTGTCGCCGTCGTTGTCCGTGACCGTGTAGTTGAAGGTTGCGCCCTTTTCATAGCCCTCGCCAGCGGTGTAGGTGATGGTCCCGGCCTCCACGTCGAACGAGACTGAACCATGCCCCTCGACGCCGTCGGCTTCGATGGAGGCGATCCCATCAGCCCCGCCGTCAACAGCAAGGACGAAGGTGTTGCCCTCATCGAACTCGGACACGATTTCATCCTCCGCCTCCGGCACGTCGTCCTCGATCCGGATGCTGAAGTCCAGCGCCACCGGGTCGAGATCATCGTCGTACGTCTCGATGGCGCCGGCGATATGCAGGTCAACGACGTTTTCGTTGATGTCCTCGGCCTCACTGTCAACGCCCTGGAACGCCGAGTCCGGATGTTCCACCGCACCCTCAAGCTCGAATGTGTAGGTCCCGTCCCCATTCAAGGTCAGGGTGAAGATGGGCGTCGGGTCGGGCGCGCCCGTGTCGACGACGCCGTTCAAGACCATGCCGCTCGGATCACGCACCAGGGTGATGTCGTGGTACCCGCCATCGGTGCCCAACCCTTTCAGGTTGGTAAGACCCGGACCGTCAATGCCCTCGGCGATTCGGTAGATCGGCCCGTCAGACGACTCCGGCCCGTCGGCCCCGTAGTCCACGGCCTCTTTGCCGTCCACGTTGTCAGGCAGAATGGCGGCGGTTACCGTCGCAATGCCGCCCTCAATGCCGTCCTCATCCACCTTGTCCTGGCCAACGGTGTTGTTGTTGATGGTGATCTGGACGTCGTCGAAGTCGCTATCGCCCTTGTCATCGCCAAAATACAAACGGTCGCCATTGGCGTCTGACGGGATGTAGCCCGCGAAACCATTCGGGGTATCCTGGGCAATGTCGTCGGCACTCTTTGCATATCCTTCGTTGTCAAAAAGCACCCGGTAGTCTCTAGTACCAACGGTAACAACAACATTTCCGCCAGATCCGTCCTTGAACGTCAACTCGTCGTCCTGCTCGAAGTTGTTTTGCGGATTCCCCTTATCCCCGTTTCCTCGCGGGATGACAAAGAAGCCAATCTGATCGGCGGCGTAACCCTCGATTGTATAGGACTCGCCGTAGTTCGCACTGGGCGCGTTGCCCCAAATGATCGTGCCCTTGCCACCCTCGGGCTCGCCGTCTGAATCTTTGACATAGTAGCCGAGGCTGTTGTGCCAATATGCTTCGCCGCCCCAGTTGGTGACGGTGACCGACTTGGCGACGGGCGTGTCGTCGTCAACCGATACGTTCAGCGTGCCGGCACGTTCGCCGTCGACGGTGTAACTCACTGGGATATTGATGTTGTCTTCGGTACCACTCTGGCCGTGTTCCAGCGCTTGGTGGAGGACGACCTGGTAGTCTCCACCGGTCGCGCCGGTCGGCCAGATCGTCAATACGGGCTCTTGATAGCTGTATTGATCGCCCTCTTGTTGTCCCCCAACGTAAGCTTGCACACCCCCGCCACTGATCGTTTGCCACTGCAGCGGTTCGCCGTCGGCCCGATTGAGGCCAAGGGCCAACAAGCCGTCGGTCAGGAACGCCACTGACCCATTGGCGTCAACACCGTTCAGGGTGCCGTTAGCGGTGGCCTCGTTGTCGTCGCCATCCGTATTCGGCACGACGTCGTCGCCGCGCCCGCCCGGGTTGCCGTCATGCGGCCAGTAACCGTACTCGGTCTCGCCGCCAAGCCCATCCTCGTCGACGACGATGTCGGACTCCTCCTGCGGCGGCGGCGGCGGGGGCGGCGGCGGCGGCGGGGTGAACGTCACCCGGATCGGCTGTTCGGCCATCGACTGGTCGCCGTCGGTGTCTTCCAGCGTGTAGGTGAAGGCCGTGGTGCCGCTGACGGCGGCGGCCGGGGTGAAGGTCCAGCTGCCGTCGCTCTCGACGGTCAACTCGCCGTATTCGGTGGTGACGGTGTCGCCGGCGTCCGCCGTCTGCTCGTCGCCGTCCGCGTCGGTGTAGGTGAAGGACACGACCACCGCCTCGACGTCCGGCCCTTGATCGTCGTTGTCGCGCACGTTGCCGGTGACCGGATCGGCGCCGGCCGTGACGGAGACGAGGTCGTCGTCCACCGCCTCGGGCACGCCGTCGGTCACCAGGATGCCCTGCGTGGCGCCGCTGGTGCTGCCATCGGCGTCGGCGATGGTGTAGGTGAAGTCGTCGGCCAGCGCGTCACTTTCCGAATGGTCCTCGGTCGCGTCGGCCGTGTAGGTCCACGAGCCGTCGGCGTTGACGGTCAGCGTGCCGTACTGGGTGTCCACCGTGCTGCCCGCGGCCGCCGTCTGGCTGGCGCCGGCCTCGTCCGTGTAGGTGAAGGAAACGACCGTGTTCGGGGTGTCCTGGCTCGCCAGGTCGTTGGTCAGGACGTTGCCGGTCAGGGCATCCTCGGACCCTTCCACGACCGACTGCGCCGCGTCGTCCAGCGCCACCGGGCCGGTGTCGGTGACGGCGATGAACTGCGTCGCAGAGGCGGTCAGGCCGATCGCGTCGGTGATGGTATAGTCGAACGGATCCAGCAGGCCCGCCCCCGCCGCGTGGTCCTCGCGCGGGTCGGAGGTGTAGGTCCAGGTGCCGTCGGCGTTGACGACCAGCGTGCCGTACTGGGTATCGAGTTCGACGCCGAACACGCCGTCCTGCGTGACACCGGCCTCGTCGGTGTAGGTGAAGGCGGTGACCGTGATCGGCGGGTTGTCGCCAGTGACGTCGTTGTCGAGCACGTTGCCGGTGATGGTCGTCTCGCCTTCGGGGGTGACCGCGTCTCCCGAGAGCGCGGCGAGGTCGACGTCATCCCCTTCGTCGGGGCCATCGCCGGGGCCATCGTCGGGGCCACCATCGTCGCCCTCGTCGGGGACGTCATCGGCGAGGCCGTCATCGAACGCGGCCGGCCCACCCGTGGCGGCGCCCGGCGCGTCATCCAGATCGCCGACCAGTTCGTCCTCGGCCACGAAGTCGAACAGGAAGTTCAGGTTGCCCAACAGGTCGAGCGGATTGATGCCCTCGCCGATGGCGCCGATGTCATACGGGTTGAAGCCGGCGCCGCCGCCGCCGTCGGCGGCCGGGGCCCCCGGTGTACCGGCGGCCGGCGTGCCGGCGGCCGGCGCCAGGTCGTTGAAATCGATGCCGTGGTCGGCCATCAGCAGATCAGAGGTGATGGCCGTGCCGTCGGCCAGCGTCAGGATCGGCGCCAGGGCGCCGGACTCCGGCGCGGCGAAGGTCAGGAAGTCGGACAGGACGATGCTGCCGCCATTCTCGAACGACAGAACGAGGTTGGCGCCGTCCTGGGCGATCGACACGCGGTCGGGGTCGGCGTCGACGGCGTAGGTCTGGCCGGGAATGACGAATTCCTCAGCCGTCTGGCCCGCCGGCGGCGGCGCCAGGACGATGGCATCGGCGGCCGGGGCCGGCGCAGGGGCCGGCGGCGCGGCCGGATCGGCCTGCGCGAGTTGGACCCCGGACGGCGTCACATCATCGGACGGCCCGGAGGTGGTGTCGGTGGGAGTGCTCGTCGTTGAGTCGACCATGGTTGTCTCCTTCTGATCCGCCGGCGCCGCGCTGGTCCGCTGGGCCTAGTGTGCCGTCTCGCGGGAGGACACCGGGCTCGTGCGCCGGTCCCACCCTCTATGGTCCCGTGTACGCCGAACACACCGGGCCTCGCATCACCCATGTGAGGTAAAAACGCACGCGCTGGAACACGGATCGGCCATCAGACCAAGCGTGCTCGCGTCAGCCGGCGACGCCGCTGCCCTCGGGGCGGAACGACAGTGGCGTATGGTCGCCGCCGATCGCGCCCAATACGGCGATGCAGTCCCCGGTCTTGGCCACGCCCGGGAAGTGGCGGCCGATCAGCATCCCGTCCAGCTTGGCGCGGTAGTCGCGCGGCGCGATGCCGGTCCGGTCCACCGGCCAGATGCGGGCCAGCAGGTCGCCCTCGCGCACCGTCTCGCCCAGATCGACGCCCATCTCCAGCATTCCGTCGACATCGGCGAAGGTGAAGCAGTCCATCGACGGCATGTCGAGCGACAGGGACGGCTCCATCACCGGCTCGCCCTCCAGCACGCCGGCATGGATCAGCACGTTGCGCACGCCCTTGCGGGCGATTCGGGCACTGGCGGCGGTGGAGGTGCCGCCTCCGCGGAGCTCGGTGCTGACGAACGTCTTGCCGGCTTCCTCGGCGGCGGTGTCGAACAGGCCGGCGGCATCAATCTCCAGCATCTTTGCCGTGTAGGGCGCGTTGAAGGCGACGGCGGCGGCCTCGCAGCGGGCCTCCTGCGTCTTGTCCGGCAGCACGTGCGAGGCGGCGAACGGCACGAAGTCCAATGTCGAGCCGCCGGCGTGGATGTCCATGACCAGATCGCTCATGGGCAGCAAGTAGCGCTGGACATAGTCCGCGATCTTCTGCGTCACGGTTCCGTCGGGCGCGCCCGGGAACAGGCGGTTGAGGTTGCCGCTGTCGATGGGCGAGGTGCGCCGGCCCGCCCGGAAGGCCGGGTAGTTCAGGAATGGCAGCATGATGATGCGCCCGGAGACCTGGGCCGGGTCCAGGTGCAGCGCGAGGTCCAGAAGGGCCAGCGGTCCCTCGTACTCGTCGCCGTGGTTGGCGCCGGTCAGCAGCACGGACGGGCCGATCCCGTTCTTGATCACACAAACGGGAATCATCAGGTTGCCCCAGGCGCTGTCGTCGCGGCTGAAGGGCAGGCGCAGGAATCCATGCTGCCGGCCGTCGGCGTCGAAATCGACGGTCGGGTCGATCGGTGTCGGTTTTTCGTACATCAGAGACATGCCATGGGGAATCCGAAGGCCGACGGGTTGACCCTCTCCGCCCTGGATATCACGGCTTGACCACCAGTTCACGCGGTGTGTTGGCCAGGATTTCCGGAGCCTTCTCGCGAATCACGAAGCTCTCTGTAATTTCAAACCCCCACGTGTCGAGCCACAGGCCGGTCATGAAATGGAACGTCATGTTCGGCTGCAGGACCGAGCGGTCGCCGGACCGGAAACTCATGGTCCGTTCGCCCCAGTCCGGGGGGTAGCTGACACCGATGGGATAGCCGGCGCGATTGTCCTTCTCGATCCCGTACTTGCGCAGGACGGCGAAGAAGGCCCGTGCCACATCCTCGCAGGTGTTGCCGGGCAGCGCCTGGTCCAGGCCCGCCTCCATGCCCTCCAGCACCGCCTTTTCGGCGTCCAGGAACCGGTGGTCGGGCTTACCCAGGAAGACCGTGCGCGACAACGGGCAGTGATAGCGGTGATAGCAGCCGGCGATTTCGAAGAAAGTACCCTCGCCTTTCCGCAGTGGCTTGTCCGTCCAGGTCAGGTGTGGCGCCGCGGCCTCCGGGCCGGAGGCGACCAGCGGGACGATGGCGGCATAGTCGCCGCCGAACTCCGCCGTGCCGCGCAGGGCGGCGTCCTGGATCTCGGCGACCAGATCGCACTTGCGCATTCCCGGTTCGACCACGTCGCGGATGCGGGCGTGCATGGCGTCGACGATGCGCGCGGCGCGGCGCATGTAGGTCAGTTCGGTCTCCGACTTGACCGCGCGCTGCCAGTTGACCAGCGCCGTGGCGTCCTGAAAGCGCGCGTTGGGCAGCTCGCGCAAGAGGGTTTGATAGGCAGCGGCCGAGAAATAGTAGTTGTCCATCTCGACGCCGATTCGGCGGCTGCCCCAGCCGCGATCCGTGATGATGGCCGCCAGGACCTCCATGGGATGACGGACCACCGACTGCACGTAGTGGTCAGGGTAGGTCTGGATGCCCGCCTCGGGCATCCACACGGTCTGGCGGGCGCCGTTGCCGTCCTGGCCGCGTCCCCACCAGATCGGATCGTCGTCGACGGGCAGCACGACGGCCTGATGGACATAAAACGACCAGCCGTCATAGCCGGTCAGCCAGTTCATGTTGGACGGGTCGGTGACAATCAGCAGGTCGAGCCCGGCGGCCTCCATGGCAGCCCTGGTCTTGGTCAGGCGCTGACCGTACTCCGCGAGGGAAAAACGCAGGTCGTTTTCATGCTGCATGGACAGGTGTTCCCGAGGCAAAGGCGCATCCCGGCGCGGCTCTGGCCTCGCGTCGCGACGCCAGCTTTTTCAGACTGGGGCCGGCGCCGCGAAGCGGCGGAGCCCCATGACCTGACACCGCAGGTCATGGGCGATCAAGAGTCAAAAGAGGTCCCCGCGCCGGCCTGGGTCACCCGCGCCAGTGCCAGCGTGGCGATGGCCGTGTCCTGTACCCCGGTGCCCGTCAGGTCGGCAACGGTGATCTGGTCCGCGTTGGCGCGGCCCGGCGCGGTGCCCGTCACCACCGCGCCCAGTTCGGGGAAGACGTCGTCCGCGCCCACCAAACCGGCGGCGATGGCGTGATGCAGTTCCCCCAGCCGCCGCGTCTGCGCCAGGCTGTCGGCCACGTAGCGGACGTCGGGCCGTGCCAGAACGGCCGGGTCCAGCTCGTTCTTGTGCTCGGCGTCCGAGCCCATGGCGGTGACGTGCTGGCCCGGCCGCAGCCAGTCGGCCATCAACAGGGGTTGGGGGCTGGGCGTGGTGAGGACCACGACATCGGCCTCGGCGACGGCGGCCTCGGCGGACGGCGCCACCGACACCGGAAATCCCAGCCGCACCGACTGCTCGGCGGCGCACAAGGCGGCCTTGTCGGCGTCGCGCGCCCAGACGGTGGCGCTCTCCAGCGGCCGCACCAGGGCCAGCGCCTCCAGTTGCAGGCGCGCCTGCACCCCGGCGCCGATCACGGCGGCGCGGCGGGCCTCCGGGCGGGCCAAGTGTTTCGCGGCGACGGCGCCGGCGGCGGCGGTGCGCACGTCGGTCAGATAGCCGTTGTCCAGCAGCACGGCCTCCAGCAGGCCGGTCTTGGCGCTGAACAGGGTCATCAGGCCGTTGACGCTGGGCAGGCCGAGCTTGGGATTGTCGAAGAACCCGGGGCTAATCTTGATGGCGAAGCTGTCGATGCCGGGCACATAGGCGGTCTTGACGTCCACCTCGCCGTTGGCGTCGTGGATGTCCAGGCGCAGGATCGGCGGCATGACCACGCCGCCGCCGGCCAGGGCGGCGAACGCCTGCTCGACGCAGGCGACGGCATCGAGATCGAGCGCCACGGCGGAACGCAGGTCGGCCTCGGTGACGATGCGGACGGTGGGCATGGCGGGCTCTTCTCAGCAGCTTCAGACCGGGACGGATCGAAGGTCCGACCGACAGGACGAAAGAACGATGGCGCCACCTTACTCGGGCGGCTGGATGTACTGAAGGCCGGCCACCGTGCCGGCGGCGGAGGCGATGCACAGACCAATGATGGTGGCCACGGTGCCGACGATGAACGCCCGGTTGGGCTTTTCGGCCAGCTTGCCGATCAGCTCGGCCCTGAGTTCCTGAACCTCCGCATTGGTTGCCAGGGCCGGTACTGTCGCCCGCCATTCGGCGCGCATGGTTTGAGCCTCCGCCGTCAAGTCGGTCCGAACGTCCTTGATTTCGGTCTGCAGGCCGGCGTGCGTGTCCTTGATCTCGCTCGCCAGACCGCTGCGGACGTCGTGAATCTCCGCCTTCAGTCCGGTGTGAACATCGTTGATCCGGGTCTCCAGGGCCGCACGGGTGTCCTTGATCTCGCTCGCCAGACCGCTGCGGACGTCGTGAATCTCCGCCTTCAGTTCGGTGTGAACATCGTTGATCCGGGTCTCCAGACCCGCGCGTGTGTCCTTGATCTCGCTCGCCAGACCGCTGCGGACGTCGTGAATCTCCGCCTTCAGTTCGGTGTGAACATCGTTGATCCGGGTCTCCAGACCCGCGCGC